>WNFI01443732.1_pt1 | contig 18572 bp, 25 predicted proteins | sample 5400471 | NCBI WGS metagenome assembly WNFI01 (sample SAMN13153348, study PRJNA577476) | soil metagenome | isolation source: 100 cm saprolite on Douglas fir-dominated hillslope | place: USA:California | collected 2013-09-17 | reverse complement strand
AATGTTGAGCTGACACCCACCTACGAATCCGCCGCGCGCGAACTGCTTGCTGAGGCCGGCTTGACCGACCAAGTCGGGCGAAGGGTCATGGACTTCGCCCAGTCAGGGCCTGAGGCTGAACCCGCCGATGTTGTCGTCCTGAATCGTGTCATCTGCTGTTATCCGGACATGCCCAAACTGGCCGGCGCGGCAGCCAATCGCACGAAGGGTCTGCTGGTTATGAGTTTTCCCAACCGCCGGTGGTGGACCCGCCTTGGTCTGACTGTTGCCAATTTTGGCTTTCGAGTGATCAGGTTGCAGTTCCGAGTCTTCCTGCATCCGCCCAGTTTGATTTTGGCTGCCGTGGAGCAGCGCGGAGTTAAGACCAGGCTGAACCAGCTGGGCCTGCTGTGGCAGGTGGTCGCGCTCGAGCGGACTGCCTAGTCAGCGGTCGATGGTTCCAAGGGGCTAAGACGGAGTGGTCGCGCCGCGGCGGTTCCTCTTATTTGTAGCCGCGCGACAGTAAATACTTTGCCCCGGACTCGAATCCCTTAGGTCCCGGCACGAAGAACCCGAAGGCATCGGCCAGGCGGTTCGTCGTGTTGAACGCAAAACACACAGCGAGGGCATCCTCGATTTGCTCGCGCGAGACACCGGCGTCGAGCACGCCGTGCATGTCGGCGGACTCGACAGAGTGCTCTCGGGTCAGCTTCTGCAGCATGCGAAGGGTGGCTCGGAGGGGCTCCTCGATCGGGGCCGTTTCAAGGTTGGAAAGCACGGCTGCGACCCGCGCTTGATCGTGATATGCCCCGGCTGCGGTTGCAGTGTGCGCACCAATGCAAAACTCGCACTCATTCGTCTTCGAGACAAAAGCGGCCATCAACTCCCGGTCGCCAACTGACCAAGCGGATGGTCCGCGCATCGTTTCGTGGGTGATCTTCTTCATAGGATCGCCGTAGAAATCGGGGCGATAGAAAACGAGCTTGGCGGCGTCAGGCACCGGCCGGCGCGAGGCCAGTTGTATGAACGCAAACAGAACCTTTATGCCAACCGCGTAGCCGCTGTTGAGGATTTCTAGGCGCATATTTAGGAACCCTCGTCACTAATGGCCACGGCCAGGGCTGCGACGGCGTTCTGATACTGCCGCGTGGCCTGACCCACTGCAGCACATACAACGAGCTCAAAAATCTGGTCCTCGCTGACGCCGGATGCTTTCACCGTGGCGATGTCGTCGTCCGTGATCTGCGTCGGGTGCTGGGCAACCTTGCTGATGAGCCCATGGAGGGGCTCACCGAGCGTTGCATTGTCGAACGCGGCACGTCGCTCAGCGCGTGACGCGCTGCCGTCTCCCTCGAGGACTCGTGTGACTACTGCTTGAAGTGCTGTTGCCTTCGCTTCCATCTACTCCTCACTCGCCACGGCCCTGGCGAAATGCTCCAGGTTGCTGCTCCAGCCGCCGCCCTCGCCGATCCCGTCGCGTAGCGCCTGGCCGTCGACGAGCCGATCCAGGTGTCGATGTTCGAGCTCAACCCTGGTCCGTTCCGGCCCCTCGGCAATGAACCGCACCTCGATCTCGCTGGCATGCATCGGGTCGGGGTCGTACTGCCAGGAGCCGTTGATCTGCCAGGTGACGAGCAGCCGGAGCGGTGGCTCCCATTCCAGCACCCGGCCCCAGTCGCATTCGCTGCCCTCTACTCCGCGTTCGTACCACCGTCCACCCTCGTGTGGCTCGAGGATGGCCTCAGCCATTTCCGCCTGGCCGATGTGGAATTCGCGCGGCCACCATGTGTTGAACGAAGTCGTGAAGACACGGAATGCCTTTTCGATGGGCGCGCGGACGGTGGTCGCTCCGTTGATCGCCGGGATCGTCGATGTGTCGCCCACGATTTTTCCTCCTACTTACAAGTCATCGGGGGCCGCCTCGGCGGCCTGTTGATAGGCTCCGAGCGCCTGATCCCAAATGCGGTCGAGATAGGCCCTCAGAGCACCCACTCCGGCCGGGTCGATCTGATAGACACGGCGAGTTCCCTCGGACCGGCTGAATACGAGCCCGCCATCTTTGAGCACGCGAAGGTGCTGGGATACCGCCGGCCTAGTGATTGGGAGCTGCTTGGCTAGTTCCCCCACGGACCAGGGGTGTCGAGCCAGCAGCTCGAAGATGGCACGGCGGCTAGGGTCACCGAACAAACTCAGGCGCGGGTCTCCGTAAGCGGCCACGAACGGTTAGTGTACGCCTACCGATACGCGGGAAGCGGCTGACGTTAGGACCACTCCCGACGACTGCACTGTGATTTCTAATGTCCCGCGATCTGATATCCTGTTAACCGGATATGAATTCGAACGCTGCTACTCGCATTGACCCAACCGCGGCCGCCCGCTTTTTCCGCGTTCTCGGAGATCCCACCCGGCTGAAGATCCTTGAGCTTCTTACGGTTCAAGAGCGCACCGTTGGAGAACTCGTAACGATGGTCGGTCAACCCCAGCCTCGTATCAGCACGCACCTGGCTTGCCTGCGTCATTGCGGCTTCGTTTCCACTGAGCGTCAGGGCAAAGAGGTCGTCTACCGCCTCGCCTTCACTGGGTTGGGAGGCGTGCTGGACGGCGCCGCCGAGGCCCTGACTCCGATCGCCGAGCGTTTGGCGACCTGTACCAGGATTGGTCCCGATTGGGTGTGAAATCGCGATGGTGATCCGGCTCGACGACATTCACGGACTCGTGCGCGGCGAAGCCTTCAGGCACTTGCTGGCTGCCGGCGTTCCCGCGACCGACGAAGATCTCGCGGCCTGGATCGGCCTTTCGGCCGACAAGGTGTCTCGAGTCCTAGACGAGCTCAACGCGGCGGGCCGAATTCGCCGCGACGAGGCCGGGCGGGTGATCGGCTCGGCTGGGCTCAGCGTGGTGGCAGATCGCCATCAGATCGACTTTGAAGGGCGGAGGTTCTGGACGTGGTGCGCCTACGACATCCTCGGGATCTTCGGCGCCCTCCGCGCGACCGGCACCGCGGCTTCTCAGAGCCCTGCAACCACCGCGCCGATCACGATCCGCTTTCACGACGGACGTCCCGAGGCGACCGGTGTCGTGCTTTTCCGACCGTCAGATTCGCTCGCCGCATCCTGCACGAGCGTTTACGAGGAGTGGTGCCCGAACAGCAACTTCTTTGAAGACACAGCGTCGGCACGCGCTTGGTCCGCGAGTCACAGACTTGAGGGTCGCGTCCTCAGCCTTGAAGAGGCTTCTGATCTGGCGACCGCGGAGTGGACACCTGTGACTCGGCGACCCCAACGACGCTCGCCATGAGTCGGCTGTGGACGACATGCGAATGGCTTGGAGGGAAGGCGGAATGAAGATCGAGCTGCTCCACGTGTCCGATTGCCCGCACGTTGATGCCGCGCGAGCTCTGCTCAGCGAGTGCCTGACCGAGCTCCAACTCGAAGTGGCGGTCGAAGATAAGGAAGGCGCATACCCCTCGCCGACGATCCTCGTCAACGGCGTCGACGTGATGGGTGCGCCGACGTTTACGGCTGCAGCCTGCCGCCTTGATGTCCCGACCAAACAACGTTTGCTCGTCGCACTTCGGAAAACGTGATGGCAGCCAACGCGCAACGGCGCCGGATCGGCGGCATAGGCACCGCCGCACGGGTCGTCCTCGGGCTAGCCTTCCTGGCGCTCGGAGTAACCGGTGGACGCGTCTCGGTGATGCACGGCCAGGTGGGAATTGGCTTCGAGCCGTTATCGGTGGCTGTCGGGCTGGTCGGGTTTCCAGCCGTCGTTCTGGCGCGGCAATTTCTTCGCGCCCGGGTTGCCCCGACCCGTCTTGAGGCCACCGGACCCGGAAGCACTGCGCTCAACATGCTCGTTTTGGCCGCTCTGCTCCTCACCCCGTGGTACGCGCCGCCCCTCTCTTTCACGAGCGTCGCGGCGCTCGTCTTCTACGGCGCCTCAATGTTGGTGGCGGCGCTACGCGGCTACAGCGGATGCGAGGTGACCGCGATCTCGAACTGGATTCTCGGCAGGGACGACCAAGTCGGGTGCCTCGTGCTCAGCCCGGTGGACGACATGGAGCGCCGCTTGAAGGGCTCCTCGACTGACGCATCAAGCAAAACAACACCGACCAACTGAGATCGAATAACACCTGGGTATCTAATCCACCACAACAACCCTGTCGGCCGAAGCGCCGCGACCTTCATTTCCGATGCGAGTAGACCTGGACACGGTGGCGAGTTCGCCGATTCTGGGACTAATCCGGAGGCTCGACGTATCACAGCCGTATCACGCATTCCCGGAAACGGACGGTTCCGAAAGGTCATCTAAGGACACGATGGCCATGCCGTTTGAGTTCAGGCGGCCCCCCGAGAAGCCGCCAGGACACTCGAGGACACGGCGCCCACACGGTTCGGGACCGTGAGGCCCCGGGTTCAAATCCCGGGCCCCCGACCAGTTTTTGAATTCAGAACGGTCAAGTGCCGCTATAACAGCGAGCGAGCGTAGGTCACGGGGGGTCACAGGGAGATCACGTCGCCTTCCTTCAGTAGGGCCGCCCGGTGCTTCGAGACCGGTACGCGAGGAGCGCGCCCGCGACGCCGAATCCGGTGATCATGCTGCTCGACAAAAGTGGACCAGGATCGTCGACGCTTGTGAGCGCTAGGGATCCGAAGACAAAGAGCCACGCGACACCAGCGGCTGTGGACCAGCGCACAGCCACCGGCCCCGGGCGAACAATCAGCACGACGCCGATCAGCAGACTCACAATCGCGCCACCTAACACCAGGGCCGGCAGAGCTGGCTGCTGCAGCAGCCCGCCAACATTCCACGTCACTGGAGTGTCCATCCTCTGCCTCACCGCGCTGCAGAGGGTGCCACCCCCACCTGACGGAAGGCCCAGTTTCGGCCAGTCAGATATCCGCCCAGGCCGATCAGGATCAGTGCGTTCACGCCATGGAGTCCCGACACCAGCGGTATGCCCATATAGGCCAGCAGTGACTGGATGACGAGGAGGACGAAAAGGATTCCGCTTAGGATGGTCGTCCGCCACGGGTAGCGGGACCCGAACGAGCAGCCGACCATGACCAAGATGGTCAGGGCTATGAGGTCTCCGTTAGCTCGGTGCAGGCCGGCGAACGTGTCAGCCGTCTTGAAAGCCGAGTAGACGTCTTCGGCATTGTCATCGGCCTGGAAGATCGTGAGGATGGCTGCAGCCACAAAGTAGAGCTGAGCGACGAACTGGATCATCAACACCACACAGGCCACGGAGTAGGCCTTCCGAAAAAAGGTCATATGGCAGCCCTCCCTAATGTGATCTGTCGGCCTTTCCAGTGAACGATCAACCCTCGTTCACTAGTGACCGTCACTAGTGACGGACTCGCATACTATGAGTTCTGCGATGCCCGGTGTCAAGAGAGCCGGCCCACCGAGAATGTCGAGGCGCGAACGGGCGAAAGTAACTCACTGGCGGATTGTCAGGGCCGCCTACACGCTCTTCTGTGCTCAGGGGTACGCGGCAACGACGATGGCCCAGATCGCTGAAGCCGCCGCCGTGGCGGTCCAGACCGTCTACTTCGGGTTCCACGTCAAGTCGGCCTTACTCAGTCGGGCCTATGACTTCGCCGTGATGGGAGAGGACGAGCCGGTCCCCCCGGAAATGCAGCCCTGGTATGGCGCCATGGCTGCCGAGTCAGACATTGTGCGCGCCATGGGCCACATGGTGGAAGGCTTGGGCGAGATCACAAGGCGTGTGACACCGCTGTATCTCGCTGCACGGGCGGCGGCCGACGGGGATCCCGAGGCCGCGAAGGTTATCGCTTTACACGAGCGGTGGCGTGCTGACGGCTATCGTCGGTTGCTCGAGCTCCTCCGCCGCAAAGCCGCCCTCCGGCCGGGGCTGACACTCAAGCGCGCCACCGACCTGCTGCTCCTGTTCGGGGGCATGGACGTGTATCACGCGCTCGTCGTGACTCAGAGGTGGTCGCATCAAGAGTGGGTCGATTGGTCCGCTTCGACGCTGGCGCACCAGCTCTTTGGCTACGTCCGGAGTAGCCGCCGTCGCTTGCCGCGGGGGTACGTGTAAATGGGTTTCGAGAGCAGCCGTATCACAGATGTGTCACGCATTCGCGGAATCGGGAGGACACGAGAGGACACGAAGGTGCGTCAGATCGGGTACAGGAGGACACGCAAGGAAACGCCGGGACAGCAGAGGACACGAGTTACGGCCGGTTCGCGACCGTGAGGCCCCGGGCTCAAATCCCGGGCCCCCGACCAAAAATCGTATTCAAATCGAGGTCTTCGCCTGCTCCGTCTGGCGCGCAGGGGCCACAGGGAGGTCACAGATTATCTTGGAACTCGGTGGCGGCAGCCCCGTCCAAGTGGATTTCGAACCGTCAATTGAACTCGCTCACGGCTATCGCACCGCCGATATATCACAACGCGCACGGCCCCCTGACCGTGCGTCACCCGGCTTCGAAAATCCAATGCTCCGACAAAATGCTGGCGGACCCACGGGTCAGGACCGTGAGGCCGCCGGGTTCAAGTCCCGGACCCCCCACTACTGGTTCATGAAGTCCAAGCCGTGTTGTCGAGCACCCCAGGCTAACGGTCTGACCGTCGCAAGGTCGCGCCCGCGATGTAAACCACGGCCGCCTCGAGGGCGATAGGTAGGAGGACGTCGAGGCCGTAGGGCGCGAACAACCAGTCGCGGGCTCCTCGTGCCAGCACCCAGGCGATTAGCACGGCCGTCGCCAGACCTCCGATGACCAGTCCTTGGCGGGCGTTGCCGGTGCTCCGCACGGTCAGACCAACAGCGAGCACGACGATGCCGAACGGAACGAAGAGGACTGGCAGGAAAAGCAGGGCCAGGAAGCGGTCGTTGGACATGTTTCCGAAAGTCACGAGGCCGATCACTAGGGCAGCCGCGGCTCCGATCAATAAGGTTCCCAGGGCCACAGGACCCGCCGAGGACCAGCGCCGGCGGTAGCCGCCGGTGAGCGTCACGATCGACGCCAGAAGCATTGCCCCGACGAGTGGCAGGCTCAAGTCTGCGAGCACGATGGCGTCGTTCGCCCCGGGGTTTGGAAAGGCACGCCGCGGAAGTACCCAAAGCCCGGCGGCTAGGGCCACTGCCGCGAGCAGTCCCAAGGCTTTGAGGACGGTGGCCAGAACCGAAGCCCTCATTCTGAGCTCCTACTCTTTCGAACTTGATAAATCCACCTAGATCTAGACCGTACTGCTATTCGCAAGCACAACTGAGACGGGATATTATGGTCGGCGGCCTCAAACATCCCGACGCATGTAGCGCCTCATGAGTCGCGCGGACCAGGCGCAAGGAATCAGGCCACGCGCTCTTCGAGCCGCTCCCCAACGAGCATGAGCCCGTGCTTGAGGCGACGGTAGAAAGTCGGTCGTGACAGGTAGAGCCTTTCCATCACCACCTCATGGCTGCCCACGTGCTTTATGTAGTAGTCGAGCAAAAGCCGGCCTGCCTCAGCGTCGCGAGGGTGGGCCGAGCGGGACAACTCGTTGACGATTTCTATCATGATCGCTTGCGCATCCGAAATATCGCAGACCGCCTTGCGACCGGATGCAGGCTGGCGCCGAATGCGCTCGAGTGCAGTTCTCGCAACCGTGATGCGACGACTCTTGTCTTCACCGTCGACGAATTGTGGCTGGAGCGCGCGCCCTCGTAACGTTTTCGCGCGCGAGAACGCTCTCGTTCGTGAATCACGTGCCGCGATACACCAGCCTAAGACACAACCACATGCGGCGGTGCCGGCCGTGGCGGTCAAAGCTGCCGGCGACCGCATCTCCTGAGTGGAGATCAGCGCAAGCGCGATCAGCGAGGGCAACGCCAACGCGCCACCGAAGTAGGGCGCTCGCCGACGAACGAAGTTCATTCGGACCACAGCGAGCACCGAGGTGGGTCGAGAGTTCGATCATCCAGCCCGGACCACAAGCCGCCAGTCGCCACCATCGAATTCACCGCGGAACTCGGTCGAGGCGTACAACCGGCAGGATGCGATCGCAAGCCACGCGGGCGCGCCGACAAGCCTCAGCCACCAAGTCCGACGAGTCGGCATTGAACAGGAAGAACGCGACCTCGTCTTGGGTGACAAGCAGTAGGGTTTCGATCTCGATACCGGAGCCCTGGGAGCGCAAAGCTGCCGCCGCCAGGCGGGCGCGGCTGGCGGACGCTTTCCACCGCGAGGCGGTCACACCGGGCCAGTAAGTCTCGACCAGGTAGCTTTGCAACCCGGCATTCCTGGAAGTTGGCATGGCTCGACTCTAGTCAGCACCCAGATGAGCGCATCAGGTGTTTCCCTATGTGTCTCACTCCGACCGGCCAGGTCGCCATGCGCGGGGTACCCTTATGGCACCATGCCGGCCGATGTTTTAGGACGGCAGGCCGAGCAGCGCAGAATCGCGCAATTCCTTGATTCGATCAAACGCGAGCCGGCGGGGCTCCTGCTGGTCGGGGAAGCCGGAGTCGGTAAAACAACACTCTGGCACGCCAGTGTCACCGAAGCTGCGCGTCGCGGATACACAGTGCTTTCCTCTCGGCCATCCCAGTCCGAAGCGAAGCTGTCCTACGCATCGGCAGCCGATCTTTTGGCCGACGTTTCGGCGGAGATTCTCGGCGAGTTACCCACACCGCAGCGTGGAGCTTTGGATGCTGTGATGCTGCGTGCCGGCACACCACCCGCCGCGGTCGATCATCGCTTGGTTGCGGCCGCCTTCCTGACCGTGCTGCGAATCCTCGCGAGCCAGGCCCCGGTGGTGGTTGCGGTGGACGATTTTCAGTGGCTCGATCGGGCGAGCGCGCAAGCGATCGAGTTCGCCGCCAGACGATTGAGCGAACGCATTGGGATGCTCGTGTCGGTGAGGGCGGACAGTAGACGCGATGACGTTCCGAGACTCGAGGTGCGTGGCGTTCCGGTCAACCGGGTTGAAATCGGACCGCTGAGCCTGGCAGTCATCCATCAAATCCTCAGGGACCGCATGGGACGCACATATCGACGCCCGGTGCTGCTTCGTATCTATGGGGTCTCAGGCGGCAACCCTTTTTTTGCTCTGGAGCTCGCGCGGATGTTGGGGGAGGCCGATGTGCCTTTGTGGCAAACGCGATTTCCTGAATCACTGACCCAGATCATTGGCGCTCGCTTCGAAGGCCTCGATGCACATGCTCGAGGGTTGCTTCTCGCGACTTCGGCGCTGGCCGGGCCGACGGTTGAGATCCTGCGGAGAATCGGTGGACCCGGCACACCCGCGTCCCTTGAGCGCGCGGAGAATCTCGGGATCATCGAGCTGATCGGTCCGCAAGTGAGGTTTGTCCATCCGATCCTCGCCTCTGCGGTCTATGGCATGGCATCACCTGCGACGCGACGCGCCATGCATCGGCGGCTGGCGAGAGCGGGTCTCGAAATCGAGGAGCGTGCACGGCATCTGGCTCTCGCCGCCACCGGCCCTGATCCGGAGACGATTGGCGCGCTTGACGCGGCTGCGGAGTCCGCACGGAAACGGGGTGCGTCGGCCGCCGCGGCAGAACTTATCGACCTCGCGTTGCGGCTCGGCGCGAAAACCGCCGAACGTAACGTTCGGGGCGCTTCCAGTCACTTCGAAGCGGGCGATCCAATCCGAGCGAGAGCATTGCTCGAGGAGGCGATCGCCGAGTTGCCTCCTGGCGACGCGCGAGCTGAGGCGCTGGTGCTGCTCGCCCGCGTGCGTATTCACGACGACAGCTATCAGGATTCAGCCAGGCTCCTCGAGACTGCACTTGCGGACGCTTCGGCCGGCGAGGCGTTGCAGGTTCAGGTCGAGGTCGAACTCAGCTTTGCGCTGTTCAACCTCGGTCGCCTCGCCGATGCTCTGATTCGTTCAGAACATATGGTCGAGTCCGCGGAGAGGCTCGGTGACCCGGTTCGTCTCGCACAGGCCCTGGCCATGTCAGCTGCCATCAAATTCATGGCAGGCGAGGGCCTGGATGAGCCGGCGATTGATCGTGCCCTAGGGCTGGAGCGCGTAAATCATTCGGATGCCATCAATCTGCGGCCTTCGTTGGTGGCCAGCCTGATCTGGATGTGGCTCGGCCGGCTCGATTGGGCTCGTGACCGCCTGGAACGCCTGCATCACGAGTGTCTCGAACGAGGCGCTGAGCAGGACCTCGTATTTCTTGGCTTCCATATGGAGACACTCGCATGCTGGCGCGGAGATCTAGCGTCAGCGCGGGCGATCGCAGACGATTCTCATGAACGGGCACTTCAGCTGGGTACCGCGGTGCCCCTGGCCTTGGCGCTATCGTCCGTTGCCCACGCGGCCGCTCTAAGTGGCGACGTCGAAGCGGCCAGGCGGGCGGCCGAGGCCTCGTCTGAGATCTTTGAGCGCGCAGCTCTCGCGACAGTGGGCCTGGTTCCACCCGCGACAATCGGCTTTCTCGAACTGTCGCTCGACAACTACGAAGCCGCGACCGCACGGCTTGCGCCCATGGCTTCCCACGCCATCGCTGTGGGAGTCCGCGAGCCCTCGATCGTCCCATTCGCCCCAGATGCCGCGGAGGCCCTGGTGGCGGTCGGTCGGATAGCCGACGCGACCGTGATCGTCCAGTGGCTCGAGGACCACGGCCGCCGTCTCGATCGGGCCTGGGCTATCGCTACTGGTGGTCGGTGCCGGAGCATGCTCCTTGCTGCGCAGGGTGAGCGGGACGCGGCGATTCGATGCTGCCAGAGAGCTCTGGCCGACCACGAGCGCCTACAGATGCCTTTCGAAAACGCGCGGACACTATTGGTCCTGGGCCGCATTCAGCGGCGCGCAGGCAAACGAGGCGAGGCGAAGGCGGCGCTCACGGAGTCCTTGGAGGCTTTCGATCGGCTGGGTACGCCACTCTGGGCAGCAAAGGCCAGCCGGGAACTTGGCAGACTTGGCATCCATCCAGGGAGAAGCGGTGAGTTGACACCCTCAGAGCGGCGTGTGGCGCAGCTTGCGGGCAGCGGTCGCACAAACAAACAGGTCGCCGCTGAGCTGTCGGTTAGCCCCAAGACCGTCGAGGCGAATCTCGCTCGCATTTATCAAAAGCTGAACATCAGGTCGCGCGCCGAACTCGGTCGCTGGATGGGCGAGCTACCCCTTGCCATCCAGCCCGAAGCAAGCGCGCGCATGGCTTCGCAGCGTCACCAAGGCTAGCAAGCAGCGCAGTTCGAGCTCTTAACCGCGCAATGCGCCCTAGTCAACGCCCCCGAAAAATGGTGGTGAGTAAGGGTTGTCGGCGGCGCTGGCGAATACGAATCGTGTTTCGAACGGGCCGGGGCGATCTGTTACGACAGCGTTCGGGCTTCGAAATCCTGTCCCGGACCCAATCTCGGGGTTACAAAGGGCCCTCGGCTGATTGGTCACAGCACCTATCGGTTGATGCGCCACAGCTAGGTTGTTGTCGCGACTTTTTAATGGCCGGCGGGGTCTTCGGCCGGGTCCTCGACTGCAATTCGCAATGGAGGTCAGGCCCGTGGGTCTTCGAGACGGCCGATTAGGCCAGTCATTGCCCGGGGATGCCGGCGGAGGCGGCTCGCTATCTGCCGAGCAGTGACGAGCCCATCTTGGCTGAACGGGCCGATGGCCAATTAGATCGGTCTGGTTCAGGCCGTCACCGAGTGCGATCGAGCCTCTCCTGAATCTGGATGCGCCTTTGAAACCGTTGAGACCGCGATTGAGACTGCGATTGAGACGGTTCTAGCCCCATCGTCACGTGCGACCCCTACCGGGGAGTACGCAGCCCACAACACTTAGATGGAGGTAGCTCATGTTTGTAATGAAACGGCTAATCCGGTTCCATGCTTTGAGGTGGCTTAGTGCTCTTGCAGTAGCCGCGGTGCTGGTTGGTTCCATCGTTCTCGCACCAACCGTGGCCGCTCAGAAAGGAGTCAATGGGCTCTTTCCGGCTGGGACTTATCGCCTGTCCTTTGCCGACGCCGACTTCTCGGGTTCAACCAACAACCTCGAGCTCTCCTTCTTCGATGTGGCAACCAATACCGAGATCGCGCGTCCCGTCGGTGCTCCGCAGACCACAACAACACAGACCACGATCTTCATGTTTCTGTTCGACACCAGCACAGTCACGTTTACGCAGGTATGCGCCACGCTAGACCATCCTTCCGACTTCGCTATCGACAACAGGCTAGGGAGCGCGACGCTCAATACGACTCTGACGCCGGAGACGCCAAGCTGTTTCGGCACGCCGTTGACAACCGACATTGCAATCAACGCCAGCTGGACCGGAGTCGGGCCGTTGGCGAACTCCACCGGCGCGAGCAACTATGCCTGCGCGCGTTATACGGCCGAGAGCAGCGGTCTCGGCTTAACCAACACGGCGAGCGCCAACCTCGCACTGACGATCGGCACCACCACGACATCGTTCTCTTCCGGCCATACCGGACTGAACTCCGGCGATTCTCGGGTTGAGGCCCAAGGGGAGATCGACCCCGGCTGTGGTATCACTGGATTCGGTTCCGGCCCAACACCCGCCGGCCACTTTCGATTCAACGGGCTGTTCGCAGGTGGGTTTTACATGCCCCAACCGGGCGAGTTCGACGATGTCTCTCTCGTTGAGAGCACCCAGTCGTCGCAGCCCGCAGGTGGACCGGGCGCCGGTTCACCCGAATTCGATCTGAACGTGTCCGGCTTTGGCGGTTCGATCAATGGGTTTGGCTGCTTTGCGATCCCGCAGTCAAACGTTGTGTTGAACGGCCTCACATCGGCCACAGTTCAGACGACCACCACAGGCAGTCCTCTCTGTACGAACAGCTTTCCAGGCTTCGGCCTGAATTTTCCCCTGACCGTGAGCGCAACTTGGACGGCAAGTGGCCCGTTAGTGACACTTCACGACCAGAACAACTACCAGTGCAGCGGGTACACGGAATCTACCTCTACGTTCGTCAAGGCCGTTGGTGCGACGCCGACCGCCACTCTTACGATGCCGGATTACTTCGGCAATCCGGTGACGCAGGTTCTGAGCGGGGGTTTCGGCTCCTTGACCCAGGCCACTCAGACGATCCAGGCGAACGGCGCGCTGCCGCAGGCGTGTCTAATTCGGAACTGACTTAGCAGCCAAATAGATTTCTCGACCATGAGGCCCGGGGTTCAAATCTCGGGCCTCTGACTTTTGTCATGTCTCACGTTTGGCGACCACTACCTAGGCGATCGCGACCCGAGAGGGCAAGCCATCTTCCTTGTTCGGGATAGTACGTCCCAATCCAGCGCTGGTTCTGACAGCCAAGATGACAGCCAACGCAGCGCCCACGGGCGGACAGAGGCGGACGATCCTGGAATCTGAGAGCCCGGGATCGAACTACAGCGGATCTCCATGGACGTCTGCGGACGTCAGGCGCGCGCTCTTCAAAAGCGTTTGCGGTCGTCCGTAGACGTCCACTCAAGTTCGCTTTCGTGCGCCGACGTCCACCGCGTCGGCCGTTGACAGCCAACGACAGCCAAGTTGACCGGGAAGACAGAAAGAAGGCTACTTCCGATCGGTTACCCCCACCGACGTGCCACTGACGGTTTTCTAGACCGTCGGAGCTTGAGAGCCTCGCGCGTCCTCTTGTATCAGGCACGCGAACGGAAAATTGCCGCGGATAACTACCGGTTCTCGCGATCAACGGGACGAGCTCATCCGTCGAATATGTCGACTTATCAGGCACCGAGCCCGAGGCTTAGCTAAACCTTTCCTTATAGGTCTTTCTCATCCAGATCCCCCTCGTATAGCCATCGGTCTCCAGTTGGAATGCCAGCTACTGCCTGACACATGTGTATGAAGTGCTCACGAGCGAGTCGGCGTAGGCCGCGTCAAGGATTACGAAGCCCGCTCGAGTCAACATCGGTTCCAGTAGCCAGGTGAAGGTGCTGTGCTCGCCGCGAAGGTGGATTTCCAGCTCGGCGCGCGTCCACCCGAGGGAAGGGTCATCGGGTGCCCCTGACAGCCATGAGTCGATGACCTGCTCCGCGTCGCCGGGTTCAAAGTTGAACGTCAAATCGATCAGCTTGAGGATGCCACCTGGCTTCAGGATTCTGGCAATCCGCGTGAGCGCTATGGCCTTCCAGAAGTCCGGCAGGTGGTGAAGGGCGTGCCTTGTGTAGACAAAGTCGACCAGCTCATCTCGGTGTTCGTAAGTCAGGAATCCAGCCTGAATGAACTGAAGATTTGTTGCGTGGCGCTCGACAGCTTTTGCGCGCAGAGCGTCAAGCATGGCCGCTGACACATCCACTGCATAAACGAGATCGCATTTTTCTGAGGCGGCAAGACTGATCTCGCCCGTGCCGGCACCGATGTCGACGAGCGTGGTCCCAGCACCCAGGCCGAGTTCCCTGAGTCTTGTTAGATCGAAGGTCGGATCGAATCCCGCCTTGCGGTCATACCGCTGGACATATCCCGAATCGAGGTGTTCGGGTCCAGCAAATGACTCCTCATTGATGAACCAGGATCTGGAATCCACAATTGGGGATCGTACCTGTGACAAACCCACCTCGGCACGATTGACCCTCGTCGTCGACGCAGTAGACGTGGTCGTTGCCGTCAATGAACAGGCCGTGTGGCCCCGGAACGTTCCGACTAGGCGTCGTGGAGCCGCGCGTCTTCTTATCAGGGATGGGGATAGCAAGCCGCGCTTCGACCGGCCCGGTGACGTGCAACCTGGGGCCTTCCCATGTAGAATCGATCTCAAAACCCTCCAAAACAGTCTCGGTGGACGAGACCGCTCAGATTTCGGGATAGGCAACACACTGTGCAAAACCGTGAGGCCTTGGATTCTCAGAGGTCGGCGCGGCCAACAAACTGCGGCTTCGTAGACAAATGGGCGAGGCCAAACCTAGCATGAGTTCCGCTTCCCCGAGGGCAACTGTCCTACCGTGTCGGTTCGGGCTTAATATCGATAGTGCGTGCCTATCCACAGCACGTTGCCGACGCCGTGGCAAGGACTTAGGCCGCGATAAGGGGGGATCTTTAGGGCCTCTTGATAAAGCGTCTCGGGCACTCCTGAACGTACCGCAAAGCCGCGCCCTCGATATCGCCGGCGATGACACGACCATCCAAGTCCACGGAAGGGCGCGTTCCTGCGTGATGGGCATGGAAGTGGGGCACCGCGTGGCTGCCCTCATCCTATTACATGTAAACGGCTATTCCTCGGAAGTAGCTTCTGGCGCGCAAGGAGAGCGAGAGAACAAACACCTAAACCGGCGGCAATATTTGTGGTGTCGCCTCGTACGCGCGGACCAGTTCGCCTGGTTCATCAAACATGAGCCGGTACGCCACTCGATCGGGATCTGGATCGTCGTTTTCTCGGCCTGCGGCGTGACCTCGGTGACCTGAGCCACGGAGGTGGGCAGGTAGCCGCCTCCGGCTCGACCGGTATGAGGCCCATGATCAACTCAGCAGCCGACGGAAATCGCTGAACACAGCGCTCGTTGACTTGGAAGAAGGTCGAAGTTCCGCGTGGCTCGCTCTGGACAAAGCCTGTCCCCAGCAACACCTTGAGGTGGTGCGAGACCGTAGGCTGACCAACGTCAACCGCGTTCACAATCTCGCCCACGCTTAATGGCCGCCGCCGCAGAGCCAAGAGGTTAAGGATCATGATCCGGGTTGGATCTGCCAAACACCGAAACCAATCGGCGTACGTTTCGGCCGTGTGTCGACCTACGCTATCCATCGATCATCGACGATGATACATGAAGCAGACAGAATAGCTAGCTCCCGAGGAGAACAAGCGATGATCGGCAGGCGGTTCCTGATCATTCACGGTGTCGAGAACCGGCGGCCGCCTGGTCATTGGCAATACCAACTCGCCGAGACGCTACGCGCTGATGGGGAGGTCGTGCTCTACCCCCAGTTGCCGGACACCGACGAACCCCGACTCGATCGCTGGCTCGAGCTCCTAGCAGCGGAGCTTGCGCAACTCGGTACATCAGAGCGGATCGTGCTCTGTCACTCGCTCGGCTGTCTTCTTTGGATCCACCATGCAGTCCGTGCGACGGTCGCCCAGCAGGTCGACCGCGTTCTGCTCGTCTCACCACCCAGCCCGACCGTTCTCTGGCCCGCCATATCGAGCTTCGCGCCGCCAGCCAACTTCGACCCCGCCCCGCTCGCCGCGACGTCGAAGTCGCGAATCCGCATCGTCTGCAGCGACAACGATTCGTTCTGCCCGGAAGGCGCGACCGCCGCTTATGTCCGACCGCTCGACCTCGACGTCGACCTGATCCCAGGTGGCGGCCATCTCAGCGAGGCCGACGGATACGGACGATGGCCATCCGTCGCCGCATGGTGTCGCGACGGAGACGTGCGGGTCGTCGCGCGGCCCAAACCTGTCTGACGGTGAATTGTCAGCGCGACCAGCGCTTGATGATGTGCCACCAGCAGAGTTCGAGGAGACCTACTATCGGGAGCGCGGTGTCAGCCGTTGCGTGAAAACCAAACCTGAAAGTCTCCAAGAAACTCAGGGCGATTCAGTGCGCCAAATTGCAGGCGACCCGTGAACTCCGGAAATCAACCTGGGACCCGAGCTGATGCGAGCAGCGCGCACCGGGCTAGGGTAGCCCGCGACCGGATCTCCGTCCCTGGCCGGCGAAGCGGCCAATTGCGGACGACGGCAGTGTCGCCGTACACCGTCGACGGGCACCGATACATCCTCTCGCTCGGTCAGACCGGCCAGTCTCTTGATTGACCCGCAGGCAGCCGCATATCTCGCCAGGCTCGGAGAACTTGGGATCCGCCCGATCGAAGCGCTCACTCCCGGACAACTCCGCGAGCAAACCGAAAAGTCTGCGCCGGCCCTGTTCGGCCCTGTCGAGGAAGTGGCGTCAGTTATTGACAGAGATGCCGATGGTGTGCGTGTGCGCGTTTACGAGCCCGATGCGCGCGATGGCGACTCTATGCTGCTGTGGCTACACGGGGGGAGAACCACTTTCCAGCTGCCCTCGAAGACGCGTGGCGAGCGACGCAATGGGTGGCGCGACGGGCTCGTCAGGTAGTGGTTGGCGGCGACTCATCTGGCGGGAATCTCGCGGCAGCAGTCGCCGTACGCGCGCGCGACCACGATCTATCACTGTCCCTTCAAGTGCTAGTGAACCCGATCCTCGACCATGACTTCTCGCGGCCGTCGTACACGAGTAACGCCATTGGAAAGGGCCTGACGCGGGACGCTATGCGCTGGTACTGGGAGCACTACTTAGGGCTTGCGGAGTCTTCCAACCCAGAAGCGTCTCCGTTGCGCACTTCCACACTCACTGGGTTGGCACCTGCCCTCATCGTCGTCTGCGGGCACGACCCTCTGCGAGACGAGGGCATCGATTTCGCGACCCGGTTGCGGCAGTTTGGAGTCCCCGTCCAGCTCACTGAATACGACGACATGATCCATGGCTTCATACGAATGGCTGCAGTGATCGATCGCACGCAGGAACTTCTGGACGAGTGCGCTGCCGCTGTCCGCAGACTGCGAGTCGACGGCGCAGAGGCCGTGAAAGCCCACGACGCCAACTATCATCGCTAGAGGGATGATCGCCCCCAATACATCGAGGTCGCTCCGGTCGGGGTCGAGCGCGTCATAGATCGCGGCCAACCGCGGATGCTCGAATATTCGGATCAGCCATGCCGCCAACAGCGGAGCGAAGATGATCTCAGCCACGACCCTGGCTCACTCATTACCGGCCCCGCTTCAACGCCGCCCTTCTGAAAGCGGCTTCCGATGCGTATGTGCGAGGCATGGCAGACGCCACGCTGCTGAGCGCCGCAATCTTGATGGTGGTAGCCGTCTTGATCCTGCGGTCCCAGTTGGTCGGAGTGTCGGCAGACGAACGTCGAACGCGAGCCGGCGCGCCGCGTTTGATGGTCGTGCTGATCACCATTCTGTTTGGAGCTCCTGTATTCGCGCTTGTCGCAGGGCTATCCCTTGTGTGGCCTGGGACGATTCTCGATACGCTCTGGAAGGTAAACCCCACTGCCCGCACTGAATTTTGATGGTGGGCGGACGACTGGCTGGGCTACTTCTTCTATGCGTGGGAGTCTTTGGGAGCGTCGCAGCGGTCGGTCTACTCAAGCGCCAAACCTGGGCGTGGTGGCTGGTCTTGCTTCTACTGGTGGTCGTTGGAACGGTCAGCGTTATCCAGTTGCTGGCCGGCGATCCTGGTGAGCTTTTTGGAACGCCCGTCACCTTGGGGCTCTTATGGCTTCATGTCTGCACAAGGAAGTCCTTCACGCGCCTAGCCGTTCGACAGTAATGAGCCTGTCCTCTCGAATTCTGCCGGCCCTATTCAAGCTGCACCGCGCCCGAGCCAACGGATGGAGGCCCAGCACGGCGTCGTGGTGGTGATGGCCGATGGCGTGCTGCTTCGGGCGGTCCGCTATTTCGCGGCTCAGAGCACGCGCGACCCCATCATCGTGATCCGATCGCCGTATGGTCGCCTCGGGTACCGCGGTGGCGTCTACCGGTTCTTGTTCGACCTGGTGGCTAGCTGTTTGCGGAACGCGGCTACCAGGTCTTCTACCAGAGCATTCGCGGCAGCTCCAGCTCCGGCGGTGCAATGGACCTGCGACAGGAAGCGGCCGACGGAGGATCTTACCGTCGATTGGATCGCGT
>WNFI01310855.1_pt1 | contig 18575 bp, 14 predicted proteins | sample 5400471 | NCBI WGS metagenome assembly WNFI01 (sample SAMN13153348, study PRJNA577476) | soil metagenome | isolation source: 100 cm saprolite on Douglas fir-dominated hillslope | place: USA:California | collected 2013-09-17 | reverse complement strand
CCCCGCCGTGGCGGAACGGTATGGTTGCGTATAAGCGCCGCAAGCGGCGTGCGCTCCGGAGTTGAATATGACGATCGTTTCGACACCGATTGAGAATCTGTCGATGGCCGAATCCCATTCGTCGGTGACGGCTGCAGGCGATCTGCTGAGCGGGTTGTCCCGAAGGGAGCTGTGGGGACGCCTGGGTTGGCTTGATGTGCGACGACGTTATCGCAGGACGGCGATCGGGCCGTTCTGGACGTCGATTACGCTTGCGGTTTATGTCGCCACCGTAGGCACCGTTGGCGCGTCCATCTGGCACCAGAATATTTCCGATTACTTGCCGTTCCTCGTCAGTGGCATGGTCACGTGGACACTGGTCTCGTCGATCATCATGGAATCGTGCAGCATGTTCATCGCAGGCCATGCCTTGTTTCGAAATATCCGCTTCGAATATTCGATTCTCGCCTATGCCCTGGTCTGGCGGAATTTTCTGGTTTTTCTGCACAATCTTGTCGTCTATTTTGCAGTCGTACTGATCCTGAAGCCGTCGGTGCTTGGGTTCACGGCGCTGCTCGCCATACCGGGGCTTGCTCTTATTCTCGTCAACGGCGTGTGGGTTGCCTTGCTTTGCGGAATGCTCTGCCTGCGGTTTCGCGATGTGCCGCCCCTGATCGCTTCGATTATCCAGATCGCGATGCTGGTTACGCCGCTGTTCTGGCCCGCCGACACGCTTGTCGGGCTGAAGCGGTTTGTGTTCGTCGAACTCAACCCTCTGTACCATGTGCTCGACGTGGTCCGCGCTCCGATGGTAGGCGAGGTGCCGCAGTTGAGCAGCTATGCGGTCATGATTGGCATGACGATCGGAGGCTGGTGGCTCACCTATGAGATGTTCACGCGCTTCCGCAAACGCATCGCTTACTGGAGTTAGCCTGTCGTGGCGACCGTCATTCTTGAAAATGTGAACGTCGATTTCCCGATTTACGGGGCGCAGCAACGCAGTCTGCACAAGGCCATCTTCAAGCGCGCCACCGGCGGCTCGATCGCGCGCGAAGGCAGGAATCAGGAGCGGGTCACCGTCAAGGCATTGAGTGATATTTCCCTGACCTTGCACGATGGCGATCGCCTGGGGCTGATCGGCCACAATGGCTCCGGTAAATCGACGTTGCTGAAGCTGATCGCCGGGATCTATCAGCCGGTATCCGGCCGCATCAAGGTCGATGGCCGGGTGACGCCGCTGTTCGACGCCATGCCTGGGCTCGACGGCGAGGACTCAGGCTACGAGAACATCATCACCTCAGGAATGCTGATCGGGATGACGCGGGAGCAGATCGAGGCAAAGATTCCCGAGATCGAGGAGTTCTGTGAACTCGGCGAATATCTCAGTCTGCCTGTTCGAACCTATTCGACTGGCATGACGATGCGTCTCGGCTTTGCGCTGGTGACGGCGTTGGAGCCCGGCGTGCTGCTTATGGACGAGGGATTCGGCACCGGCGATCTCCGCTTCGCCGAACGCGCCGAAGCAAGGATGAACGATTTCATCGGACGAAGCCGGATCATGGTGTTGGCCAGTCACTCCGACAACACCATCAGGTCGATGTGCAACAAGGCTGTGTTGATGAATGCGGGGAGGATCGTCGCATTCGGTCCGGTCGATGATGTCTGCGAGCAGTATTATCAATCGGTGCACTTTGCGAAACGCACAGTTGAAGTTGAAGAGAATGTAGCGGTGCTGGAAGCGAAGGCCGAGGCACCGACCGAAGTCGGTGAAATTTCTGTCCGTGGCGTCAATCTGGAAGACCGACTTAAGCGAACGAGCGGAGCAGTTCGATTTACCTCGGTCATCGCAAAGGATAGTACCGGCAAGGGGCGATGGGAGTATCAACCCGGCGAGACGGTAAATCTCCGGTTTGAGTACGAGGTTTTAAGACAAATTCCCCGTCTGGCCTTTCTCTTTCGCCTTTATTTGGAGAAAAAAGAAGGGCTCGCGGCGGAAAGCACTCAGTATGTCACGGACATTTTTGAGAACATTAGCCTGGAGCCCATCGAGGCTGGGGTTCGTGGTCGCATCGATCTCACTCTTCCGGATTTGAAATTGATGCCGAATAATTTCCTGCTCTATGTATGTCTAACGCGCCCGGAAAACGCCGGCAGCTATGACGTGCTCGACAGCAACGTCAGTCTGCCGGCGCTGGTCCTGAAATCGAACTCGGCTAATGAAGGCAGGCTCGGTGCGGTGACTCTGAACTATGAGTTTCAGAGTTCGGGAGCGGAAAAGCCTGCAACAATCTCTGTTGCCGTCGACCAAATCTAATTTCACAAGCCGGGTTAACTGAGGCGTTTGATGAATAGTTCCGAAAGTTCCAGCATGAGCACAATGACGGCCGACGGCCGCGAGTTGATCGAACGATTTCTGGATTATCTGATTGATCCTGTCGGGTGTATCGACACTTATGGGCGTACATACATCGATGACCTCGAGTTTATTCTCGTTGAAAACCACCTCTTCGATTTTCAAGCCCAGACTTTCCCTGATACGGAAGCCCAACAGTGGTTCGAGCGAATTTGTTCGGCATTCAGTTTCAAGAGAATGGAAGAGTTCATTGACTACGTAAGACAGCATCTGACCGAGATTGATCTGGCGAACATTCGGCCTCGCAGCACGTTCCAAACCGAAACTCTGTTTGAGCTGGAGCCGTCCTTTCAGGAGATGAAGCGGCAAGGCGATTCAGTCGAGCGAAACAATGAATTTCAGCGGGCTATTTCAACGGAGAGTGTGAAATCGATTCCACACAATGAGCTCGAAGCCGATTACTACGAGCTCTACATGAGTTTTGATCGAACTAATCCCTGGACGTATGTGATCCGTCGCGAAATTGAGCGCGGAAATTTGGCCCCCGAAGATCAGGTCCTCTGCTTAGGTAATCGCTGGCTTGGCGAGATAATGTATTTTCGACAAAACCTCGGTCTGAAAAACGCCAAAGGCGTGGACCTCATCTCCTCCGATCCGGAACTCGTAATTGCGGCCGACATGCATAAGTTGCCTTTCGAGGACAACTCCGTAAAAATGATTTTCAATCGCGGATTGATCAACAAGTCATACGATGTGCGGCTGCTGATCAAGGAAATGATGCGAGTTCTCACGAAAGACGGTTTCCTGATTGTCGAAACGCCAGGGCCTTATGGTTATGGCGTTTCCCGTCTCGGGAGGACGGATATCAAGAGCGCGCAAAACCTGCTGCGCCTGATGCGCGGGAAGGTTCAGAGAATTGTCTACTCTGACGCGATGAAGCCGCATCAATATCTTTATGATGCGACCAGATTGATCCGTATATGTGTCCAACTCGATAAGGATGGGCGCGATCTGGTTCCCAAAGCGGAAGCCTTTCCGCAGCTCCGTTTCAAGATCTACGACGTCTGCCGGCGGCGTTTCCTCGAAGCAAGACGCATGTTGAGAGATAAACCTGCGACTAAAGCTCGCGTACTGGGTTTCGCTAACAGGATCCGGACGTCGATCGTCCGGCGGATCAAGACGCCGATTTTCGCCAAGGTGATGGCGTTAAACCAGTCGACAAATCCTCGGACAAAATATGCCATGACGTGGGTCAAATTGCTTCGCGGCGCCTGGATTCATGCGCGCGGCGGGGAAACGCCCCATTCGGCTCATATTGCCCTGATCGACCTGTTTATTTCGAGCGGCGGGCGGGCAAACGACCTGTTGGCCAAAACAGTGGCGCTTGCGCATCCGCCATATCGCTTGCCGTCAGCCGCCGGAGTTCTGGGGGATTTGAAGCCGCTGGACCTCAAGAGGATCCAGCAGCAGCTTGAAAAGGACGGCTACTATGTCTTTGAAAATTGCCTCTCCGCGGATTTCTGCGAGCGAATAAGTCGCCAGACGCTGTCGGCGGATTGCTTGATATTGGGCGATGAGGTGAATTCTGACGCTCCAGTGCGTGGACAGTACAATAGGGAGGCCCCGGTCGCTGCAAAATACCTTCTCACGGTGGATGATACGACCGATATTCCGGAGGTACAGGAACTAATTAGCGATCCGTCGATCATCGCGGTGGCGCAGAATTACCTGAAATCAAAACCAATATTCTCCGGGATAAGCCTTTGGTGGAGTCCCGCGTTTAAGGATACGCCCGACAGCCAGGCCGCTCAGCAATTCCATTGGGATATGGAGCGCATAAAATGGATTCGGTTCTTCATTTATCTGACCGATGTCACCGCTGAAAGTGGACCTCATTGCTTTATCAAGGGAAGTCACAGGACTGGCGCGATTCCAGATAAGTTGCTCTCGCTTGGATACGTCCGGCACTCCGACGAAACCATGCGGGATACGTACGGAAACGACTCCTACATGGAATTTTTGGGTCAGCGCGGAACGATTATCGTTGAGGACAGCCGCGGATTCCACAAAGGGATGGAGCCGAAGAAGGGAGATCGTCTGCTGCTGGCACTCGAATTGTCCAACACGACATTTGGTGCAAACAAGCGGCACCTAATTCGCAATATTCGTGCGCCAGGGTTCGGTGATGTCGCCAAACGATATCCTCGCATCTACAGTAACTTTGATTTTGCACCGGGTGTTTTGAAGCCTTGAGAAACTCAGGTCTTAAGTCACCGTCTGTGGAAACGAAAGGTGTCGCTAGTGTCCGCCTTTAAGCGCGTTGCCGCGCGAGGCGTTGAGCGCATGAAGCGCGCCGCGATTGAGGTGACGCAGAAGCCGCGAATTATAATGAAGCGGCGTCGGCTCGCGCGTCGGCCGCAACGGCTTGCAGCCATTGAAAAGTCTGGTCAGCCGGTCACCCTTTTCTTGGCCCCTGACGCCGGACTGGAGCCGTTTTATGCCAGTCACGTAGTGCTCGCCAAGACTTTGGACGAAGCGGGGCACGCCGCAATCATTTTGTCCTGCAATGGCTCGATGCCGATGTGCACCGTGAAATTCGCGACGAAATTGGGGCCGACTTCCAGGAGCAATACCGACAATTCGACCTGCGTTGCCTGCCGTGCCGTAAGGCAGAGAACCTCCGAAGACTATGAACTGCTCGAGGTCAGTCTGGAAAATCTTTTGGCTGCCGATGATTACGCATTGATCGATGAGGCGGCCAAGCGTTTCGAGGTAAGTCCGTGGACGGCCGAATATGATGGTATCGCTTTTGGCACCGTATGCCTGGCTGAAGTGCTGCGGGACCGCCGCAAGCATGCTGTCGAGGAGCTTGACAGTGGGGACATTGCACTGCTCGCCGGCTTGCTACAGTCGTCGCTAGCCGTTTATCTCGCTCTGCAGAAATTGTCGGCGAGATTTAATCTGCATCAGATCGCTTATTTCGGCGAGTATGCGTATTGGCAGGCGCCGCAGGTCTTTGCCGCCAGAAAGGGAATTGGGCTCCTCGCGCTGTCTCACGGATACCATCGGGACATCGATCGCCGCCTTTTATCCATTCGCCCACGCCACTACATGGTGCATGCGTTCGAGCAGATCGACGGTTGGAAAAAGCACGCTGACGATCCAATTGGTCCGGAAACCGTTGCAGAGATAGCGGCGGGTTCGCTCTATCGGCTGACCAATCAAGGGGGCGCGTCGACTTATTCTCCGACATGGTCAGGCGATAGCCAGAAAGTTTTCGAAGAACTTGGATTGTCCCACAAACGTCGAACGCTGATTGCGTATCCGAGCAGCCACGATGAGTTCGTTTGTATCGCTGGACAGCTTGAAGCGCTCGGAATTTCCTATCCGGGTCGCCCCCAGCCTTTTTCCGACCAGGAGACTTGGCTCAGGGAGTTGATTCTATGGGTGTCGAAACGCTCCGACCTTCAATTGGTCGTGCGGATGCACCCGCGCATGGGAATCGGCAATCGACACGCGACTCTCTCTTCAGACTACCGAAAGTTCAAGGATGCATTCGCAACGCTTCCGCCGAACGTGGTTGTGGTATGGCCTGAGAGCAGGGTTTCCAGCTACAGTATCGCGGAGTTCGCCGATGCGGCGTTGATTTCATGGTCGAGTATGGGATTGGAGCTGGCCAGATTTGGTGTTCCAATCGTCGCTTCGTTTCAGCGAGTAGGCCTTATGCCGATCTGCAACTTCATTGCATTTGAGGAGCAGGCCGACAAATATTTTTCTGCTATAGAAGCTGCACTCGATCAACCGGCCACCGTCGGGCAAATCTCCGAAGCTTTTCGATGGACGCACTATCTCCATTGGGGCTCGCTCATCGACGTATCGGATGTCATCCCAACGCCTGATTTTGCGTCTGTTCCCCCGTACCGACGCCCTCAACAGCGTGCCCTGATGCTGGAGGCAATGGTCAATCGGGCGGATATAACGCAATTGAATATGGCCAAACTCGATCTATCGGCTTCCGCACGCGAAACGGAAAAGAAAGCGATTTTAAGTGCCGTTGAACGGTTCGCGACCGTCTTCGATGCCGACGCGCTTGCACGGGCGAGGGGGCAACTCGGTGACTTCGCCCCCCCAAGCGTGACGGGTGACGCACCGTCGCGCCTCGTCGGTCGCTTGCTTAACCTGCTCCGCAACGACTTGCCCAATTTCTTCGGCGATGTTGCGCCATCAGAGGCAGGTCGGACTCTAGAATCCGCAGCCAGACTATCGTGACAACAGACACCCTGAAGCAGAAGCCTGCGGTTCTGACGTCGAATGTCGTGCGCTTGCTCGGGCCACGCGATGTTGTATTCGAACAGGAACAGCTTGATGTCGCGTCAATTGGGGCGGACGAAATATTCGTAGCAAGTGAATTCAGCGCGATCTCTCCCGGCACGGAGCTTTCAGCTTATGCCGGTTTGCCTCCGCTGCGGCCGGGTCCGAGCTACCCGCGCTATCAAGGGTATTGCAACTGCGGCCGGGTTATAGCGATTGGCTCCAATGTAAAGACGGTCGCGATGGACGACCGCGTGTTGACGAATGCAGCGCACCGAAGCCATTACCGGATGCCGCAGTCTGACGTCATCACAAAAGTCCCGGTTGGAGTGAATGGAGCCGACGCGTCGGTAACCTATCTATTTCAACTCGGTTACGCCGCGTTGCAGAGAGCGAATGTCCGAATTGGCCAGAGGGTTGCCGTTGTAGGTCTTGGTGCCCTTGGTATCGCCTCGGTCGCGGTATCTCACGTCGTCGGAGCCGACATCATTGCAATTTCCGGGCGGAAGCAGGCGCTTTCGCGGGCCGGCCGTCTTGGCGCCAGCGTGACCCTTCATCCGGATGACCCGGCGGTCGACAATATTGAAGCTGACGTCGTGATCACCACATCGAATAGTTGGCGCGATTGGATGGCTGCGCTTCGAGCGACGCGACGCGGCGGTATGGTCGCGGTACTCGGATTTCCCGGCCGCGGAGAAGGCGCGCCGGCATCCAACCCGCTCGACTCACGATACTTCTACGATAAGCAGCTGACTTTGATGGGGGTCGGTCAGCTACTGGATGAAGTACCAAACTCCAGGTCTCCATCGCCGCAACTTCGTGCGAACATGAGTTATCTTGTGGGTCGCATTGACGATGGAAAACTGCCGGCAAAAGAGCTGGCCAGCCATATTCGTCCGGCGCGAGACCTCAAGCAGGCATATGAAGACCTGCTGGCAAGGCGAGAGGATGTCTTGACCTATGTCCTGCATTGGACCGCCCGGTGACGCGTGAGTTGACGGTTGCGGTCATCGGATGCGGGCGGATGGGAGCTCGCACGGCGGACTCGTTACGTGCGAACCTTCCGAACGGATGGATTCCTCTCAATCATGCCGAAGCTGCTGCATCGATGCCGGGCCTACGCATTGTCGCGTGCTGCGATGTCGATCGCGCGGCTGCTGAATAAGCGGCCGATCGCTATGGCGGGACACCCTATATCGACTACCGGGATGTTTTGGCGAAAGCAGTGCCTGACATCGTAACCATTGCGACCAGGACCGAAGGCAGGGCAGCCATGATTGCCGCGTGTTCGGAGGCGGGAGTACGTGGCATCCACGCCGAGAAGCCGCTCTGCAGAAGCTTGGAAGAAGGCGAAGCTGCAGCGGCCGCAGTGATCCGCAACAATGTGGCGTTCAGCTTCGGCACCACGCGTCGGTATATGCAGGCGTATCGATCGGCACGGGACATGGTGGCCAGCGGTCGTTTTGGATCGGCTCTTCAGGTGCATTTGCATTTTCGTGCCGGACCTCTTCAATGGGCGCATCCGCACAGCGCCGATCTTGCGATGTTTTTTGCCGGCGACACCGAGCCGGAGACGGCGCAGGCGGCGTTTATCAAGCGCGAAAATTGGGATGGCAAAGTCCTCGACGGTGACCCGCAGTTGGCAATGGGTTTGCTTCGCTTCACGAATGGCTTCAGCGCATTGCTTACCGCAGCGCCCGGATGCGATGCCGCCGTCGCTTGTGAAAGGGGCATCGTGAGCGTTTTGTCCGACGGCTTTGCAGTCGAGTGCCGTTTTCCGACGCCTGGTAAGCGCGCCAACTATTTCAATGCTGTGGAAACCGAGCAGGTTCGGCCGAGCCCAAGCGGTATACAGGTGGCGTTAGCCGAATTGCGGGACGCCATCTTGACCGGCGCTCCGCTGAGTGGTGGCGTTCATTTGGCGCTCAGCGGTCAACGCGCCCTTTTTGCGCTGGCGCTTTCCGGGTTGAACAACGGTACCGAGATTGCACTACGCGATGTTCCGCGTGATTTCAGTGTTATCGGCCGTTCCGGCGAACTTTACGCCTGACGCCCGCTCCTCTGTCTGAATTCAGGAAACACGATATCAATGAGTACTTTCAAGCGATGACACAAAAAATCGGCGACGGAGCGAAACCTGCGGGTAGCGCCCTGAATTCTGTTTCGAAGGAAAATGCTATACATAGTCTTAAAGGCTTGGCAGGGAAAAGTATTCTCGTGACGGGCGGTACGGGATCGTTCGGTCGTGGTCTCGTCGATTACCTAGTCCAGCATTTCACGCCTGACCGGCTCATCGTCTTTTCGCGCGACGAACTCAAGCAGTTCGAAATGCAGCAGAGGTGGCGTCAACCCTGTATGCGGTATTTCATCGGGGATGTGCGCGATGGGGAGAGACTGGAGATGGCCATGCGCGGCGTCGACTACGTCATCCATGCCGCAGCGATGAAGCAGGTTCAGACCGCGGAATACAATCCATTCGAGTGCGTGCGCACGAACATCCACGGCGCCGAAAATGTCGTGCGCGCCGCCATTCGCTCCGGCGTTAAGCGTGTCATTGCGCTTTCAACCGACAAGGCGGCCAATCCGATCAATCTCTATGGTGCGAGCAAGCTGGCTTCCGACAAGATCTTTGTTGCAGCCAACGCGTTGTCTGGACGCGATCGCGCGCGCTTTGCCGTTGTCCGTTACGGGAATGTTCTCGGTTCGCGCGGAAGCGTGTTGGAGGTCTTCGAGCGGCTTATCGAGCAGGGCGCTACCGGACTTCCGATCACCGACAAGCGAATGACGCGCTTTTTCCTCACGGTGCAGGAAGGCGTCAAGGTGGTGCTTTCCTCGCTGGCGATGATGGAAGGCGGCGAACTGTTCGTACCGAAGATTCCGAGCGTGAAGATGACCGATCTCCTGGAGGCAATGTTGCCCGGCGGAGCGCATCAGGTGATCGGTATCCGTCCCGGCGAAAAGCTCCATGAGGTGATGGTCTCGGAAGACGATGCGCGGGCGACGCTTGAACTGCCAGATCGCTATGTGATTGCGCCGCTGTTCGATTTTTGGGACCGCACCCATTACATCGACTGTGGCGCTGTTCCAGTCGCCGATACCTTCAGCTACGCCAGCAATACCAATACGCGCTGGCTGGATATCGAGGGCATCAAAGCGCTGATAGCAAAGTCCAAAGCAGCCAAAGTGTAATGCATCAGGGCTTTCTCAGTTATGGAAGGCAGGCCATCGGCGAGGATGACATCGCTGCGGTAGTCGATGTACTTCGAAGTGATTGGCTCACGACCGGCCCGGCCGTCGAGCGTTTCGAAGCTGCCTTGTCCGAGGAAACAGGCGCCAGATATGCCGTGGTCTGCAACAGCGGAACGGCTGCCCTGTACCTTGCGACCCGAGCCGCCGGGTTGAAGGCTGGCGATAGCGTCATCGTTCCAGCGATGACCTTCGCGGCCACCGCCAGTGCCAATCTTTTGGCGGGAGTAGAAGTCATTTTCTCCGACGTCGACCCGCTGACCGGTCTCATGCGGGTGTCTGACGCCGAAGCAGCCCTTGCCCTGCATGGCCGCCACCAGGTCAAAGGCATATTCCCAGTCCACCTTACGGGTCGCGTGAGCGATCCGGCGGCGCTTCACACATTTGCTGAAAGCGCGGGGCTCGTGGTGATCGAGGATGCGTGCCACGCCTTGGGCACACGTTACGGCAACGCCAGGCATGCCGTCGGGTCCTGTGAGCATAGTCTTGCAGCTTGCTTCTCGTTCCATCCGGTTAAGGCGATTGCGATGGGAGAAGGCGGGGCGATCACGACAAATTCCAAACAACTTGCCGACTGCGCCCGCCGGCTGCGTAGCCACGGTATAAACAGGAATCCTGACGGCTTTGAACGTTCCGATCTCGCCTTCGCGAGCGATGGTTCGGTCAATCCCTGGTATTACGAAGTGTCGGAGATCAGCCACAACTTGCGGGCAAGCGACATCAATTGCGCGCTGGCAGCGTCGCAATTGCGCAAGCTCGGTCAGTTTCTCGACGCGCGGCGGGTGCTGATGGACCGCTATCGTGCACGGCTTGTGGAGCTGGCGCCGGCGGTCAATCTGGCGCCTTTGGGCTCAGACGTGGATCCCGGTTGGCACTTGTGCGCCGTGCAAATCGATTTCGAGTCGCTTCAGGTCGACCGGCGGACGCTGATGCAACGGTTACACGAACACGGCATCGGCACGCAGGTCCACTATCTGCCGGTCAATCTGCACCCGTTTTACCGCGACCGTTACGGCCAAATAGATCTGCCGGGCGCATTGAGTTACTATCAGCGCACGCTGTCGCTCCCGCTCTTTCCCACCATGACATCTGCGGACGTCGATCGTGTGGTGGACACGTTGGCTGAATGCATTGCGCGTTAACAACACGCGCAAGACGCCCGAGCATGTCAGATAGGATGGATCGAGAATGACCCAGATCAAACGCCAGAGTGTCAAGATTGGCGCCCGTGAAGTGGGCGACGGTTGTGACCCACGCTGAAAAGGCGGGTGCACATGCCATAAAATTCCAGATTATCGATCCCGATCGTTTGGTGGCCGACCGCAAGCAGCCGTTCAGCTACCAGGTCCTGATCGACCGCGAGAGCGGCGCGACGGAAACGGTTGAAGAGCCGCTTTACGATATCTTGACGCGAAGGGTGCTGACAAAGGATCAGTGGCGCGACGTCAAGGCTCACTGCGATCGGCTCGGACTGGCATTTTTTGCAACGATCGGCTTCGAGGACGAGATCGAACTTCTCGTCGAGCTTGGTTGCCATTCAATCAAGATCGCGTCCGGCGACGTCAACCATTACCCCTTGATCCGGCAGGCGGCGCGCACCGGAATGTGTCTCCAGCTGGATACCGGCAATTCCAATCTCGGCGAGATCGAGCACGCGACAGACGTTATCCGCTCGGAAGGTAACGAAAACATCATCATCCACCAATGCCCGTCGGGATATCCCGCGCACCTTGACAGCATCAATCTCCTCATCATCGAAACCTTGCGGCAGATGTTTCCCTATCCGGCCGCATTCTCAGACCACACGCCTGGCGCGACGATGGATATCGCGGCGGTCGCTATGGGGGCTGCTCTCGTCGAAAAGACCATCACGCTCGATCGCACGACGCGCAGCATCGAACACATAATGTCGCTTGAGCCGCAAGAGATGGCGCATTTCGTCCAAACGATCGTCGACCTCGAAAGAGCCATGGGGACACCGCGACGCATCCTTCATGACGCGGAGCGCAAGCGGCGGCTGGCGATTAGGCGCAGTGTTTTCCTGGATAGCCCCGTCAAAGCCGGCCAGCAACTTGGGAGCGCCAAGGTCATATTCCGCCGTCCGGGCTTCGGCATAGGTCCGGATCAATATGAAGAGTCGGTTGACGCGCGGTTCCGCCGAGATCTCCCTGCCGGACACATGGTCGGCACGGCAGATCTTGAATAATCGAGCGTTCAGATGACGGCGGTCGCTATCATCCCGGCGCGGGGTGGCTCGCGGCGCTTACCGCGAAAGAATATCGCGGATTTCCTGGGTCGCCCAATCCTCGCCTACACGGTGGCAGCGGCTATCGAGAGCGGATGCTTTGCGCGGGTTGTGGTCTCGACTGAAGATGACGAAATTGCCGAGGTTGCGAGCCAGGTCAGCGCGGTGGTCGATCGGCGGCCTCCGGAGCTTGCTACCCATGAGGCCGGACTGGTCGATGTTTGTCTCGATTTTCTCAAGCGCGAAGAACGTGAAGGACGGCGGTGGCAGACCATGGCTTGCCTCTATGCGACCGCTCCGTTGAGAAACGCGCAGGATATTCGCGACACGGTTGCGTTGCTCGAATCGGATCGTTGTGGTTTTGCGATGGCCGTAACGAGCTACGATCGCTATCCGCATCAGGCTCTGAAGTTCGAACCCGGCGCCACGCTGACGCCGATGTGGCCCGACATCGTCACGAAACGCGGGAGCGATCTTCCGCCGTTGCGTGCCGGGAATGGCAGCACTTATGCCGTGGATGTCGCGGAGTTTCGCAAGCATCGATCGTTCTATGGACCAAATTTAAGGGGCCACGACATGCCGCGTGAACGCTCCGTCGACATCGACACGCGCGACGATCTTGATTTTGCGATTTGGATCGCGAGCAAGAGCGGCCTCGGTTCGAACGCGCGATGACCGCCGCGTCGCCTCCGGCCGTAACCGTCGTGGACTATGGATTGGCGAATATCCAATCGGTGGTGAATGCACTGGAATGCTTTACCCCCAATATCCGTATCGCCGAGGTAGGCGATGACCTTGCCGGAGCGGCCAAGATCGTTCTTCCCGGCGTCGGTCATTTCGATGAGGGCATGAGAGGGTTGCGCAGTCGTGGGCATATCGCGGCCCTCGAAGCCCAGGTCCTGGGAGCCGGCGTGCCCTTGTTGGGGATTTGCCTCGGTTTTCAATTTTTGTTCGAGGGGAGCGATGAGGGGGGTGAGCCGGGCCTCGGCTGGGTTTCGGGTCGCATCACCCGGATCGATGAAGGCAAGGGCGTGAAGGTACCTCACATGGGCTGGAGCGAAGTCACTTGCCCTCGGCCATCCCGGCTTTTGGCCGAAATCCAGGCGCCGATCGAGTTCTACTTCGTCCACTCATTTTGCGCCCCGAACACGGGAGAGGCCGCGAGTTTGGCGTCGGCGACGTGCATCCATGGCAATGAATTTGTGGCCGCTTTCGAGCGCAACAATATCTTTGCCACGCAGTTTCACCCGGAAAAGTCGCAATTGGCAGGGATGAAGCTGCTAGAGACATTTCTGGCGATTTGAGTCTGCCATGCCCAAGCACCGTCTCATCGCTACGCTCCTCATCGATTCAGGAAACGTCGTTCAAACACGGCTGTTCAAGCGAACCAACATGGTCGGCAGTGCCTTTACCGCCGTTGATTTTTTCAATGGCTGGACCGTTGATGAGATTATCGTTCTTGAAATCTCGCCAGGCACGGAATGGCTCCCGCGCATGCAGGAGATTGTCTTAGAGCTGTCGCGCCGATGCTTTGTTCCGCTCGCGGTCGGCGGAAAAATCAGGGATGTCGAGATGGCTGCGCGCTACATCCGAATGGGTGCCGACAAGGTCGTGGTCAATACGGCGGTCGTCGATCGCCCGGAACTGATGTCCGAGATTACCGATCGATTTGGACGACAATGCCTGGTCGTTTCCATTGATGGACGTCCCGACCCGGCGATGCCATCGGGCTATCGTGTTGTCGTAGATAATGCCCGGCGTGACACGGAGCGCGACGTTGTTGCCTGGGCGCGGGAAGCGACCGAACAGGGCGCGGGAGAACTCATGATCAACTCCACAACGCATGATGGAAACAAACTGGGTTATGATCTCGGGCTGATCCGAAAAGTCAGCGCCGCGGTATCGATTCCGGTGATCGCCATGGGTGGCGTCGGCCAACTGTCGGATTTCATCGATGGGATCACGATAGGCGGCGCGGATGCCGTTGCGGCAGGAAATATATTCCACTACTTCGAGCACAGCACGAAGAAAGCTAAGGAAACAATGGCCGCGGCGGGCCTGCCGGTGCGCAGCATCGGCTTCTACAAGGTAAATATGCCGCGGCGCATGAAATACCGTCCTTTTTGAAGGCTGAGATCCCCATGCAATATTGCAAACGTTGTGTTTATCCGGCTAACGCCAAGCCTGGCATCGTCTTCGACGACGAGGGCATCTGCTCGGGTTGCCGAACGTTCGAACACAAGACGATTTTCCAGGATCGGATTGATTGGCCGGGCCGGTATGGCAAGCTCAAGGAAATGCTGGCGGAGTATTCCGCGCGGCAACGGGCCAAGAACAATCCTTACGATTGCATCATTCCGGTATCAGGTGGCAAGGACAGTCACTTTCAGACCTGGCTCATTCGCAAGGAGTTCGGGCTTAATCCTCTGCTCGTCACCTACAATCACACATTCAACACGCCGCTCGGCGTGCGCAATTTGACCAATCTGATCGACAAGCTCGACTGCAACCATGTGCGTTTCTCGACGGCGCCGGGCTCTGCAATCCGGATGGCCAAGCATATGTTGCAACGGGTGGGCGACGTAACCTGGCATTACCATGCGGGGATCATGACCTACCCGATACGTGCGGCCGTGCAGTATGATGTACCGCTGGTGATCTGGGGTGAGGAGGGATTCAGCGAACTCGTTGGAATGCACAATCTCGATGATTTCGTCGAATTCACGAAAAAGAAGCGGCAGGAGCACATGATGCGCGGCTTCGAGCCGGAGGATCTGCTCGATGATCCAGAATGTCCGCTGACCCGTTACGACCTTGCCCCGTTTTTTTACCCCACCGATGACGAAATCGAGCGCGTTGGTGTACGCGGAATTTATCTCAGCAATTATGTTCAGTGGGACGCCCGCGAACACGCCGAATTCGCCATTCGCGAGCTTGGTTTCGAGTCAGCGCAGAAGCAGGAGCGCACGTTCAATATTTTTGCCAAGACCGACGATATCCACGCCAACGGTCTGCACGACTACCTGAAGTATCTCAAATTTGGCTATGGTCGCGCCACCGACGACGCGGCCAATGAAATTCGGCATGGCCGAATGACGCGCGAGCAGGGCATCGAGATGGTGATGCGCTTCGATCACGTGCGCCCCTACGACACGGATGTTTTCCTTAGCAAAAGCGGAATGACCGAAGCGGAGTTGCTCAAGATGATCGAGCCGATGCGGGATCCGTCGATCTGGGAAAAGAGCGTATCTGGTCAGTGGCAGGTCAGGGATCACGTTGGCAATCACATCCACGACCAGGGTGCCAACGAGGCGCGATTGCCTCAGGTCGGCAATTGGCAACCGTTCAAGCCGACCCCACCGGAAGTCTCGATCCGTCGCCAGGAAGATGGACGACAGTCGGACTATGTTTTGCTCTGACGTCAAACCTATGACGATCGTCCAAAAGGCAATTTTTCGCGTTGATGGTTCGCTTAGCATCGGCAGTGGACATGTGTGGCGGTGTCTCGTGCTGGCTGAAGCGCTCGCCGCCGATGGATGGAGCATTACCTTTGCCTGCCGTGCGGGCACGAGAGAGGCCGTGCCGCCGCTCGTGCGGAGTGCGTTCAGCGATCGTCTCTTGTCCGTGGATTGCGATGAAATCACCGAGCTGCGTGATCTCGCCCTCGAAGGGTGTGATCTTTTGGTGGTGGACCATTACGGACTTGATGCGAACTTCGAGCGTTCGTGCCGCCCCTGGGCGAAGAAAATCCTGGTGATCGACGACCTGGCTGACCGGCCGCACGACTGCGATATACTGGTCGATCAGACGCCGGGCCGGCAGGTCAGCGACTATATGAATTTGGTGCCGGACGATTGCGTTTTCCTTGTTGGAGCGGAGTTCGCGTTGCTTGATCCGCGTTTCCGGCGCGCACGTGAGTGTTCAGGTCCACCGGTTGAGGAAGTGCGACGCGTGCTGGTGAATTTCGGTGGCACGGATCCAGCCGGTGCTACGGCATTGGCGCTCGAAGCCCTCAGTGAGGCAGGGCTTGGAGTGGCAGTTGATGTCGTCTTGGGGACAGAGACCGAAGATCTTAGGCGCATTCGCCGGCTCGCTTCGGAGCTTGATCCGCCGGCTGTGGTTCACGTTTCGGTCAGCGACATGGCAAGTCTGGTTGCGCGCGCGGATATGGCAATCGGCGCCAGTGGTGTCAGTGGTTTGGAACGCTGTTGTTTGGGGGTGCCGTCGATCACGATTACCATCGCCGACAATCAGAGGAAGCTCGCCGGCGAGCTTGCGCGGCTCGGCGCAACGGAAAATCTGGGATCTGTTAAGGAGCTAACGGTACATGGTCTCGCTGAGGCGGTATCAAGCCTTGCGTCGGCTCCTGATCGCCGCTTGGCGATGCGCGCGGCCGCCATAAAAATCACCGATGGCTTGGGGGCAGCCCGGGTCAGAGCCGCCTGTTATCCTGCGCTGGTTGCGAAAGATGGCAGACCTGTTCAATTGCGCCCTGCGACGATGGCCGACTCGTCGTTGATGTTGGCGTGGCAATCAGCACCTGGTGTCCGCGCTCATTCCCGCAATCCGCAGCCGCCCAAACCTGCTGAGCATACACAGTGGTTGCAAAATAAACTTGCCGATCCCCGCTGCATATTCCATGTCGTCTTGCACGACGGTCATCCTGTAGGAGTTCAAGCGGCTAGTGCCGGATGCCGTGGTTCACGCTGCGATCCATCCGGAAAACATTGCGAGTATCCATATGTTCGAACGAGCCGGCTATTTCCGCGCGGGTGCAGAATGGACATTGACGCCAGCCTCTCCGTTGCGGAGTGTCTCTTCACTATGACAAAAGCCAATCATGATCTTGCGATCGCAGGCCGTAAGATTGGCCCTGCGCATCCGCCCTATCTTGTCGCAGAGATGTCAGCCAATCACCGCGGATCGCTGGATCATGCGCTCGCCGTGATCGAGGCGGCTGCAAAAGCCGGTGCGGATGCAATTAAACTGCAAACCTATACGGCCGATACGATCACCATCGACTGCAACATGCCTGATTTTCTGATCAAGGGCGGTTTGTGGAACGGTCGTACACTCTATGATCTCTATCGGGAAGCCCACACACCGTGGGAATGGCATCGGGAGCTGTTCGCCAAAGGCCGCGAGGTCGGGATCACGATGTTCTCGTCTCCGTTCGATGAAACCGCGGTCGATTTCCTGGAAGAGTTAGATGTGCCCGCATACAAGGTGGCGTCCTTTGAGATGCTCCATCTTCCATTGTTGCGCAAGATTGCCAGTACCGGAAAGCCGGTGATCGTTTCGACGGGAATGGCGAGCCATGCGGAGATCGAGGAGTCGGTGGGCACGTTGCGTGCTGCTGGCTGCCGCGAATTGGTGGTATTGCATTGTACCAGCGGCTACCCGACGCCTCCCAATGAGGCGAACGTCCGAATGATTCCGCATTTGGCGCAGGTCTTCGATGTTCCCGTTGGCCTTTCTGATCATACGCTTGATAGCTCGGCCGCCGTGGCGGCCGTCGCGCTGGGTGCGGTCGTCATCGAAAAACATTTCACGCTCAGGCGAGCCGACGGTGGCCCTGATGCTGCGTTCTCGCTGGAACCGTCTGAATTCGGCGATTTCGTAACGGCGGCCCGAACGGCATGGGCGGCTCTCGGAGAGGTCGGCGATGTTCGTGCGCCAAGCGAGCAGGCCAACCTCGCGTTTCGCCGATCGATATATGCGGTGGAGGACATACCGAAGGGTAGTCGAATTACAAGTAAATCCGTTCGCATTATCAGGCCCGGATTCGGGCTCGCGCCCAGGCACTATGACGAAGTTATCGGTCGATGCGCTCGCGCTGACATCGTCAGGGGCACCCCGATCTCCTGGGCTCTTATCGAGCAGGTTTGATGCGGGATTTGATGCGGCGTCTGTTAGGGCCGGCTTATCGCCGGCTTGCTGCGGTCGGGGTCAATCATCCCGCAGTGCCGAAACATTATTATGGCCTTGATGGTCTCGACCGGAAGGTCGAGACCTTTGTCGATTTTGACAACGGAATCTTCGTCGAGGCGGGCGCGAATGATGGAGAGACGCAAAGTAACACGGCTTATTTCGCGCGGCACCGGGGATGGCGCGGATTATTGATCGAGCCGATTCCCGATCTAGCGCAACGGTGTCGTGTTACGCGGCCTGAAAGCGTCGTGGAGAATTGCGCCCTGGTGCCGGCCGGTGTCGATGGCCGTTCCGTCCCGATGACCTACTGCGGATTGATGTCTGTCGTCGACGGCGGCTGGAGCGATCCGGCAGAAGAGCTGGCGCATGTTGAAATTGGCAGGCAAATCCAGTCCCTGGAAACCTATCAAATTGACGTACCCGGCCGGTGTATCTCCGCGCTGCTGGACAAGCACAAGATAGCGCACGTTGATTTGCTGAGCCTTGACGTCGAAGGCTTCGAACGACAGG
>WNFI01695116.1_pt1 | contig 18577 bp, 19 predicted proteins | sample 5400471 | NCBI WGS metagenome assembly WNFI01 (sample SAMN13153348, study PRJNA577476) | soil metagenome | isolation source: 100 cm saprolite on Douglas fir-dominated hillslope | place: USA:California | collected 2013-09-17 | reverse complement strand
TCGCATGCTCCTGAGCGACTTCCTGCGCCAGGAATGCGGGCTGACAGGAACGCACGTTGGTTGTGAACATGGAGTGTGTGGCGCGTGTACAGTGCTGGTGAATGGCGAGGCGGTGCGAAGCTGCCTCATGCTTGCGGTGTCCATGACGGACACTGAGATTACCACGATAGAAGGTCTAGCCAGGCACCCTGACTTTCCTGCCGTATATCAAGCTTTCACGGAAAACCACGCCTTACAGTGTGGTTTTTGCACGCCGGGCATTGTGGTTTCGGCTATGGCAGAGGTGGTGGGACGTAAGAAGAAAGAAGAGGAGATTGTCGATGTGCTGAGTGGGCACCTCTGTCGCTGCACAGGCTATCACGGCATCATGTCAGCGTTACGGGAAATAACGTAGGTTGCTAACTGCAGATGACACACACGGAGTATGCGCGCCTCATCATGAAGGGACAATGAGAACCCCCCTGGGAAGGATGAATGCAGATGCATCTCGCCCAATATTTTGTTCAAGCTGTCAAGCGATTTCCAGAAGCAACTGCTGTGGTAGACGACCAGGTTCGCTGGTCGTACCGGGATCTGTATGAAGAGGTCTCGACGGTCGCTGCCAATGTGCAGCAATCAGGTGTGCAGCAGGGTGATCATGTGCTGGTGGTCTTGAAAAATCACCGCGAAAACCTGGTTATCTACTGGGCATGCCAGTTGCTAGGGCTCATCTATACGCCCGTCAATTTTCGCATGTCGCTTGCCGAGCTTGTCTACTGCATCGGTGATGCAGAGCCGGTCCTTGTCTTCTATGAGGAAGACAACCGCGCAACCATTGAAGCTGCCCTCAAACAAGCGCAAAGCTCAGCCAGGGTTTGTGCAGTTGGTGCAAGCGCCGGCTTGGATACCCTTGAGCAATTGCGATGGCGTGGAGCAGCCCTGCAAGCAGTGCCGACTCTTTCCGATGATGCTATTGCCATCATGCTCTACACTTCGGGAACAACGGGGCGTCCCAAAGGTGTGCCACGTTCTCACCTCAATGAAGTAAGTGCTGCTGAGGCTCACATTATGCAGAACCAGTATACGCTCTTTGAGAGTACCATTGGTGCGATGCCGTTCTATCATACGATATACTATGATCTTGTGAGCCGCCCTCAACTCGATCAATACGATCTGCGAGCACTCACCAAAATAGGATATGCAGGGGCCGCAATGACCTCGACGCTTACACAGGCTTGCTTTGAGCGGCTTCGTCCCAAAGTCTTTGTGAACCACTTTGGCAGTTCTGAGGTGTATACTTTCACAATCTGCTCGTGGTTGGATCGGAAACCTACCTGTGCCGGTCGACCAGGCTTTCACGAGGAGATACGTATCGTAACGGCTGATCCTACGCGCTGCGTTTTTCCTGATGAGGTAGCTGGCACAGGCACACCAGGTGAAGTGATTGTCAGCCTCTCTTCACCGGAAGCCTTCAAGGGCTATTGGCATCGGCCGGATGCGAATGAGAAGGCACTTCGCCAGGGTTGGTACTTTACAGGAGATGTCGGTGTATGGGATGAGGATGGAGACCTGTGGGTGCAGGGGAGAGTGGATGACATGCTCATTTCCGGTGGAGAGAACATCCACCCGCTGGAAGTTGAAGATGTACTTGCACAGCATCCCAGGGTGGCCGAGGTTGCTGTGGCTGGGTTGCCAGATGAGCGCTGGGGACAGATCGTGGCGGCATTTGTTGTTCCAGCAGATACGTCTCTGACTGCCGAGGAACTCGACCAATTTGCTCTTGCGAACCCACAGCTGGCGAGGTTCAAACGTCCGAGACGCTACGTGTTCATCAAAGAAGTCCCCAAATCTGCGGTCGGGAAGATTCTGCGGCGCAAATTGCAGGCGGGCGAGTACGAAGTGTATGATATGCAGGTTCAGCAATAAATGCAATCAGGAAGGCGAATAGGTATGACAGAGTATCCAGATTCCATTTTGCGTGTGGAGTATCGCACTGATAAGCCGATAGCAGTGCTGACGTTCGATGCACCTCCGCTCAACATCATTACTGTCCCGACGCGCGAACATTTTGGGGCAGTGTTCCGGGAAATCGAGGCGAATAATGCAGTGCGCGTCGTCGTCGTGCGGGGTAGAGGCGAAAATTTCTCTTCTGGGGGAGATGTTGTAGGATTTCTCAAGGTCACTCCTGAATACATCAGTCATTTTGCGGAGAACGTAGCTGCCCCGGAACGCTGTTCCAAACCAGTTATAGCTCGTCTCTCGGGATATGCTCTTGGCGTAGGGTTGGAGATTGCGCTGGCCTGCGATTTTCGCGTCGCATCTGAAACTACGCAAATCGGGCTTCCTGAAATGCGCCTTGGCATGATTCCGGGGAGCGGTGGGACACAACGTATTGCGCGTATGGCTGGACTTGGTCGAGCAATGGACATGATTTTGCGGGCCCGGCGCCTTTCTGCGGAGGAGGCCAGTTCCTGGGGTCTGCTCACGGAGGTAGTACCGATGAGTGAACTTGATGCGCGTGTCGATGCCCTGGTCGATGAGCTATTAGTGCTTTCGCCGCTGGCCTACCGTGTAGGGAAGCAGGCGCTCCATGCGTCGATGGAGGTTCCGCTGAGTGCCGGCCTGGCAATGGAGGGAAGAATGTATGGCTTCTTGCGTACAACGGAGGATTTCCGCGAAGGGGTGCAGGCCTTTAAGGAAAAACGACGGCCACGCTTCCAGGGGAAGTGATAAGCTCCCGGGACTAGACCCTGCTATGCAAATGAAAGAGGCCCTGCGAGGGTTTCTGGCCAAATGAGCAACACAACAAAAGGTAGACAAGACAGGAGCTAAACACTATGAACTCTTCCGCTCCCCCCATACGGGTCGGTCTGATCGTACCGAGTTCCAATGTGACCATCGAAACCGAGTTGCCGGCTTTGCTGGCCCGGCATAAGTCGGCGACGTTCACCTTCCATAGCAGCCGGATGAGGATGCAAGAGGTTTCGGAGGAAGCGCTGCAGGCAATGAACGCCCAGAGGGAACGTTGCGTAGCCGAACTGACCGATGCCTCCTGCGATTCGCTGGTCTATGGGTGTCTTGTAGCTCTTATGGCACAAGGACCCGGAGAGCACCGTCGGGTGACGGCGGCTATCAGAGAGCAATTGATTGATCACGCTTGGATGCCTACGGTCATCACGAGCGCGGATGCACTGATCGAGGCTATCCGAGCACTTGGAGCAGAGCGTGTGGCGCTGATCACTCCCTACCTGAAGCCCCTCGCTCAGAAGGTGGTGGATTACATCGCAGCGGAACAGATCGAGGTCACAGACTGGGTTGCGCTGGAAGAGCCGGATAACGCTGCAGTTGCCCGCATTCCTGGTGAGCGCATCCTGGCTGCCGCACGCACGCTGGATCTGACGCAGGCGGATGCCCTGATCCTGTCTGCGTGTGTGCAGATGCCGTCGCTGCTGTTGATTGAGTCGGCAGAGGCTGAGTTCGATCTGACAGTCCTCTCGGCAGCGACGGCAACGGCGTTTACACTGCTGCGCCGTTTGGGTCTGCCAACGGTGCTGCCCGGTGCCGGACATCTCCTGCAGAAGGACAGGCGGGAAGTGGCATGAGCTTCCCAGGGCCTTTGTTACCTTAACAGGGCACGAGAAACAGCTTAACTGTACCCCATTCTGGCACCTACCTACAGGACCTCGGAGAGCATCGCCTCAAGGACTTACAACGACCCAGCCACCTCTTTCAATTGAGTTTGGAGGACCTGACTGCCGCGTTCCCGCCGCTCAAGACCCTCGATACTCACCGCAACAACCTACCTATCCAACCTACGCCTTTCATCGGGCGCGAGAAGGAAGTAGCGGCAGTCACGCAGTTGCTCCGGCGGCCAGACGTGCGACTAATCACTCTTACTGGAACGGGCGGTGTGGGCAAAACGCGCCTGGGCCTGCACGTGGCCGCCGAACTCTCCGATGACTTCGCGGATGGCGTGTTCGTCGTGGCCCTGGCCCCGGTGAACGATCCCACGCAGGTGGTACCGGCCATTGCTCAGACGCTGGCTTCGCTGATAGCCAGCGATCGCCCCCTGTTCACGCTGCTGCAAGCTTTCCTGAAAGAGAAACAGTTGCTCCTGCTGCTGGACAATTTCGAGCAGGTCGGTGAGGCCGCCGTGATGCTGGCCGACCTGCTGGCTGCCTGTCCCCGGCTGAAAATAGTGGTAACCAGCCGCATGGGGCTGCATGTGCGAGCCGAGCACGAGTTCATCGTGCCGCCACTGTCTGTGCCCACCCTGAAACAACTGCCTGATGTCAGGACCCTCTCGCACTACGAGGCGGTGGCCCGAAATCCCTGTCGATGCCACCGCAGCAGCGTCTCTGGTTGGACAATGCGCAGCGCGTTAGTCTTTGATCTCCTTCGCCTGTAATTCTTTGAGTGCATCTTTTGCCACCCATCGGGCCGTTTTAGAATCCATGTCTTGGATCTCATAGGCGCATTCCAGAGCTAAGGTACGAAGGTGGCTGTTGCGTTTCCCGATCTGCCGCAATGCCCAATTGACAGCTTTTTTCACAAAATTCCTCTCATCACCTGCGTGTTGCTTGATCAGTGGAAAAAACTGCATGAATGCCTCATCCTGCGCTTTTTTGTCATGTACCGCCAATTCGGCCATCATCACAAAACCTGCCCGCCGTACAAACTCGCGCTCCTGCTGACACCACTGAGTGGCCTTTTGATAGGCATAAGGGGTTTTATCAAACAGGTTCCCGCATACCTGGTCGCATACATCCCACGCATCAAAGTCGTTGGCCCACTTTTCCATGAGCTCGGCAGAAACGAGTTGAGGCTCAGCAATCATCGAGGCAAGGATTCTTGCCTCATGGATCCCTGAATCCCAGAGTGCTAATGCAAGTGCCTGGTTCCTCCCTATGTCTTTCGCCATCTTCCGCAGGGTGGGAATCGAGATGCCCAAAGCCTGGGCAGGTCTGATGCCAAACCTGGCCATACCTTCGATAGCCTGAGCGTTTGCAAGCTGTTCCAAGTTCGCTATTATCCGGTCTGATGTCATCAAAGCGCACCTGCTTTCCTCGCCGAAGATGTAAATATACCTCTATTGTATCCCATGCCTGGCGGCTATAAGCTGTGAGCTACATTGGCGTCGATCTGCCCGAACACACGAGCCGTCCAGCAATGTTGTTCGGCCCCCGGAAAGGGCTGAGGCAGTCATGACGTGCAGCAGCACCGTGATACAATGAGAAGGTCCATAGCTTACGGCGGAATAAGCTTCCGCTTTGATCGTTATTTGCAATCAACAGGGAGGTACACGAGCATGACGGTTTCCGAACTGATCCGCACCAAGCGCGCTGTTCGCCAGTTCACTGGTGAACCCCTGTCCGAAGAAGCGATCCGCACAATCTTGAATGCTGGCAGGCGAGCGCAAAGCTCGAAGAATACGCAGCCCTGGCACTTCATCGCCATCCGTGACCGCGCAACCCTACGGCAGCTTGCCGAATGCGGCGCGTACGCAGGACACCTGGCCGGAGCTCCATTCGCTGTCGCCCTCATTTCTTCCACCACCGACGGCTTCGATCTGGGACAGGCCACAGCCTATATGCAACTGGCTGCCTGGGAGCTGGGGATTGGCTCCTGCATCGCCTCGATGTGGGAGCCGGAGAAGGCCAAAGCCATCCTGGATGTTCCCCAGGATCTCCACTTCGATGTCGCCATCTCCTTTGGCTATCCTCTCCCCAGCCACGAGCAGTCTCACGCTCCAAAACCAAACGGACGCAAGCCGTTCGATGAGGTGATTTTCTGGGAACATTGGGGTGGATGAGTGACCTTTGCCGAGGTCGTGGATTAGCCGTTCTCGAACAAGCGGAAAGCGACAGGGAAAAAGGGCAGATGAACAAGTCATCCCCCCTGAAAGACAGGCGGACGTTTTTCGCGGAAAGCAACGGTAGCCTCGTGCGCATCAGCAGTCCCAAAACAGCGCATGATCGCCTCGATCTCGTTCTGAAAGGCCCGCTCCAATTCGGCCTCGAGCAGGCGATTGAGCAGCCGCTTGTCGGTTAGCGCCAGCACCTCGGTATCCAGTCGTTCTGGCTCGACCAGGCGGTGGAGTAGCCCGAGACGCTGGGCGACGGCGGCTTCAAAGATGTCGGCCAGTAGGACAATCTCCCGCGCTGCACCCTGCCCAACGAGAGGGGAGAGTAGTACCGAGGTCCCTCCTGTGATGACCATGCCCACAAGATTCTCCTTTGAGACAATGCGCATTGATGGAGCATTATGTCCCATCTTCTCCCTTGCTAAAGCACTTCAGTCTCAACGGGTGTCTGATCGGTCCGGAAAGCGGCGGACAAGAGCGGCATGATCGCACTCGGTTTGGTCTGCGTAGGTCTCGGCAAAAGCTGCAATCGCGCGGTCAAACACATTGCTTCTACCCAGGTAGCCGCTGATTTGCGCGGCGTCGCCGGAGCGGGCATGGGCGCGAGCAAGGGCCCATCCACAGAATCGACAATACTCGATGAAGCCATCTGGGATCAGGGTCTCGATATTCACTGTCAACTTCATGTCTCGTAGCTGGCGTATATAATAGTCGGTGGAGCCCAGTCGTGTCCACCCGAGAAAGAGGTCGCTGGCCGCCTGCATAAGACGCTGGCCGCAAACCACTCGCTGTGCGTGATTGGGATAGGCGCTCGGGCCGAGGTGACGCTCGAGAACCGAGGTTTGCGCTTCCTTGATCTGCAAGAGGAGCGGATCGTTGCTGTCGTTCCCCAGCAGTAAGACAACGTAACAACGCGTGCCGACGCTCCCCACACCGACAACTTTCTGAGCGACATCCACGCAGTGGTATTTGCTGAGGAGCACCTGCCGATCCTCCTGCACTGATGGTCGATATGCATCCACCAGTCCTCGCAACTGGTGGGCGAGTTCCTCGTCATCGAGGTGTGCGATCAGGGGAGGATCATCCTTGAACTTGTGCTGGCCATCGACTTGCATAGTGAGTTTGGGAAACACCTGTAGGCTTGAGCGCTGGCGAGACTTTTCGCGCTGTTGATTGATATACCAGCGAAATGTGGGATGCACGAATTGGAGTGAGCTCTCGTAGTCAATGCGGGAGTACCAGACATCGATATGGCGCATTTCGCTGTACTTCCACATGTGCTCGCGATACGACTGAACACAATTCAAGACAGCCCGCCTGTTCGTAGCGGCAGGGAAGCCGTTTGTGCGCCCGCCTAAAACGATGCTGGCGGCAAGCCGCTTGATATCCCATTCCCAGGGACCTGGGAGCGTCTCGTCAAAGTCATTCACATCGAAGACCTGATTGCGTTCCGGGGTGGCGTAGATGCCAAAGTTGTTGAGATGCGCATCGCCGCAGACCTGCACCTGGATACCGGTGACAGGACTGGTAGCGATGTCTTGTGCCATGACGATCGCCGACCCGCGCAGAAAGGTAAAAGGCGAGGCGACCATCCGTTGATAGCGAAGCGGCACGAGATGTGCCAAGCGGGAGCGGTTCTGTTCCTCCAGCAGGCTCAGCGGGTCAGGGCGATCAGCAGCTGGGGTCCATTCGGCATGGCTTGAACGAGGCACCTTGTTACGAAGCTCCCTGCCAGCGGCACGACGATGTGCCGGCGTTCGGTCATTCTGCTTCGCCTGTGCAGGATCTTGTAATTCGTGCATAATCAGCCTCCTTTCAGGGGTACCTATCATTATATATCCGTTTGAAAACATGTTGCGAGCAGCAGGAAAGGAGTGATTGCCGAGAAAGAAGATCCGCTACATTTGTCTGCCTGTCACGCTGGTATGCTTGGGGATAATCGGACGCCCGTCGGTTCCGGTCGGTTCCGCGATCGTTCCCAGGATTCTTATTGGGTCCTGGGAACATCTTTTTCGTATTCCTTTTCGCTCAGGAGCGAGCGAAAGAAGAGGCCTGTCACCTGCAAGAAATCACACGCCCAGATGTCTTTTGCATAGTTCCGCAGGAAGGTAGCCCAGTTCTGCCCTACTCGTCGCGGTGTGCGAGCGTGCCTCATATACTTCTGCATGGTACGTGTAGAGACATGCATGCCCAGCTTGAGGAATTCACTGCCCCTCTAAAACAGGGGACTGTTCCCCTAAAAAGAGGAACTTTTCGCCCATATTTGAGCTTGCAGTCAGCTACACTACTCTTTAGTTAAGGAACAACACGGGCGGTTCTTGGATTGAACGATGGGAGAGGGCGAACATGAAGCGTAACAAGATCATTACTGCCGACGAAGCGGTGCGCGTCATCCTGCATAATGACGTCGTGGCGATCTCGGGGTTCGGGGGAACCGGCGTTCCGGAGGAGCTGGCCATTGCTCTGGAAACGCGGTTTCTCGAAACGGGGGCTCCTCGCGACCTGACCCTGATCTATGCGGCTGGTATGGGTGACGGCAAAACCAGGGGGGTCAATCACTTTGGCCACGAGGGCATGGTCAAACGCATCATTGGCGGATACTGGGGGCAGGCTCCCTCCCTGGGGGCACTGGCCCTGGAAAATAAGGTCGAAGCCTACTGCTTCCCCCAGGGGGTCATCAGCCACTTTTTCCGCGACATCGCCGCCGGCAAGCCGGGCACGATCACCTCGGTCGGACTCGATACCTTTGTCGATCCGCGACTGGAGGGAGGCCGAATGAATGACGTGACCAAGGAGGATCTCGTCGAGCTGATCCATCTACATGGAATGGACTATCTGTTCTTTCCTGCCTTTCCCATCCAGATCGGCCTCCTGCGCGGAACGACCGCTGACGAGGAAGGCAACATCACCATGGAGAAGGAAGCGCTCACGCTGGAAGTACTCTCGATCGCACAGGCGGTGAAAAACTCGGGCGGCATCGTGATGGTGCAGGTGGAACGGGTCACCACCGAACGTATCTTGAGCCCGAAAGCTGTGCGCATTCCGGGCATTCTCGTCGATTGCGTGGTGGTTGCTCGCCCCCAACACCACATGCAGACCTTCTCGGAGAGCTACAACCCTGCCTACACGGGTGAGATCAGGATCCCCACGAGCACCATCAAGCCGATGCCCTTCGACGTCCGCAAAGTCATTGCCAGGCGGGCCACCATGTTCCTGAAGATCAATGCGGTCGTCAACCTGGGGGTTGGCATGCCCGAGGGCGTGGCCTCGGTGGCCAATGAAGAGAACATCCTCGACATGATCACCCTGACCGTGGACACAGGGGGCATTGGCGGCATACCCGTCGGTGGCCAGAGCTTCGGCGCGGTCGCCAATGCCCAGGCGATCATCGACCAGCCCTACCAGTTCGACTACTATGACGGCGGTGGACTCGATCAGGCTTTCCTTGGGCTGGCTGAGGTGGATGAAGGGGGGAACGTGAACGTGAGTCGGTTCGGTTCCCGGTTTACTGGGGCAGGCGCTTTCATCAACATCAGCCAGAACGCCAAGGCCGTGTACTTCATGGGCGTCTTCACGGCTGGGGGCAAGATTGCCATCGAGGATGGGAGGCTGCACGTTGTAGAGCAGGGGACAGGAAAAAAGTTCGTCCGCAGGGTGCAGCAGATCACTTTCAGCAGTCTCAAAGCCCTCCAGCGTCAGCAAACCGTCTATTACATCACGGAACGCTGCGTCTTCCGCTTGACCACTGGTGGTCTGGAACTGGTGGAAATTGCGCCCGGCATCGATCTTGAACGGGATATCCTGGCGCACATGGAGTTTGTGCCACTGGTTGCAAGCAGCGTGCGCGAGATGGATCCCGCGATCTTCCTCGACGCGTTGATGGGACTGCAGCAGCGTTCGCCCCTGAGCTTGGAAGAACGCTTGCATTACAATGAGGACGACAATGTGCTCTACATCAACTTTGAAGGACTGAGCATAGAGACGGTGGAGGAGGCCCAGAAACTGGCGGACTTCTTCGATAGAAAACTCACAAGCTTTGGCAAGAGAGTCAATGCGATCACCAACTACGATAATTTCAATCTGAACCCGATCGCCTCGGAGAGGTTCTTTGCTATGGTCAAGCATCATCACGAGCAGTATTTTCTGTCCTCCAGGCGCTATTCCACCAACGCCTTTTTCCGCCACCAGCTCGGCACGCAGTTCACGCAGGCTAGTCTCGAGAACAGTATTTACCAGAGCTTTGAAGAGGCAAAGGAACATCTCTAGTGCTGGTATTGCCAGCGTAAGTCCTGAAACGAAGTGGAGTGCTGAACCATCATCTCAAGGTACCGCTTCGTGCCCTTACACCGAATCCCTGCCGTTCTCTCCTGCCTCGTACATTGCCGTTGAATGTGACATGTAGCGTGGGCTGGTTCGGTACGCATCGTATGTGCGCAGTTTGTGCTCACGAACCATCTGTTCGATCTCGTCCTGAGATGCATGCCGCTCGATCATGTCAAGCAATTGAGTGTGTTCCTCGATGGAGAACCAACTACGCTGCGGGATGTAGCTAAAGTCGGTGTGTCCCCTCACCTCTAAGCGATCCCACGTTTCGCGCAACAGTTCAACCAGGTAGCTATTCTGGCAATGGTCGTAGATGAAAAAGTGGAACTCTCTATTCAAACGACTGAAAGCAGGTATATCAGCAGATTGTAGCGCATGGTGCATGCTGGCATTGATCTCTCGCAGATGTTTCACACCTGCTGTATCCAGATGCGTTGACGCGAGTGCAGTGGCATAGCCTTCCAGAAGAGCAAGCACAGACATCTCTTCGTTATACTTACTTGCATCAACCGCGGCCACCTGCGCACCAGCATTAGGACGATATTCCACCCAACCTTCTGCTTCTAGCCGCCGGATCGCCTCTCGAATCGGAACCGGGCTGATGCCTAACTCTCGGGCCAGCGCATCGATTACAAGGCGGTATCCCGGTACATAGGTACCATTGAAGATACGTTCACGCATAATGCTGTAAGCTTGCTCATGCTCAATGCTCTTGACAAATGTGAAATCATATATTATATTTATACTTAAGATCATATATGATTTTGTATCTGGACGAAACTTATTGTTAAGCTTATGTGTCGTTAGATGATTTGCTCGACATCCAGGCTCAATAAAGCACATGCAGCCTTTGGAAGCGGCAGATAACATGTTGAGAGAAGTAGGTGAAAAATCTATGAATAAAGCTATCAACATACAACGAAGCAGGGTAGATGATCTGTACTTCTTTCCATTGGAGAGGTTGCTACCGGCCGGTCAAGCATTGAGCGTGAATACGACCAACCTGATAATCTCACTCGTCTCCACCAACTCAGCGAACGGCAACAACCCCATCCTGCTGCAGCAGTCGTTGACTGAAACCGATATGCGTCTGCTGCTCGTATTGCTGGAATCACCATATTTTTGTCCACAGGAGGTTCTGCGCGCCAGTCTCTTCTGTTCCTATTCGGGTTTGCTCGCCGGGCTTTTTTCGTCTGAAACCGCTGCTAGGGGAGTATGGCAGACCACCATAGAGAAGCAGCGCCTGCTCCTGCGGCGTGCAAAGGAGCAGGGGACCTGGAAGAGGGAATTGAAACCGCTCTACAATGCGCTCTCCAGGCTTCGCTCCAAACTCCATCCGTTTGGTTTACAGATCGCTATCTGCGCATCGTCTTCCGCCTACGCACTCTTGCCTCTTCCCCAACCTCAGCAGCAGGCGAGCAGTAGTTGGAACAGTACCCCGCTGGTTGCTTATGGCAGTTCCTGAATTGCTCACGCTGGAAGTATCCCTCGTAATAGCCCTGCTTGCCTTCCTCATCGGGCTAGGCTACCCTCTGCTTGCTTCTCGGCGCTATGCGTGTATTTTTCTTATAGCGATTCTTTTCCATGAGGCAGTTCTCGTCCCCCATTACTCAAGGGCAGTGCTGACGAAATCGATGAGCGCGGCCTGTACTTCATCCAAGCGACCCTGGAAGAAGTGATCTGCGCCTTCTACTGTAACCAGGATTTTGGGGGCTGGTATCCGTTCTAACCAATGCAGCAGCAGGTCATACGGCGCCAGCTTATCGTTGGTGCTGTGGATAAAGAGTTTAGGCTTCTGAGATTCATTCAGGAACTCGTCGTTGAGCAGGTGGGCAGGGGTACCAAGACCAATCATGGCCTGTACGCGGTCATCGATGGCTGCGACACGCAAGCCGACATATGCTCCGAAGGAAAAACCACTCAGAATGACGGGCAGGCCAGTATAGCGATGGCCCAGGAACTCGAGGGCGTAACGTACATCGTCCATTTCTCCATGGCCCTCGTCGTATGTTCCCGTGCTGAGCCCTACGCCGCGGAAGTTGAAGCGGAGCGCGGGCATGCCAAGGGTTTGCAGTGTCTGTGCTACCTTAAAGACCACCTTGTTGTGCATCGTGCCGCCGCCAAGAGGATGCGGGTGGCAGACGAGCGCGGCATAGCGAGGAATGACTCCTGTCTCTTCTGGTTTGAGGATGCCCTCAAGTTGACCAGTAGGGGTGGGTATGTTGGTGTGCAGTATCCGGCCAATAGTGTATCACTCCTTTCTCGCTTGCGAGATATGTTCTGGTTGCTCTTCTCCGGCTACCCGCTCAAGCATGTCATGGATTTCCTGCATTAGCTTGGTTTCCCTTTCTCCTTACCGTACCTTCTTCGCACCTACCATTCGGCGATAGTTCCATCGTCATTGCGCCAAATGGGATTCTTCCAGTTGTGCCCTTGTTGCGTTGCCGCACGGACAACTTCCTCAGCAAGCGTGATACCCAACCCGGGGCCTGTGGGGATGGCAACGTAGCCGTTCTGATAGTCGAAGACGGTCCGATCGGCCAGGTAGTCGAGCAAGTCGCTGGTCTGGTTATAGTGAATGCCCAGACTTTGCTCTTGAATAAAGACATTGGGTGTACAGCTGTCGAGCTGTAAGCATGCAGCCAGGGCGATAGGTCCCAACGGGCAATGGGGTGCCACGGCCACATCATACGCCTCAGCCATGGCAGCAATTTTCTTCACCTCGGAGATCCCACCGGCATGGGAGAGATCAGGCTGAATGATGTCTACATAGCCCTCCTGGAACAGCTTTTTATAGTCCCAGCGCGAGTACATGCGCTCGCCGGTGGCAATGGAGATTGACGTGTGGTGCGCGATGTCTCGGAGCGCTTCATTGTTCTCTGGCAAGACTGGTTCCTCGATAAACAATAAGTGGAACGGTTCCAGCTCTTTGGCGACCACCTTGGCCATGGACTTATGGATGCGCCCGTGAAAGTCCACCGCAATGCCGAAATCGTTGCCGGTGGCCTCGCGAACCGCCGCGACTCTTTCCACTATAGCCGTGACCTTGCCAAAGGAATCGATGTAGTGCATCTGCTCAGAGGCATTCATTTTGATCGCCGTGAATCCACTCGCTACCTTTTCCCGGGCGGCGTTGCTGACATCCGCCGGGCGATCACCGCCAATCCATGAATAGACCTGCACTTTGTCCCGCACTGCACCTCCCAGGAACTCATAGACCGGCAGGTTATAGAGCCGACCCTTGAGATCCCAGAGCGCTTGATCGATCCCGGCGATCGCGCTCATGAGGATCGGACCCCCGCGGTAGAACCCGCCGCGATAGAGGAGTTGCCAGATATCTTCGATGCGCCGGGGGTCTTGCCCGATCAAGGAGGCTTCTATTTCCCGCACGGCTGTGGCCACCGTAGCGGCACGTCCTTCGACCACCGGCTCGCCCCAACCGCTCAACCCATTGTCAGTGGTCAGTTTCACAAATAGCCAGCGAGGTGGCACCTGGAAGAGTTCAACCTGTGTGATTTTCATAGATTCCTCCTTTTATTTACCGGCTGGGCTTCACGGCATCGTTAAGAAACAGCGCCAGTTCCTGCCGGTTTGGTAAACCTTCATAGTCTCCTTGATTTGCCACAGCAAGTGCCCCTAAGGCACTTGCCCGTGTGACTGCAGCTGGTACCGGGAGGCCATCCAACAATCCCGAGAGGAGGCCAGCGGTAAACGCGTCGCCTGCACCGACCTCATCAACCAGGCTGATGGGGAATGCATTCACCCACCCCTCTTCTGTTGTAGAGCGATAATACGCCCCCTTGAGCCCAAGTTTGACGACTACGAGTTTGGCCCCCCTGTTGATAAATGCCTGAGCAATCTCCATCTCGGATGGCTGGCCGGTCAGGATCGTCCCCTCGTCGAGCCCTGGCAAGACGATATCCGCTTGGGACGCGAGATCATTGAGCACGGGTCGCGCCTCTTCCAGTGTCCAGAGCTTCTGGCGAATGTTCGGATCGAACACCACTTGCATGCCCTGTTGATGGGCTCGTTCGATGCTCCGAAACGTGGTTTGCCGATTCAGCGTGCTGAGAGCGGGGGTGATGCCGGTGATCAGGAAATACCTTGCCCCAGCAAAGTTCGATAGGGGAACATCCTCAAGGCGTATGTGGCTGGCAGCAGAGGTATGGCGGTAGTAGTAGACATACGTGCGCCCGTCCCCTCTGAACTCTTTGAAAAAGACGCCTGTTGGGCGCTCGTCATCGAACTGGACGTGCGAAACATCGACTCCTTCGCCACGGAGGGTTTTATAAATGAACTGACCGAAACCGTCCGTGCCGACTTTACTGATCCAGGCAACGTTGTGCCCTAACCGGGCCAGCGCAATAGCCACGTTGGATTCTGCCCCTGCCAACCCTTTTTCAAACAGCCTTACGGCCTCGAGCGGGCCAGATTTGGTAGGGGTCAGCAACACCATCGTTTCACCAAACGTCACGACATCCATGATCCACCAGCTTTCGATCCAATCGTACACGTCCCTTGCAGGATGACTATGGTGACCGCGCCGACCATCGGAGGAGCATTTCTGTTATTGCTCCTGGTTACCTCCCTCTCACCTCAGACTGCGTCGCCAGTTCTTAAGGCGTCTTGTACGACAGCTACGAGCTTGCTGGCCGTCTGAGAGATCTTCGCGAAATCTTGCGCCACGATCGCTGTCTTGTCAACGAGCTCACTGCCAACGCCAACCGCTTGGGCACCAGCCCGCAGATACTCTGCCGCATTCTCCACAGAAATCCCACCGACCGCCATCAGAGGAATATGGGAAAGCGGTCCTTGCAACTCTTTGATATACCCGGGACCTACACTCCGACTGGGGAAGATTTTTACCATTGTTGCCCCAGCCTGAAAAGCTTTCACAACTTCCGTGGCGGTGAGTGCTCCGGGGAACACCGGAAGATGATGCTGCACTCCGTATGCGATGACGCGTTCGTCGACGTTGGGTGTCACAAAAAATTGGGCCCCCGACCTCAGGGCTGTTTCCGCAAGCGCCACATCCAGGACCGTCCCGGCCCCCACCCACATCTTGTCACCATAGGCGGCTCGCATCTGTTGCAGCATGGTGATCGACGCGTTACTGGAATTCAGGGCCACTTCCAAGACCCAAATCCCCCCAGTGTATAACACGTCGGCGACTTCCAGTGCTGTCTCCGCAGGAATACCGCGCACGATGGCCACGATGCCGGTTCGCCTTAGCCAGTCAATTCCTGGTACACTGGTGGTCTGTTCCATCAAGACAACCTCCCTCATCTTGTGGTAGTGGTTAGGTGGTAAGTGATAGACGCCTATTATTCTATTATGTGGTGGAAGTCTGATTCTAATTCATAACGTAAACCAGGAGCCTGGTAGCATCAAGCTAGCAAGCTCCTTATAGGCCGTGCTAATCTCGCCTTCGAAGGCCTGCGAATGTTACACCTTCTGCTTTGCGCATTGCCTCAGTATATACTGAACCATTGCTGGGATGGTTCGGTTCCTCCGAAGTTTACACCTCCTGCTTTGCGCATGATTTCCATCGTCTCCTCGGGGGTAAATAGCCTGGTGGTTTTTGTTACCTTGAGATGCCCAGGTGCCATGGAGGCCACTATTACTGCATTGGCAGTTATGTCATCGGGCGCTTCAAAAAGCAAAACCCCATCGTAATCACCAAAGTAGTAGTATAAGCCAACCACTCGACTCCCTAGCTTCTGCGCTAACTCACCCACGGGTTTGCTGCGGTCTTGTGGTTTTTCCGTCATCGCTGTCCACGCTTCAGAAGTGTAAGCAAATTGGCACATATAGAATGCCATGAGATCTACCTCCTTGATTAATCATGCTGATCTACCTACAGGATGGATGATGCAGGATCAGTAAATTATTGCCGGGAGTGGAAGACTCGAGCATCTGATAAGATAAAGCATTCGACTCTCGGCGATAATTCACAGACCCAGCACAGGTTGAGTTTTCAGTTCGATGCGGTACACCTTGCCGACGATGAAGATGTACGACAGCATCCCCACCAGGGCCACCGCACTCATGAACACCAGACCTCCGCTGAACGAGTTGGTGGCAGCCAGAATGAACCCAATCGCTAAGGGAGTCACAATTGATCCCAGGTTCGCAAAAAAGTTGAAGACGCCTCCCGCCAGGCCCAGGAGTTCTTTCGGGGCGGTATCGGAGACCAGCGTCCAGGAGATAGCAGACATCCCCTGGCCAAAGAACGCCAGGGTCATAATCGCAATCACCGCGTTGATCGACTCGACGTAATTAGCAAACACGATGGTGCTCGCTAACAAAAGACCCGCAATGATGGGGGTCTTGCGAGCACCACCCAATGAGAACCCCCGGCGAAGGAGCCAATCCGAGACTGCACCTCCGATCAGGACGCCGATAAAAGCCCCGATATAGGGAATGACTGCATACAGCCCTGCCTTAATGATGGTTAGATGTCGAGAGGTGACCAGGTAAGTGGGAAACCAGGTCAAGAAGAACCAGAGCGTAGAAGCTATCGCAAACTGCCCGATGTAAATGCCCCAGAGCTGACGATGCCTGAAGAGCTCGGACGCCTCGCTCCATTTAAATTTCTGGCGCTCCCCCGCCCTCTCAGCCAGACCTCCCCCTTCCCGAACGTAGTTGAGTTCGGCTTCATTGGCCCTGCGGCTATGTCTGGGATCCCGATACCGCCAGAGCCAGACCGCTGCAAAGATAAGCCCTAGGAGGCCGCTGAGGGCAAACATGAGGGGCCAGCCAAAGGACGTGAGGAGCCAGGCGAGGACGGGCGTGAGAAAAGCCAGCCCGACAAACTCCCCTGCGGTGTAGATACCCACCGCGGACGCACGCTCCTTATTGGGGAACCAGGCAGCCACCACCCGGCTGTTTACGGGAAAGGCAGGGGCCTCAGCGATGCCGAGACCTATGCGCAGTCCAATCAGCACAACCGCGCTGCGTGCTAGTCCTTGCAGCGCGGTAATGATGGACCACACGGTAAGCGCCACCCCATAGGTTATGCGCGGTCCGAGACGGTCGATTACAAAGCCGCCTGGAATCTGCATGAAGGCGTACGAGAAGCCAAAAGCCGCCAAGACCGCCCCTAAGGTAGCAGCGTTCATGTGCAGGTCATTTTTGATAACCGGGGCGGCGAGCGCAAGATTCGCGCGGTCGAGATAGTTAATGACGACGCCAAAGAAGAGAAGTGCGAGGATACCATAGCGGACGCGTGTTCGCTTCAAAGCTGGCTCCCCTGCTCTCGCGGGAACGGAACTCGTGCCGGTTTTAGCACTGGCTTCTTCAGCAGTACGTTGAAGAGCCACTGGGTCACGTGGATTTGTTTCCATGCTTCGTTGTTCCTTTCAGATCAGAACTCTTTTTCCTCTCTCGACGAGTCTGGTTAAGAAAATACTTTGAGAAGAGTCCCAAGGATGCTACTAGAGAGAAGTGTAGCTGACTGCAAGCTCAAATACGGGCGAAAAGTTCCTCTTTTTAGGGGAACAGTCCTCTCTTTTAGAGGGGCAGTTCCCCTGTTTTGGGGAACCGTGCTCGAGAAAGTAACGGCAACTTTGTATGTGGCTCGACTTTGGCACTTTTGTAGAAAAAGCGAGGAAGTCGAAGTAACCAGACGACAAAAAGGTGCTGGTTCTTTCAAAAGAACCAGCACCTCACCTGATTGTGCTCAAATACTGGCGCATACTAGCGAGTCTGCTGCGCGACCTGCCGGAGTTCCTGGACCTGTTTTTCGTAGTCTAGCGCATACGCTGCGTGAACATCAAAACTGATCAGATCCATATAGGGTTGTAAAAAGGCGGTCAGTTGCCGGGGATCATCTGTCTCTACGAGCAAGAACCCGGCTCCGCCTCCCGCCAGGTTGTACCACCCCTTTATATTTTCTGGGTGATTCCTACCCGCGTCATGTTGTTGCACAACCCGCTGAGCTACCTGCTGGCGAGTTGTATGTGGGTGCCAATTGAAAGCACAATACCAGAGCATCAGTTCAACCTCCTTGTCTCTCTTTACTAACAAATTCAGACGACTACATTAAATGCCAAGGAGTATGTGCGAACCATAGGTATCACTATATCACAATCTTGACACGTTTCAGAGATAGGAATGCGCAATTTCATATAAGAAGCCGTGTCTTGTTCGAGCAGAGTTCCCAAAAAAAGGAGAACAGTTCCTCAAAAATCGAGGACTGTCCGCCTGAACCAATGAACTTTGCGCCCATTTTTGTTCGTTCAGTCGGCTACACTTCTCTCTGAATAATGGAAAGTTCTGAGGTTTGGAGGAATACCGATGGAATCTGACGATGTAGAAACTCGCACCAAAGGCGGCCTCCCCGGCATGCGTGGTGTCGAACACATTGGTCTGACTGTGCCCAATCTGGAGGAGGCTACGGAGTTTTTCGTG
>WNFI01510361.1_pt1 | contig 18578 bp, 23 predicted proteins | sample 5400471 | NCBI WGS metagenome assembly WNFI01 (sample SAMN13153348, study PRJNA577476) | soil metagenome | isolation source: 100 cm saprolite on Douglas fir-dominated hillslope | place: USA:California | collected 2013-09-17 | reverse complement strand
TTCCATTAATTCCATAAAGTTTCCTTTCCGTAGAGGTGATGCACGATGCGTGCCAGCTGCGCGTTGCACGCAGCACGGCACGCTGAGAGACTCCAGAGTTATCAGCTACACCTTCAGCTCATTTAGCGTCAGCAACCGTCCAAGCACTAGCCGAACTAGACGCCAGTTTTTCCGCTCGCGCTTCGACCGCTTAACCCCGGCAGAAAAGCGTTATCTTCGAGCCATGCCCGAACTCGGGCCCGGCCCGCATCGATCCGGCGACATTGCCGATCAACTCGGAAAAAAAGTTACGACAATTGCGCCCGTACGAAACTCACTGATAACCAAAGGGATGATCTACAGCCGTTCGCACGGAGATACTGCATTCACGGTCCCTTTATTGGGGTTCTCCCAACCGTCGTGTCACCAGGGGCCATTTGACTAATCGAGCCATCTTGAAGGCAGTGAGCGAACTTTTTCACGTGTCCGGATATCCCACGATATTTGTGGTGGGAAGTAATGGCAAAATCATGCAGGTCATTCCCGGCGTTCCCGAACAGTTGCAGGCCTTCCTACTGGCCAGTCTCGCTAAACTTCACAGTTGAGGGCGAGGTGTCTCTAGGGGACGTATCTTTTAACTGACGGAAGGCTCCGCCACGGGCGAAGCTTTGCCCGCCGGAACTCGACTAACTCTTTTCTCAGACGACAAGCCCGATCGCTTCTTCAAGGTCATCAAATTTTGGATGGATGAAACCTCGCGCGTTGCACTGGAGCTTAAGACCGGCGTTCCTTCCTATCAAGTCGAAGACGAGGAAGGCAGAACGCATTTACTGATTCACCTGCCAATTGAGGAAGAGGATGAAGACCGATCGTGTCTCTGGCGGCCCGATCACGCCGGGCTTTGATTCGAGATCGATCTTTGAGGGTGCGCTGGTCGAGGAATAAAGCGGCCAAAAAAAACGTCTAAAATCCGATTAGAGCGCGTTTGAGAAGGCGCCCGCTATCCTGATGCCCGGTAAAAACAGCGATTCTCTAAGGCAATAGCCTACCGATCGGGAGTCGATGTTTCCGATGTGCCCGTTTCGAGTGCGACGCCACCGGGTTGGCGGTTGAAATGCCGAGCGTGGTTCGCGGCAGAATTCTGACCGGTTAATCTGCTTTCCCGTTTCGGAAGAGTGCAATCGTAATGAGTACCGCCACGACCCCGGCAATGGCGCCAACGATCACCGGCTCCATAAACGAAGACTGAAGACTAAAAACACCCTCAACTACGAACCCAAGCAATCCGACAAGTGCTCCAGATAAGACCGCAGCAAGAACCCATAGGTAGATGGTGCCTTTCATACAGAGGCTTCAGATAACGGTTAAAGACGTTGTTTAAAAATGCGGGCGATCGCACCTTTGTACGTTTCGTTTCTGCCGCGTCACCAGAGGCAATCTAAGCATGTCTCTGGTTCACACGCTTCAAAAATTCTTGCGCTCTTTGGCTCGAACGCAACGCGCGATCTATCCATCGAGCAGCGGTGCCTTCGGTTGGCCGAGCTTGGAGTTTGAAGATCGTCCGAGAACAATGTTCTATCCAGCAGACCTCGCTCGTCGGTTGCGTCCGAGACAGGAATAATGGGCTGGAATATCTAGCGTAGGGCGTCTTCGCTCAGAGTCCTCTAAGCAAGTACGATCACCAAAGATCCAGATTGTTACTTGCTTAACTCTAGCAACCAAAGAAACGTGCTATTCCTCGTAGAGAAGAAATCGTCGAGAGGAGCTGCGGGAGAGCTTCCGATCGAAGATTTCGGAACAAGAGGCAGGTAACGATGCAGGTCATTCAGACGAGCCCGAAGGCTCACGTGAAAGAATGAATAAGCGACAGACGTGGGTGAGAGCAGACAAGCTACGGCCGGGGGATCGGGTTCAGGACGCGAACGGCAACGTTGTCGCCATTAAAGATGTAAGCAAGGGACTTTTTCCAGGGTCGATCCTGATTACACTACAAGACGCTGATCCGGATTTTGCCTACCTAGAATCGGATACGAAAATATTCGTGGAATAGGGGTGTGAGTAGCAAATGGACGGAAAACCGGGCTAGCTAGCCAGAGCGACATGGCGAGAGGGGCACTTATGTTTTGCGGTTATGACATGGGCCATTGGCAGTAAATAGCTTCAGTCCGGATCATCGGCCGGGTTTCGCAGCGGGCGCAGTTCCCCCTTCACCACCGCCTCCGGCATCACGAACGAATGGCGCCCCTGCGTGTTGATGTGCTCGTGGATCAGAGGTGAGAGACGCGCCTTATCCTCTTCGTTCACCGGATAGCCTTCCTTCCGGAGTTGCTCCAGGACTGCCTCCATATAAATTGTATTCCAGAGCACGATCATATTGACGACGAGTCCAAGCGCGCCGAGTTGGTCTTCCTGCCCTTCGCGATAGCGCTGCCGCAGTTCGCCTCGTTTACCGCTAAAAACGACTCGCGCAACACTGTGCCGACCTTCACCCCGATTGAGCTGTGTAAGCGTGCCCCGGCGCATATCTTTGTCGTCGATGAAGCGCAGCGAATGCAGGGTTTTGTCGATGCGCCCGAATTCGGCGATGGCTTGCGCCAATCGAGTCGGGTTATCACCGACCTGCAGGGTGCGCATGATGCCAGTGGCTGGTACCCGGCCCTGCAGGAGCGACCCGCCGAGTCTGAGCATATCATCCCAGTGTGGCGCAATTCGTTGTAGCTTGAGCCGGTGCTCCGAAACAACGTTGAGATTGCCGTAGTCGGTCTGTGGGTCGATGCGCCAGAAGCGCGTGCCGCCGATGTCGGCGAGGCGCGGACAGAATCGATAGCCGAGGAGTCGGAACAAGCCGAACACAACATCGCTATAGGGGTCAGCTCACGAAACGGAAAAAATCGTACGCTTAGGCCTTCCTAGGATCATTCGACTAAAAGAAAACGCTCCAGAACTCGATTTCAGCTCGTTTTACGGCAAAACGGGTACTGGAAGACCAACTGCTTTGTGATGGAGGTTGAGCGTTCCTACTGAGTGGATTCGCGCTCCAGTCCACGAGGAGAGAGCTCCTTACCGTACTTAAATTTCCGTTTCGTGTGCGGACCCCTAGTGGTCTTTTTGGGGTTACTCTCTCGCTTGCATTTACCAAAGAGGTAGTCGGAATCCACGTCCTCCTGACCCGCTCGCTTTTTGGCGGCCGAGGAGCCAAAGACACTCACGCCATCGCAGCGTGAGGCTGCCTTGGTCGAGATCACCCTTGTTCAGATCGAATATCTCGCCCAGCGTTTTCTAAAAGAGCGAAAGCTTTCTAATGAGCAGCTCGGCAAGATCACCATTTACGGGTCCAGCTCCCTGACATTGACGATTTTGCCCAACAGAATATCCCACGACGTGGATGTGGCCGTAAGCAAGGATTTCAGGGAATTCATCGATGCCGTCTGCTCCAATGAGCGACCGGCGCTCGGTCAGCTCGAAATCAACACAGCGAACCCAATTGTCCTTCGATTTTGCGGGAACTATCATCAACGAAGCCGAAAACTCACGGGATCCAAGCGAGGCGATTTGGTTCCGATTGAGGTGCTCCACCCCCTCGATACCCTCGGTCAGAAACTCCTGCGAATCCCGTTAGAAGTCTTTCAACAAAAAGACATACCCGACATCGACCAGATCTTGCGCAAACTAAAGCCTAAGAGAGAAACACTGGTACGGCTGTTGCGGGAATCGTTCGAACGATACACAACGGCAGCTCCTGACGAGATGCGCAAAGCGGCTGGGAGGAATACCCGCTGGCTGTTCAAAACCTACTTCACTCCAATCGATATCCGAGAGGAAGTCGTGAAACCGGCCATCGCCGCGTTCACAACGGAGCTCAAACGGAGCGATTTACTTCCTCCTTCGGCCCAAAGATTAAAGCCTCGCCAGATCGGGACGCCGGATTTATTTTAAGCCATACTCAAAAGAGTAACGATCTTCATGCTTCCACGGTATTTCCATTACGTAGAGCCCGACAGGAAAACGACGTACGATTATCCTCTAACCCAGTCGCTGCGCAGACTTCAGTCGAGAATTGCTCGCGAGAACCAGCCCTCTTGCCGAACGCACAACCGTGCACCTCAGTCCGCCCTCGAGCGATAGGGTGCCGACGTTCGCAGCCTGGACGCGGATTTAGTCACCGGACCGCAAATCACCACAGGCGGAAATCAAGAGCACGAATAGACAAATCGCACTCCGCGATGCGCCTCCTAGCGGACAAGCTCGGCTGCCATTTTCTTTGTGCTTACTCAGCTCTTCCCATTCCACGCCGCGAGCGCCTCATCCCGGCTCCCCCGTTTCGGCCCCCTCGCCTCGCAATTCGGACAAACCCCTAAGAACCCGCCACGGCTCCTTCGAATGTCGCCTTTCGCCTCCTTACAGAACGGGCAACGGCGCGGTTTGGGAATGCCTCGCCAATTCTTGTATTCGCGATACTCATACCCGCTTGGGGCGATGCCGGATCCATCCTCTCTCGGCAAAGAATCTAAAAAAGCGGCGATACGCTTCGGTTCCGCTGGTCTGGCCTGACCCAAAAGCCAGTCATAGATTGTCGTGTCTCTAACTCCGATCTGTCGCGCAACTTCTGCCGCCGTCATGTAGTTAGGCGGATAAAGTCGTGAAGGCGCTCAACCAGCACATCCACTTCTTTCAGTTCTTCTCTTGATCTGCGTTTGTTTGCCATCCTTGATCGGCGAGAAGTCTAAGCAAATCTTCCGGACCTCTCCAAACCGTAAAAAGACCTCGCTTCAGCGCACGCGAAAAACTTCCCGTGCGGCCGGAGAGGCACTGAAAATTTCTCACTTGTCGCTAGTGTTCATATGAGTACATATCGGCATGAGCACTTTTACCCCAGCCCCTCAGTTCGATTACTATTACAAAGCCTGTCGAAAAGGTGATCCCGAGACAAAGGCCGTCGCGGTGAGTTACAGCCCAGTCGGGGTCTTGGCCGATGCTAGCGAAATCACGGGCCTACCTCGGGATCATTTCGAGGTGCATGAAATCTCGAAGGCGGAGTTCGAAGCCTTACATTCCCAATAGACGGCTGACTGTTTCTCGGATTCGTCAGTGCAGAGTCCAAAGCGGGAACTGATCCGCTACGTTCAGGCCAGGATCCCGGTAATAGACCAGATCCAGCCGGCCATCCTTAAGAGAACCGCTGTACGGTTTAATCTCTCCAAACGCGAGAGTATTAAACGAGCCGCGGTACTTGGTGCTGATTTGGACAATCACCTGATAAGGATCATTTCGTTTTTGGGGTCCCACTATCATTCGAACCAAAACGTACGCTAAGCTAGAACCTTACTTCTGGCTGCAGCGAACACGATTTGAGCTGCCGACGGCACATGAGAGAACCACACAGGAAAAGTCGTGGAGCGTTTAGCTAGGTGCAGTCGTACGGGTAGCCGGTGCGCACGCCGCGCTTGCAGCGCTTCGCCGGTTAGGGCTCCCAGTAGCAGCGGAACCGAAAGCAGCGCTAAGGCGTTCAGTTTTCTGAGGTGAAGTAGTCGACTAGGTCGAAAATTATGCGCTCCCGGCATTCGTAGACGACTTGTCGTCGAAAATTCGTTGCGAGTTTATTAGGTGCTAAAGCTGGCACTTGGAGATGGTGTCGCAGCTAATGCGTCGCAACACTTCAACTTCTCTCGCCAAGCGGGATCGGATCTCGGTTTCGGACTCAGGCCGTTTGGCTTTTTTCCTTCCACCGGAACCTCGGCTCGATTGTCGAGTTCGCTCAGCCAGACTGGAATCTCCTTGCCTTCGGGCGCGTTGAGAAGTTGGTGGATTCGACTCGAGCTCAGTCCGGTCGCGCCAGCGATCTTGCGAATCGATAGGCCAGCTTGATGGGCTGAGATGATTGCCCAGATACGTTCTACCTGAGCACCGCGTAGAAGTCATCCCGCCTGCGCCTTAACTCTTCGCCAGTTAGTCGAGATTCGCTGGACGGCGCCAGCACCCAATGCGGTCGACTATCAGGCGGCAATCGACGAACAGAGAATTCAGTTAAACCATTTAGTTGCCACAACAAATGACCTGCTGAGCGATCTTGAGACCGGCAGGGCAAGTGCAGACCGACAGCGCCAGCCACGCAGCCGCAGAGCGGGTTACGAGCTGCCGCGCCAGGTTGTTGGCTATCCCCTCAGGTAGGGCACGAAATCTCGTTTGCAGATCGAGGGCCGGCGTCCTCGCGGAACTGAACCAGGCAATTAAGGCCGCGCTCGAGGAGTTGCGGCGCCCTATCGATCCGCAAGAGATTACAGACAAGGACATTCTCCGGCTACCCGCACCGGAAGAAGATGCAACCGAGGACTGATGCACCCATTGATAGCGAGACGGCCAGTGCGGTAAAGCTGTTGCGTGTGTCCATGCTGTGGGCAACCCCCTGTAGCGGCAGATGATCGGGAGAGCAATGGACCGATGCGGAAGAAGTCTCAGACGGGGCGTAGAATGCTAAAGCGCTTAAGGCCGTCTTTCAAGCAGAGCGCTACATGTCTCGCAGACTCTTCGCTCTCCGTTCATCGTAACCTTTCTTCAAAGCTTGGTATTCTAATGTTTCGATCTCCAGCACCTTTGTGCCGTACACCTGGATATTCGCGTTTGGATCTAGGATAGTCCAGGACCAGGCCCAATACTTCCGAGAACCATCTTTGAATCCATCCCAAAAAATTTCGTCGCCGTCGATCTCGTGTGCTCTTTACTACGTATCTTCCACTCGGCTTTGGGGGCATTCCCGGCTAACAGGTTGCTGATGTCTTGCTCTGACATCACGTGGCTGAAATAGGTTATACTCACCACCTTTCCCTCTTTATTGAAAACCGCCGTAATCTCGAAATCTCTTACTTTAAAATCACTGGCCTGCGACCCAGAGCTTACCAAACATCCCCGCGGCCGCCCTCTATGGACCGCTTATCATGCTCCGCACGGTGGCTCTTGCCATGATGCTGCTGTTCGTGTTTCCCGCAAGTGGTGTTGCCCAGCAGAGCGAAGGGCACAAGCCGCCGGAGTGTCGCGATAACACCCCACATAAAGAACAATTTGTTACGGTCGCTCCTGGCGTTAGGCTGGAAGTGCTGGATTGGGGTGGCTCGGGAGAGGCGATGGTGTTGCTTACTGGGCTTGGGGACAACGCGCGCGTTTATGATCAATTTGCATTCCAGTTCACCGATTATTTTCACGTTATCGGGATTACCCGCCGAGGTTTCCTTCCATCGAGTCAGCCTGAAGATGGCTATGATGTTAGGACCAGGGCATCTGACGATATCGCGGTTCTTGATGCCCTAGGTATAAACAAGGCTGTTCTTGTCGGACATTCAGTCGCCGGTTCTGAGTTGAGTGCGGCCGGAGAGTTATATAAGGATCGCGTCGATAAGCTGGTCTATCTGGATGCTTATGACTTATCCGGGCGATTCAATCTCCCTGAGGTACCCCATCACCCTGATTTTACGAGCGCAGACGCAAGATCTTTATGGACTTTTCAAGCGGCTCGGGCGCGCTTGGAAGGAATCCGCATACCGGACCCGGCAGCATGCATAGGGCTGCAATTTAACGCAGACGGAGCGATCACGGATAGCACGACACCAGATTGGGTCCCGGCCAAGATTCTCGCGGATGTAAATGCAAATCCGCCGGTGAATTGGGCAAATATCGTGGCTCCGAGGCTCGGTATCTTCGCGCTTCCGTCCGTTGAATCAAGGCAACCCTGGTATTGGTATCTTGATGCCGATGAAAAAAGCTATTTAATGAACGATGGCCAGCTATTGTTGACTGGTTCAAAACGACAACTGAGAAATTCGTTAACGGAAATCCAGTTCAACCTCTTATACTGCCTAACGTTCCACACTACGTGTACATCAACAACGAGACGGATGTGGTTCGGGTGATGCGAACATTCTTGGGGATACCTCTCAGAGAAAAGGGGAGAGCACTGTCGTCCCCCTCCCTTCAGCAGGAACTCGATCTTCTGCCCGATGAGTAAGCCTGGCCGTCCCACGGCAATGCCGGCCAATCTAGGGTTCTCGATAGTTGGGACCCCTTTTTCGATCGCGATCACTTTTGCCGGAAGCGAGGTCATTTCCGGCGACTGTCGTACCGCTGCCGACCCCTGAATCCCGACTCCTTTTTCGCTCCCAGAATTGCGTCCTTTGCCGCTTTTGCGACCGGGAATTTCACGACCGTCTTGGCCGGAATCTTGATGTTCGTTCTAGTGCATCGAGATATAAGTGTTCGGGTTAAAACCGGTACGCGCCTTCTGCTTCTGTTTGCCGAGCTTTCCAAATCCAGAAACCGTAAATTCGCCTCCTTTTTGATCGCCTTATAAGCGAGGCTGAAAAGCGTAATCGGGGAAACGTGCTCCTAATCAGATAAGTCCTAGAAAACCCGGACAACAACCTCTGCTGTTGTTGGCGTTAAGCCGCACCTTTCGATCGAGCAAAAGATGATGGCCCATTCAGCCATTTCTGAGCTCGGGTATTCTGGAACGTTGATTTCTATCTCGCAAGTGCTTACCACAGGTACCATGTCCTCCCAATTTATATCAGCTTCGCGATTTAATTGTTAATTCGTTCTGTATACGGAAAGTATACAAGACAGATCCTTCATCGCAGGTTTGGCCTTTTCTGGTTACCGAGTAAATGAGCGTTCCGACAAGACAAACCCAGGATGGTTCCTCTAAAGAATTCATCGCCTGAGCCTTCTTTCAGGCAATCGCCCGATTACGCATTGCCTCGCCAACTGTTACCGTCTGGCACTCGCCAAAAGGAGTGGTATGAAGTTTATTGTTAGGTGGAAACACCAAGACGGATCAGTTATTGAATTCTCGTAAGAAGGCTGGAGATCGGATGATCCTGCAAAGGACGAGTGGTTAAACAGAATGAGCGACCTTTGCAGCGCTTCTCTAATACTGAGCCCTGGAATCAGAATTTGGTTGCAGGACAATTGCGAGCTGGTCGAGTTCAATCGGCCGGAGGATGCGCGTAAGCAGAGCTTGTCGCGGCAGCGTCCCGGGAAGATACTTGCACAACTTGAAGCGCTTGCTACAGCGATAAAGAAGGACGTTCTACCTAGATTTGGCGGAAAATACATGCTCTCCCGACAATCGGTACGAAAAAACGAGAATAAGCAGTCGCAGCGTAAATCTGGCGTGCGATGAGTTCTTCCGTCGCCGTGGCCTGCCATTGAAAGAAAGTTTCAATTGGTGGCACACATGCCACAGTGATAGAACGTAACGAGCGAGGCTACTTTTTCGCTTCCAGGACTGCGTCATCTGCTGCCTTTGCGACCTATAGGCAACTCACCTAGCGCTCAGTAGCGCACCAATTCGACGCGCCGATTTTGACTTCTCCCTTCTGGTGTCGCATTCGACGCAACTGGAGCAGCGTAGGATACTCCGAACGGGATCAGGCGGTCCGGGGCGATCCCGAATCCGGTCACCAATGCATTGACAACCGATTCCGCTCGACGTTGCGAGAGGTCTCGATTTGTTTCGAAGTTGCCGACGTTGTCGGTGTGACCAACTACCAGGAGTTTGAGATTCGGTTCGCGCTTCAGCAGATCCGCGATCTGTTCCAACGTGGGCTTCGATTCCGATTTGAGGTCAGTTCGACCCGTATCAAAATACAGGCCGTACAGTGCGATCCGGCCGGTCCGATTGATTTCATCTGCCATTTGTTCCGACGTGACTAGAGGGGTCGGTGGGTGCGCGGGGCCGGCCTCAACTGTTTCGACCAGCGCGCTGACCCGGCCTTTCCTCACTAGGCTGGTCGACCGGCCTTCGCTGTTGGCAAAGGTATATACCTGGACGTAGACATCCCGCCCATTCCAATTGTACCTTCCTGCGAGATAGGCATTTTCTCTGTTCAGCAGAAGCAGGTTGTAAATCCGATCTGGTATCCGGCCGTGGTAAACTTGATCAACAAATCGATCGTCTCCGTTATCCAGCGAGCCTTCAGCACCAGAAAACAGAATCTCGCCTTTGGCTTCTCGCAACGAAGTCTCATAAAATCGAACAGCCTCTTGCGGATTACTCTGTGCCGGGAGCTCGTATAAGGTACGGGTCAGAAGACCCGAAGCCGAGACTGTTTTAAAGTTATTGAACTTCTGGGTCTGTAAATCAAAGACGACGCGCTCCAGCGGAATTGTCATTTCGCCCTGCTCTTTCCGCTCGGACGCTACCACCTTTGATCCGGGAACGTGCGGAAGCGCTGGATGCTCGTTCCCATCGGAAGCCTCTCTACCATAGCCGCTTGCCAGAAATATTAACACCACTAGCCATACACCAACTACCCAATAAGCATTTGCCGCTCTACACCGTGCTTTCACTGTCAAACAATAACACGCCGGAGCGCTCCGATCATCGAGTCTTTACGCACCCTCGAGAAGCTTGACCGGTCGCCGAGCTGCTCGAGCCGAAACAACTAGACCTGTTGTCCGGCTCTATAGCTCGGTCTTGGTCATTTCTTAAAAACCCTGTTTATGCCAGTGAAAGCCGCGATTTCAAGGAACCAGGTGCTTGAAACGCGAGGCGAACGGCACTCTTCTTATACAGTGGTTCGCAAGATCATTTCTGGAGGTCAGACCGGCGCCGATCGCGCTGGGTTAGATTTCGCGATCGAAGTAGGGCTTGCCCACGGCGGATACGTGGCAAAAGGCAGAAAGGCCGAGGATGGCCGGATCGATGAAAAATACCGTCTCACCGAACTAGCGACTAACTCCTACCCGGAGCGAACCAAGCGCAACGTCCGTCAGAGCGACGGAACGATTATCTTGAGCCTGAATGAAAAGCTCTCGGGTGGGAGCGCCTTAACACTGAGTTACGCCCGGCATGCCAATAAACCGGTCTTGCACATTCATAATAGCGAAACTGGTCACGACCCCCTTTCCCATCAGGTTCGGCAGCTGAGTGATTTTATCGAATCAAATGGGATCGAAGTCTTGAATGTAGCCGGTCCGCGAGAGAGCAAGGAACCCGGCGTTTACCGCTTCACATTGCAACTACTCCAGCAGTACTGGCAAGAATATCGATCGTAGCGTTCAGCTCGCTTTCCCTTCGGGGTAATTTTCAGCGTTCCAGAAATTATTATATCCATAGTCCGCGCGAGACTGCGTTTCGACATAACTCCTAATGGGCATGCTTTGATGTTAACTCAAGCAGAAAGAAACCGTCTAAGAGTAGTATTGGCGGGAAGGTCCACATGGAACGAAGCGTGGGTAATCGCCTTTGAAGTTGATGTCGACAGGACAAATAATGGAGCGACCAGAAATCGTCGAACTGTTTTATTCCGCTCTTGTTGATCCCAACGATGTCGAGCAGTTATTTCAGTTCCTTTCGCCTAAGGTTGAGTGGATTCTCTCGGCCGCTGATCCTCAGACGTCGGGTGAAGAAATCCCTCCGAATGCCATCAAGTTTTCGGGCGAGGAGGGCTTTCGAGAGTTAGCGATCCCAATTGATCTGTTTGCGCCGTTCATCAAAAGGTCCGAAAGCCCGACGCCTTTATTTGCGTGACAGTTTAAATGTCGTTTCTGGAGACCTCACTGGCTGCATTCCGCATCATCACCTCGTTTTTGGGTTTGGAAGAGTGCGATTGCGAAGTCCTCGAGGGGGTCAGCCCGTAGAAATAAATCTCGCTACCAAATTCACGTTTCAGGGATCGAAGATAACTAAGGGTCAAATACGGATTTCGTGGCCACTGGTATTTTAAAGTTACTCGTGGTGGCGTACTCTAATCTAGAGTTGAAGCCCTTTGGTTTCTCCCAGCGCAGGGAATCTCACAAAATAACCGGTCAACAGGCGCAAGCTTCTTTCAGGATCTGGTGAGATGATTAATTGTTCGCGAATCCTTAATTAGAGATAGGAAGAGCTTAACTAGTTAGAAGGGTCTCCCCGGTTGCCAGAAAATGGCCTTTTTATTAGCTCCAGTATTCATGAGGCATGGCCAAGGAGACCTTGCCAAGCCTCTGCCCCATGATGGGGAACAGCGTCAAAGAGCCATTCGACTCACCGGATAGGATCTTCGAAGTAAAGCTGGACGGGTATCGAGGAATGACCGTCTCCGATGTCGCAGACCTTCTCGGCGACGCAGCGAAAGCTTAACTCTCGCTCTGGCCGGGCGTTCCTCGTTGACCTCGTTAAGAGCGTCCGGCTCCGCCGGCCTTTTCCACTATGGCTGGGATCAGACTGTCGAAAGCCCTTTGTGCTCCCCTGGTTTATGCCAGCCGGATTTTTCGCGGCAAAGCCTCAGAAATGTAAAAAATCGTAACATTCACTGTCTCGGCCGCGCATCCACTTCTTTAAGTTCTTCTTTTGATCAGCGTTTACGTGCCATCCCTTGATCCCCGAATCTTAAGCAAATCTTTCGGACCTCTCCAAACCGTAAAAAAGAGCTCGATCCGCGGTCAAAAATTCTCGCTTGTCACTAGTGTTCATCTGAGTACATAGCAGCATGAGCACGTTTACCCCCTCCCCTGAATTCGATTACTGTTACAAAGCCTGCCGCAAAGGCGATCGTGAGGCGAAGGCGGTCGCGGTGAACCAGAGTCCGGTCGCGGCCCTGGCCGCTGCCAGTGAGATCACGGGTCTACCTCGGGACAATTTCGAGGTTCATGAAATCTCGAAGGCGGAGTTCGAGGCTTTGATGCAAAGACCAACTGAGCCAGAAACAAGGAGCACCTATTCATCATGGTCTTGGTTGTAGGGCTGATCCGCGGGCGTAGATTGGCCGGTCGAGACGATCCGCTCCCTCTCACGGGAGAGCAGTTCAGTGAAGAGTTCTTCCTCTCTCTCACCCCGAAAGGTCATCGAACAGATTCATCAGGGCGCCGGATCATCTTTTCCGTGGCGTTCACGCCAACGGTAGGTTTGCCTTTTTTTCGGCGTTTCCGCACACAGCCCAGATGGCGGGAATCGTCGTTACCAGACCGATAACCGTCAGGGTTGCTCCGACTGCTCTTCGTTGATCTCTAGTGAATCGATCCGCCAGCAAGAGGGCGATCCCCGCTCCAAGCATGGCGCGGGTCGCGATGATCATCCCAAGCTCCGGCAAATCGAGGCGCACCTGCTTCATACCCATAACCTGCTTTATGCCTGCGAACGGGTCAAACCTGGCCGGTTACCGGTCACCACCCGGTCCGCGAAGCCATCGATCATGCTAACTCCCGGTTGCGCTGACCGGGCCTAAATTTTGCATCGGACCGGTATCAGGGAGGGGCCAGACTTTTATGCATTTTGCTTTCAAATGGAAACACCGGGACGGATACAAGCATCAGATTCTCCCCGGAAGGCTGGCATTCCGACGATCCAGCGAAAGCCGGCTGGTTGAACCAAGAAAGCGAGCTTTTGAGCTCGTGGCCTGTGATTCCTGCGGGAATTCGGGCTTGGTTGCAACAAAACTGCGAGCTAATCGAATTCAGAGCGATCGCTCAGTGAAGCGTCCAAAGCGGGAATTGATCCCCTGCCCTCAGACCCGGGTCCCGGTAATAAACGAGATCCAGCCGGCCATCTTTCAGAGAACCGCTATAGGGTTTGATCTCGCCAAAAGCAAGAGTGTTAAACGAGCCGCGGTACTTGTTAGTGATTTGCACAACTACCTGGTACTGACACGCTCGTTCTTCCATCGCGACCACTTTTGCCGGAAGCAAGGTCATCTAGGGCGATATTTCCACGTCTAGCCGGCTAGAGTCCAGACTACTTTTGGTGAATCCATTTACTGCACAAAGGCCGAATAACTTTTTTATGTACAGGATCTCAGACGCCGCACCGAACTATCCAAAAAAGCTAGCGTTCTAATAAAAACCAGATTTGATAGTACCCTCACCCTCTCACAAAAAGTGACTGATTTAATCGTCCCACCCTTAACGATAAGCCCGAGAGCGGCCTTCTAAGGTAATTAAGATTGTACCTGGCCTTGTGCGGTCCGCTTCCGAAGGATGTCTGGCGACCCACCAAAAAACTGGCTCCAATAAGCGTCGACAATATAAACAAATGCGGGATCTAACCTATTCACGAACCAGGAAAAGATTGCTTTGAATCGACTTCGCCTTTCGGTGGTTTTCCTAAGTGCCACATGAACATAGCATACGAATACCCACTCCAAGCAGCTCCGACAGTTACGGCTGCATAACTGCTCCAATCTATTGGCACGTCATGGCCGAGCGCCGGCGGCTTCGGCTCGGTTCAGCGCAGAGCCCAAACCGGGAACTGATCGCCTACGTGTAAGCCGGGATCGCGGTAATAGATTAGATCCAGTCGGCCATCCTTCAGAGACCCGCTGTACGGTTTGATCTCTCCAAAAGCGAGCGTGTTAAACGAGCCCCGGTACTTGGTACTGATCTGGACGATCGCTTGATACTGATCACCCGGTTTTTGGAGCGCGATGACTTTTGCTGGAAGCGCGGTCATGTAGTCATAAAGCTTAATAGTGCTGCTGGGCTTTAGTCGAGATTACTTTTGATAAAGACATTTCCATGACGACGTATTTCTCAAAAAACTAGTATTGCAATAAAAACCACATCGATAACCTCTGCGCCCCTAGCAAAAGTAGCTAATTATTTAAAGCGACGCCGACTACTACCAGCGAATTGATCAATGGAAATGGAGCGACCAGAAATCGTCGAACTGTTTTATTCCGCTCTTTTTAGTCCTAACGACGTCGGGCAGTTCTTTGGGCTGCTTCGGCCAAGGGTTGAATGGATTCTATCGGCAGCCGATCCTCAGACGTTAGGTGAGGAATTGCCTTCCAATGCTATCAAGTTCTCGGGAACGGCGGGGTTCAGACAATTAGCACTCTATTTTCGTGACAGGTTGCACGCGATCTCTGGAGACCTTACCGGGTGTATTCCGCATCACCATCTCGTTTTTTCGTTTGGAAGAGTGCGATTGCAAACCCCTGGAACGGGAGAGCTGGTGGAAACGAAAATGGCTGCGAAATTTACCTTTCAGGGCTCGAAAATTATCAAATGCCAAATACGGATCTCGTGGCCGCTAGTGTTTGAAAATTGAATGCTGGCAGTCCACTTACTACTTTCGAGTCGAAGCCCTCTGTTTGCCAATTATCAATCCGTGCCGAGCTCTTCACCCCGAACCTGGTGCAGCTCCAAAGTGACCGACTCAGGGTATTCTTGTCTGCTAAGTCTTGTCATCAATGGTCAAGAAGACCTTCCCGTATTTCGTTTCATCACCTTGCTGCAGCCATAATCTGATTTGCCGTAATCGATGGTATTTGCTAACACCACCTAGCGTGGCAACAAGATATTTACCAAAAGCTCACAGCGCCGCTTCATCCGTATCTCTTCAACAAGTGAGGATCACGCCGCTCATCATCGCGATGCCGCCTGACCTCCAGCCCTTTAAGAAAAGGTCGGGGAAGAAGACTGACGCAAAGTCTCAATCGAAGAAGCGTCGGGCAGGCCGTAAAACGCGATAAGTGCCTGGTTCCCCCGCTCCAGCGGTTCCCGTTCACGTGGAGTGGTGCGACACGCCTTTTGAGTCGACCTTGAGATATTATATATAATATTCCGTCTGCACTCGTGACCCCGATTGATTCGGAAAACCCACATTCAGTTTTCATTATGGTCTAAGTGCTCGCTGATCCGGCCTTGCCGGACCTTTTGCATCAGAGGCTTCGTGATGGATATTTAAATCCTCTACCCGTCTCGTCCCTCGCGGCTCTTGCTCTTTCCAGGCCTTTTCCCGCGGCGCTCTGCTTTCGGCTCGAAAAATATGCAACAACATTTTTTCTAGTTCGAAAGCAGCGAACTCCAAAAAAAACCGGACTCCTCGTCTCACTGTTCCTCGGTACAAGACCGTTTGGCCGTTTATGGTTCAGAAGCCTTGGACACGATTGAACACCTGGGGCTCATCCTTGGCAGTCAAAAGAAAGCCCAAACACACCTTGAGCACTTCGGCTCACTTGACCTCTTGTCCCGTGCCTCCGTCGAACAGCTTACTTCCTTCATCTCCCGCTCTAAAGCCCTTCGCCTCATCAGCTCTTTGCGTCTTAGCGCGGTCGTTCTGCGAGAGGAACGCGAGTCCCTTACCATCGATAACCTGGTCTCGATCGCCGGCCTCTGTTCTGAAATGCGCTTTCTCGATCGCGAATCGCTTCGGGTCGTTCTTCTCAATGCCAAACAGCAGCTCATCAAGGTCGCCGTTGTCAGCCAAGGCTCGGTCAACGAATCCATCGCGCATCCGCGGGAAATCTTTAAACCGGTCATCACACATTCCGCCTATTCCTTTATCATGGTTCACAATTTATGGGCAGCTACCCATAAATTATGTTATGTGGACATAATGATTATGTGATCCGACGAAGGAGTCGCCAGGCAAAACAGACGGTCTTGACCTAGTCCAGATCGATCAGACGCAGCACATAATTCTCTGCACTTTTCTTTACGCAGCGTCGGCTTGAGGCTGAGGTACTGCGCGGCATGGACTTCGTTTTTCTCTGTGTCGACAATGGCGGCGCCATCGAGACCGCGAGCTGTGAAATTGAGATGGGTGCAGTATGAACTTCGGCTCTCTGAGCCTAAGCTTTCCCACCGAACAAAGCTGTTTCAGATCGCCAAGTGATCTTCAACTGTTCCAGACGACAGTGTTCTCATTTTGTGCGAAGCATACGAAGAGTACCCGCCATGAGCTCTCAAGGGCCATCCATCCGCCGATCTCGCGCGGCTATCGGCGCTTTGCTCGCGTCGGCACTTGTTCTGCTGAGTACCATCCTTTCCTCCGCCACTGAGCCACCGAATGCGCTTGTTCCAACGACTGTCGAGGTTCCTTTATCGCTTCGAACGACTCCTTTCGACGAGGACCGCGTGTTGATGGTACCACCCGGATTCAAAATTTCGGTCGTCGCGCGCATCCTACTGGCGAGATTCATCATGCCTCTCTCGGCTGGCGATATTCTCGTGGCGACACCATCCGACGGAACCATTTCGCTCGTTCAAATTCAAGCTGACGGAACGGGGACTGTTTCATCGTTAATCGAAGACTTGCACAATCCGCATGGAATGGCGCTCCATCGGAGCGACAACAAGCTGTACCTATATGTTGGCGAATCGAATCAAGTCAGTCGCTTCCTCATTGCCCCAGGCGCAGCGAGCGCAGGGGAGAAAGCGGTGATTGTACCCAATTTACCAGACAGCAGCAGCCCGGAGTTGCACGGGCCCTACGGCCATGAGCTGAAGAATCTCGTTATTGGTCCAGATAACAAACTCTATGTTGATATTGCCTCCTCGACGAATGCAGATCCTATAGACACGACGAGCAATCCGGTTCGGAGCGCGATTTACCAGTACGACCTAGACGGCGGAAATGGGAAAATCTTCGCCCGCGGGATCCGCAATGCCGAAGGGCTGGCATTTGTTCCGGGCACCGATGAGCTTTGGGCGGCGGTCAACGAAACGGACGATATTCTCTATCCCTTCCGGAACAGCTGGCAGGACAGCGGATCGAACGACTATGGAAAAATAATCACATCTTACATTGATGACCATCCGCCTGACGAATTCATTCACGTGAAGGATGGCGCAAATTACGGTTGGCCATTTGCAAATCCGAACCCAGATACCCCGAATGGGCTCGACAACATGCCTTTCGCTCCAAACTACAAAACGAACCCGGACTGGAGCAAGTATCCGGAGAGCATGTTTACGCGGGTCGATAAAGGGATTCAGGCTCACTCGGCGGTACTCGGAATCGCTTTTCTGCAGGAGAGCAAGGTTCCTGAGCCGTTCCACAATGGGGCCGTGCTCGCGCTGCACGGATCCTGGGACCGGAGCCGCAAGACGGGATACAAGATAATCTTTTTCCCGTGGCAAAACGGACGACCAGCTCGGCAGATTGATCTTGTTACCGGGTGGCTCGACGATCAATCGCAGTTCTTGCTCGCATCTCGCGCAAGACTCCGCGAGCGCGGTCTCGACTCTTTCATTTGTGTCCGGTGGAACACATTGTTTGATTGATATTGGCCGGGCTACTGACCACAGAAGTGCACGTGATTTACTCGATAAATGCGGCGGTCCACAGTAGACCCAAGGAACATCCATCTTTATTTTCCATTTCGTCGATCTCAATATGATTCGCTCGTGGCTGGGCCACGCTTCAATCGAAACTACCAACAACTATGTTGAAATCGATTTGGAGATGAAACGCAAGACGCTACAGTCTTGCGAGAAATTCCGTCCGGAAAGGGGAAGGCACGGCCCATCATGGCAGCGCAACAAAGACATTTTGTCATGGCTGTGGAAGCTGTAGTTATGTGCAGCAGTTGATTGATCCAGAGCGGACCGAGACTGGCTGGGCTTGTCCGATAGGCACACCGAATCACATAACTATTGGGTGCACATAACGTAACTTATGGGCAGCTACCCATAAATTGTGAACCATGACGAAGGCATACGCGCTGAAGGCGATTACTGGTTTAAAGACTTCACGCGGGTGAGCCAGAGCTTCGTTGAGGGTTCCCTGGCTGACAGAAACCGCCTTGATGAGTTCTTGCTCGCATCTCGCGCAAGACTCCGCGAGCGCGGTCTCGACTCTTTCATTTGTGTCCGGTGGAACACATTGTTTGATTGATATTGGCCGGGCT
>WNFI01309856.1_pt1 | contig 18583 bp, 21 predicted proteins | sample 5400471 | NCBI WGS metagenome assembly WNFI01 (sample SAMN13153348, study PRJNA577476) | soil metagenome | isolation source: 100 cm saprolite on Douglas fir-dominated hillslope | place: USA:California | collected 2013-09-17 | reverse complement strand
GGCCTGCCGCGGATTGTCCGGCGCGACGAGGCGCTGCTCGACGTCATCCCGGACAATCCGCGGCAGGCCTACGACGTGCACAAGGTGATCTCCGGCATCGTCGACGAGGGGCGCTGCTTCGAGATCAAGCCGCGCTGGGCCCGCAACCTCGTCACCTGCCTCTCGCGCATCGACGGACACAGCGTCGGCATCGTCGCCAACAACCCCATGCACTACGGCGGCGTGCTCGACGTCAACGCGGCGGACAAGGCGGCGCGGTTCGTGAACCTGTGCGACGCCTTCGAGATCCCGCTCGTCTTCCTGCAGGACGTGCCCGGCTTCATGGTGGGCACCAAGGTCGAGCAGCAGGGCATCATCCGCCACGGCGCCAAGATGCTGTACGCGGTGTCGAGCGCGACGGTGCCCAAGCTGACGGTGGTGCTGCGCAAGGGATATGGCGCCGGGTATTACGTGATGAACGGGCGCGCCTATGAGCCCGATCTGCTGGTGGCGTGGCCTGGGGCGGAGATCAGCGTCATGGGCGCCGAGGGGATGGTGGCCATCGCGGCCAACAAGCTGCTGGCGCAGTCGCCCGAGCCGGAGGCGCTGAAGAAGCAGCTCGCAGACGCGGTGCGGCCGCACATCGACATCTACAGGACCGCGGCGCTGGGCTTCGTCGACGACGTGATCGATCCGCGCGAGACCCGCCCGCTGCTCGCGCATTATCTGCGGCTCACCGCGCACAAGCAGGTCGAGCGGCCCTACCGCAAGCGCGAAGTCTCGCCCGTCTGATCAGGCGGCGGCGGCCGGAGCTCGTGGTCGACGAGTTACCTGCCGCTCGCCGGCTCCGCCCGCGTCGCGGTGTTTCAAAATGGGACACCGATTTCCGGACGGCTGTCCAAAACACTCCACGGAAAAAATTTTTTTATTTTTTTTCGGGGATGCGGAGGATGTGGCGGGCCTGCGATGGCGTCGCGACCTCGCGGCTGGCGGCGCGGGCGAGCTCGGCAACTTTCGCGACCAACTCGAACGAGCCTTTCGCGAGGACGCCCTTGCTCGAGTAGATGTTGTCCTCCAGCCCGCAGCGGGCGTGGCCGCCGAGCTCGACCGAGAGCTTCGCCATGGGGAGCTGCGCGCGGCCGATCCCTGCTACATTGAATGTACAGCCTGCGGGCAGCTTGCCGATGAGGAAGCGCAGGTTCTCCTCGCTCGCCTGGATTCCGCCGCGCACGCCCATCACGAAATCGAAGTGCGCCGGCAGCGAGATGACGCCCTCTTGCGCCAGCCGCAGGCAGGCCTCGACATGGCCGACGTCGTAGCACTCCAGCTCGTAGGCGATGCCCTTCTCCTTCATCCGGCGGGCGAACTCGCGGACCAGTGGAAAGGGATTGAGGAAGACGTCGTCGCCGAAGTTCAGCGAGCCGGCGTTGAGCGTCGCCATCTCCGGCTTCGGCGTGCACTCGAGCGGCTGCGCGCGCTCGTCGGCGGTCATCCCGACGGCGCCGCCGGTGCTGGTCTGCACGAGCACGTCGCAGCGCTTGCGGATGGCGTCGATGGCTTTCTGGAAGAGGGCGCGGTCCTGCGTCGGCGTCCCGTCGTCGCGGCGGACGTGGAGGTGGATGACGCTCGCGCCCGCCTCGCGACAACGGGCCGCCTCCTCGCCCAGCTCCTCGGCGGTGATGGGCAGGTGCGGCGTCATCTCGCGGGTGGTCTCCGCGCCGCAGATAGCAGCAGTGACAATGACGGGCGCCCCGGGCATGGCCGAGCGAAAAGCACGAACTGCCCCGCCGCGCAAGCGACTCTGGCGGCTCAGCGGCGCTCCCGCTGGGCGCTTTGCGCGATCCGGTCCAGCCGCACGCGATCAGCTGTTGCGCCGCTGCTTGCCCGCGGGCACCACGCAAGTGCCGACGGCGCGGCAGACGACGACGGGCGGGTCGAGCAGGTCGGCGGCGGAGTCGGAAACCTCGGGCCGCGCCGAGATGTACTTGCGCGCCTCGAACTTCATCGTGCGGCTCGTCCTGCCCACCGAGACGAGCTCGGCTTCCACCTCGACGAAATCGCCCGCGTGCAGGGGCGCGAGGAACTCCACGGACCCGTAAGCGCGGAAGAGACCCTCGTCGCCGTCGTGGCGGATGAGCAGCTCGGTGCCCACGTCGCCGAACAGTCCGAGCACGCGCGCGCCGTCGACGAGCCCGCCGCCGTAGTGGGCGTCGTGCGCTGAGAGCCGCAGCCGCAAGGTCACCTTCACAGCGTGTCTCCTAGCTCGGGATCGCCGGTCATCGGCACCGTCGCGTCCGGCGTGCCGTGCGCGGTGGCCTGCGGCGCCGGCGCCCTGCCCGTTCGCTCCAGTATCCGATAATAAATATAATTAGCCACGTCGCTCGGCTTGGTGCCCGGCCCGAATCCGGCATCGAATCCCAATTCCAGCGCCGTCTTGTGATCGACCCGCGGCCCGCCGAAGAGGAAGATGGTCTTCTCGAAGATGCCCTCCTGCTTGGCCGCGTCGATGAGCGACCGCGCGTCCTCCTTGTGCACGTCCCGCTGGGTGACGACCTTGGAAACCAGGACGGCGTCGGCGTTCTCGGCTTTGGCCCGCGCCACCAGCGCTGCCGGCTCGACCTGCGACCCCAGGTTGACGGCGCGATATCCCGGATACCGCTCCAATCCGTAATCGCCGGCGAAGCCTTTCATGTTCATGATCGCGTCGATACCGGTGGTGTGCGAATCGGTGCCGATGCACGCGCCCACCACCACGATGCGCCGGCCCAGGTCGCGCTTGATGGCTTCGTTCAGCTCGTCGAAGCCGCGCTTCCGGTGCACGACCGTCGGCACCTCGATGGCGTTGAAGTCGAGCTGCATGTGCGTCCGGCCATAGACGACGAAGAAGGAATAATCCTCGCCCGCCTTCTCCATCGCCGAGACCAGCACGTGCGAGAGGCCCAGCTTCTTCGCCACGGTGGCGGCCGCCTCCTTGGCCGTCTCGCTCGCGGGCACCGGCAGGACGAAGGAGATCTGGACGACGCCGTCGTCCTTGCGATCGCCGTACGGCCGGATGAGCAGCTTCTCCTTTTCCATCACCTGGCCTCGCGGCCGTCCTCGAGGATTTCGAGGAATGGATTGAAGTAATCGGCCGCCCGCTCCACCACGCCTTCGAGGCCCTTGCCACCGTCCGGCGTGCGCGCGGTATCGCCGAAGCGCGCCTTGCCGATGGCCGCCATCATCCCGTCCTTGGCCGCCTCTTCCAGGAGGTGCAACGCCTTGTCGAATACCTCGCGCTGCCGCCGCGCCACGATGCCGTCCGGCCGGAAGGAGATCTCCTCGCCCAGGTGGCGCGCGGCGCGATGGATATAGCCGGCCGATTTCAATGCCACGAATCGATCCATGAGGAATGGATTGTGCATTGCCTCGGTCATCATTCCCAGCAATTGGATCCCCTGCCGCGTGGTGATGGCCACCAGGTCGGCCATCACGTCGTAAGCGTGGCTGAAGAAGATGTCGCCCTCCTTGTGCTTGGTGGGCGGCATGTACTTGATGGGGCTCCTGGGAAACAGCTCGCGCACCATCATCGCCATGGCGAACTCGCGCAGCAGGGTGTCCTCGCGGGCCGGATCGATCTCGAAGCTGTGCCCGTAGCCGATGAACTCATCCTTCATGCCGGCGAGGTGCGCGAAGGTCTCGTTGATCAATTGCGAGGCGATCACGGTATGCGCGGCCTCGTCGGCGTCGGCGGTGGTGATGTAATTGTCCTCGCCGGTATTGATGATGATTCCGGCAAAGCCGCAGATGCGCCGCGAGAAGTATTGATCGCAGAAGGTCCTCTTCATGTTGATGTCGCGGAAGAGGATCCCGTACATCGCGTCGTTGAGCAGCATGTCCAGCCGCTCGTACGCCGCCATGAAGGCGATCTCCGGCATGCACAAGCCGGAGCTGTAATTGGTGAGGTGGAGGTAGCGCCCGAGCTTCTTCGATTCCGCGTCCAGCGCCTCGCGCATGATGCGGAAGTTTTCCTGCGTCGCGTAGGTGCCGCCGAAGCCCTCGGTGGTGGCGCCGTGCGGAACGTAATCGAGCAGCGACTGCGCGGTGCTGCGGATGACCGCGATCACGTCCGCGCCCAGCTGCGCGGCGGCCTTCGCCTGCTCGACGTCGTCGTAGATGTTGCCGGTGGCGACGATGACGTACTTCCACGGCGCGCTCTCGAAGGAGCCGACCTGGAGCGACTTCTTCAAGTCCTTGCGCGCCTCGATGCGCGACTCGAGCTCGCGCACGGCGGAGCGGGCCTCGGCGCGCATCTCGTCGCGCAGCTGGGCATCGTCGGCGGCGGTGAGCGGCGGCAGCTTCTCCGGATGCGCGGCGATGCGCTCGACGGCGTGCAGCGGGTCCTTGCCGGGCGCCGCTTTCAGAGCGCGGCCCAGCCACCAGGCGGCGCCTTTGCCCAGCACGCGCGCCGCGTTGAGCCGGTCGACCATCAGATTGGCCAGCGGCGCGCCCCGCGTGCCGGCGCCGGAGATGCCCAGCAGGCGCAGGACCGTGCGCTCGATGGAGACGGTGGTGTGGCGGTCGATGAACGACTGCACGCCCAGCGCCGCCGAGCGCGCCAGCTCGCGGGCCTTGGAGATCTTTTCTCGCTCGACGAAGAGCTGCGCCATGGGGACCGCTGCCTGTATCGCAATACTGCGCGCCGCCCGCAAGAGCGCGGCGATCCGATGCAGGTTACAGTGCAGACGATGCGAAACCTGCTCGCGCTCACGGCCTTGGTGCTCGCATTCGTGCTCGGAGCAGGCGTGGTCTGGCACCTCCAGCACCGCGAGCCGCCGCTGCCCGACGCGCCGGCGCTCATCCTCAAAGTGCGCCAGGTGGCGCGGCTCGAGACGCTGGACGTCTCGCTCTACAGGAAGGTCGACTTCAGGCCCGATCCGCAGGAAGCGAAGACGCTCTGGGGATCGGTGGCGCAGTGGGCGACGTACTCCGTGCATCCGCCGCGCGGGAAGGCGATCGTCTTCGCGGTGGCGCACCTCGGGCTCGACCTGCGCAAGCTCGACGCGCGCTCCCTGCGCGTCAGCGGGCGGCGCATCGAGGTGGTGCTGCCGCAGGTCGAGACCAAGGTAGAGCTGCGCCCCGCCGAGACGGAGATCATCGGCTCGAACCTCGACTCCGCGCAGACGGCGCAGCTCTTCGAGCGCGCCCGCAACGCTTTCGAGGCCGATGCGTCGGCGGACAAGAATCTGCAGGCGCGCGCGCGCAGCTCGGCCGAGCAGTCGCTGCGGTCGCTCTTCCTCGGCCTGGGATTCTCGGAGGTGGCCTTCGTGGAGCAACTCTCGCCGGAGCCGAAGCGTGGCTGATCTTTCCAAGCTGTGGTCGCTGGAACCAGGGCTCGACTTCCTCAACCACGGCTCGTTCGGCGCCTGCCCGCGCGCCGTGCTCGAGGCGCAGGACGAGCTGCGGGCGCGCATGGAGCGGCAGCCGCTGCAGTTCCTCGCCCGCGATGTGGAGAGCCTGCTCTACGAGGCGCGGGCGGCGCTGGGCAGTTTCCTCGGCGCCGATCCCGACGACCTCGCCTTCGTCCCCAACGCCACCACCGGCGTGAACACGGTGCTGCGCTCGCTGGAGCTGCAGGCCGGCGACGAGATCGTCGCCACCGATCACGGCTACAACTCCTGCCGGAACGCGCTGCGCTGGCAGGAAGAGCGCGGCGTGCGGCCGGTCTTCGCGCGCGTCCCCTGGCCCATCGCGGGGCCTTGGCAGGTGGTCGAGGCGGTGATGGGCGCGGTGAGCGATCGGACCAAGCTGGTGATGATCGATCACGTCACCAGCCCGACGGGCCTCGTCTTCCCGGTGGCCGAGATCGTCCGGCGGCTGGGCGAGCGCGGCATCGACGCGCTGGTGGACGGCGCGCACGCGCCGGGAATGCTGCCGCTGGACCTGCGCGGCATCGGCGCGGCGTACTACACCGGCAACTGTCACAAGTGGCTGTGCACGCCGAAGGGCAGCGCCTTCCTGCACGTGCGGCGCGACCGGCAGGACCGCGTGCGGCCCATCGCGTTCGGGCACGGGCTCAACTCGAGCCGCACCGACCGCAGCGCCTTCCGGCTCCAGCACGACCGGATCGGCACCGACGATCCCACCGCGCTGCTCTGCATTCCCTTCGCGCTCGAGTACCTCGCCAGACTCCTTCCCGGAGGCTTTGCCGAGCTGATGGAGCGCAACCACGCGCTCGCCATCTCGGGGCGCCGCCTGCTGCTCGAGGCGCTGCGGATCCCCGCTCCGGCGCCTGAGTTCATGCTGGGCTCGCTCGCCTCGGTGCCGCTGCCCGACGCCGAAGTCGCCGTCCCGCGCAGCTCGGTCTTCTGCCATCCGTTGCAGAAGCAACTGTTGCAAAAGTATCGAATCGAGGTGCCGGTGATGATCTTCCCCGCGCCGCCCCGCCAGCTGGTGCGCATCGCCGCGCAGCTCTACAACACCGAGGCGCAATTCGCGCGCCTCGCCGCCGCGCTCAAGGCGGAGCTGGAGGAGGGCGCATGGAACCGGACCTGATCCTGGTCGCGCCGACGCGCGATCTGGGCGACAACCTCCTCGTCCGGCGCGCGCTGCCGTCGGCGCGGCGGCGCATGGTGGGGCCGTTCATCTTCTTCGATCAGATGGGGCCGGTGGCCTTCGACGCGGCGCACGGCATCGACGTGCGGCCGCATCCGCACATCGGGCTCGCGACGGTGACGTACCTGTTCGAAGGCGAGATCCTGCACCGCGACACGCTCGGCACCGTGCAGCGCATCCGGCCCGGCGCGGTGAACTGGATGACCGCGGGCCGCGGCATCGCCCACTCGGAGCGGACGCCGGAGGAGCTGCGCAAGAGCGGCGGGCGGCTCTCGGGGATCCAGCTCTGGGTCGCGCTGCCCAAGGAGCACGAGGAGATGGCGCCGTCGTTCCTGCACACGCCTGCGCCGGAGCTGCCGGTGTTCGAGGATGGCGGCGCCAACGTCCGGGTGGTGCTCGGCGAGGCGTACGGCAAGCGGTCGCCCGTCAAGGTGCTGTCGGAGATGTTCTACGCGGCGGCGACCCTGCGGCCGGGCGCGCGCATTCCGCTGCCGGTGCAGCCGCGCGAGCGCGCGGTCTACGTCGCGGAGGGCGAAGCCGAGGTGGGCGGCGACATCTTCAAGGCGGGTACGCTGCTCGTCTTCCGGCCCGGCGACGAGGTCTCGCTGCGCGCGACGGCCCTGGCTTCCAAGCTGCTGCTGCTGGGCGGCGAGCCTGCCGACGGGCCGCGGCACATCTGGTGGAACTTCGTCTCCAGCTCGCAGCAGCGCATCGAGGCGGCCAAGGCGGACTGGAAGGCGGGGCGCTTCGGCAAGGTGATCGGCGACGACGAGTTTATTCCGCTGCCGGACGGCCCGCCCATGCCGGTGCACTAGCCCCGGCCACCGTAGGGGACTTCCCCGCTTGGCGGGGAAGATGTCGCCGAAGGCGACAGTCGCCAGTCGGGCCGCCACGCGGCGAGGCGGGCTCAGGGGCTACGCAGTTGCTGCTTGTCGCCGTGAATACGGCGACAGGCTCCTATTTCTGAGCTTCGAGATCGCGCAGCACTTCGGGGGTGTCGGCGTCGAGGAAAGGCCGGATGTCCCCCCAATCAAGTTTCAGCGCGCGCACCTGCGAGAGGATGGCGCGCGGCCCCACCGGCCGGGGTCCGCTGAGCAGCGCCTCGGCGGCGGCGAGGCAGGGCTTTCGGCGCCACAACCCGCAGAGCGGCTGCAGCGAGCCGCCGGCTTCGGGGACGACGGCGTCGTGGCCTGGAGCCGCGGCGATGAGCGCGTCGATGAGGGCCGCATCCGCCGCGAAAGGCATGTCTGCGCCGCAAGCAAAGACCAGCTCGTGGCGCGAGGCCGCGAGCCCCGCCGAGAGCCCCGCGAGCGGCGTTTGAATGGAGCGGACATCGGAGACGAGCTCGATCTGCCGCCCCGCCACGCTGGCGATCTCCTCAACCACCGCCGCGTACTTGCGTGGATCCTTCGCTGCCAGCGCGATCTGCGCGAAGCCGGCTCCGCACAGCCCGCGCAGCACGTGGGCGAGCAGCGGCTCGCCGCGAAACTGCGCCAGCGCCTTGTCGCTGCCGAATCTGCGGCTCCCGCCGCCCGCCAGCACCACCGCAGACGCCTCACGCAGCATGCGCGCATTGTTGCACGCGGGGCCGCCGCGTGCATGACGCCGGGACTAGCCGACGCGCGCGGCGAAGATCTTCTGCAGCGCCGGCGTCTCGCGCACCAGGTCGAGCGCCAGCCGCGCATGCCCGCGGGCGTAACCGTTGCCGATGGTGAGCCGCACGTCCTTGCCCACGCCTTCCGCGCCCAGCGCGGCGGCAGTGAACGACGTCGCCATGCTGAAGAAGAGGACTTCGCCGCCCTCGCGCGCCGAGAGGATGCTTCCCATCTCGGTGCCGGGCACGCTGGCGCAATTGACGACGAGATCGAACTCGCCACGGGTCGCAGCGTAGACCTCGAGCGGCTTGGTCGCGTCGAGCGCCAGCCATGCATCGGCGAGCCCGTCCTGCAGCAGCCGCTCCGCCGTCTCACGTCGGTAGTCGAGGGCGGTCACGTGCGCGCCGTTGCGACGCGCCTGGGCGCAAACGAGCGACCCGCTTTTGCCAGCTCCGATCACCAGCACGCGCTGCCCCCGCGACGCGAGCCGCGCCACCCACGCCGGCGCGCCGCACACGTCGAGCACGGCGAGCGCCAGCTCGAGCGGCATGTCGTCCGGCAAGGGCGCCCACAGCCCGGAGGCGAACAGCACCGCGCGCCCGCGCACGTCGAGGCGCTCGGCCTGCGCGTGCACCGCGCAGATCTCCTCCAGCACGAGCGGCGTCAAGGTCAGCGAGACCAGCGTCGCGATGCGATCGCCGGGCCGCAGCTCTCCCCGCGCCGGATGCGCGGGCCCGACGGAGGCGACGCGGCCGATGAGCATCCCGCCCGATCCGGTGACCGGGTTCTGCATCTTCCCCCGCGCCGCCACGATCTCGCGCACCCGCGCAGCGATCCGCGCCACATCGCCGCCGCATTCCTGGGCCAGCTGCCGGAACGAGGCCGCGTCGATGTTCAGGTGCTCGACGTCGATCGAGATCTCGTCGTCGCCGGGCGGCAAGAGCGGATCGATGACCTCCGCCTGCTGCGGCAGCACGCCCTTGGGCCGCACCACGCGGCGCAGCCCGTACGGATCAGGGGGCACGCGGCACCGGGATGGCGGGCGGCGGCACCCGCGGCCGATCCGTATGCGTGGTGCTCTTGCCCAGGAACGAGGCGATGAGATCGATCGGCACCGGGAAGATGGTGGTCGACGCCTTCTCGGCGCTGATCTCCACCAGCGTCTGCAGGTAGCGGAGCTGCAGCGCCGCCGGGTGCGCGTCGATCACGTCCGCCGCCATGCCCAGCTTCTCGGCGGCCTGGTACTCGCCCTCGGCCGCGATCACCTTCGCGCGCCGCTCGCGCTCCGCCTCCGCCTGGCGCGCCATCGCCCGCTGCATCTCCGGCGGCAGATCGAGCTGCTTCACCTCGACCGCGGTCACCTTGATGCCCCACGGCTCGGTGTGCTGGTCGAGCACCATCTGCAGCTCCTTGTTGATCTTCTCGCGCTGGGCCAACAGATCGTCCAGCTCCAGCTTGCCCAGCGTCGAGCGCAGAGTGGTCTGCGAGAGCTGCGAGGTGGCGTAGAGGTAGTTCTCCACCTGGATGATGGCCCTCTCCGCGTCGATGACGCGGAAGTAGATCACGGCGCTGACCTTGAGGCTGACGTTGTCGCGCGTGATCACGTCCTGCGGCGGCACGTCGCGCGTCACCACGCGCAGGTCGACCTTCACCATCCGGTCCACGCCGGGCACGATCCAGTTGAGACCGGCGCGCTTGGTCTCCGCGAATTTTCCCAGCCGGAAGATGACCCCCGCCTCGTACTGCTGGAGGACGCGCAGCCCCGAGAGGACCCAGAAGGCGACGATGACCAGGAGGATGATGACGCCGATGCTCATGTGCTCCCCTTTGTCGAACCGGCGCCCTCGGGCGCCACTTCCAATGTGAGGCCGCGCACCGCGATCACGCGCGCGCGGGTGCCGGGCGGGAGAGGCTCCGCGCTCTGCGCCTTCCACAGCTCGCCGGCGACGAGCATGGTGTTGCCGTCGCGGACCTCGCCGACCTCGCCGATGAGCGAGTCGCCGCCGGTGTTCAACGGCTGCCGCGCGCTCTGCGAGAACTTCCAGGCCAGGGTCGCCGCGATGATGCCCAGCGCCACTCCCACCGGCGTCACCACGCGCCAGCCAAGCCCGAAGTCCGCGTCGGCGTAGAAGCTCTTGTCGACGTGCCCGACCAGGAGCAAGGAGCCGATCACCACGCAGACGATCCCCGCAGCGATGAACCCGCCATGCCCGCCGATGTACATCTCCGCGACGAAGAAACCGACGCCGAGCAGGATGAGCACCGCCGCGCCGATGTTCACCGGCAACATCTGGAAGGCGATGGCGGCGATCACCAGGCAGATGCCGCCCACCACCCCGGGCACGATGGTGCCGGGGTGGAACATCTCCAGCAGGACGCCGATCACGCCGAGCATCAAGATCAGGTACGCGATCTCCGGGTTGGCGAGGCCGTGCAGCACCTTGTCCTTCACCGACCAGCTCACCGGCCGCAGCTCGGCGCCGGCGGTGTGCAGCACGCGCGTCTGGCCGCCGCCCAGGTCGATCTTGCGCCCGTCGATCTTGCGCAGAAGCTCGGGTACGTCCTCCGCGATCAGATCGATCACGTGCAGCTCCAGCGCCTTCGACGCGGTCACGCTCTCGCTGTCGCGCACCGCCTTTTCCGCCCACTCCACGTTGCGCGAACGCCGCTCGGCGATGCCCTTGACGAAGGCGGTGGTGTCGTTCTCGATCTTCTTCTCCATCGTGCTCTTCTCCGACTTCTTTTCCTCGGAGGGGGCCACCAGCTCCACCGGGTGCGCGGCGCCGATGTTCGAGGAGGGCGCCATGGCCGCGACGTGCGCGGCCAGCGTCAGGAAGACGCCCGCGGTCCTTGATCGCTTCGATGAGGAAGCTGCCGGAGCCGGGATCGACCGACCCGCTCAGCTCCGCGTACGCCACGAACGCCGCCGCCAACGCCGCGGTCATGATTCGCCCTTCTTCGGCATGGGCAACCCCAGCTTCTTCATCACCTGCTTGAGGTCGTCCCAAACTTTGCGCTTCTCGTCCGGGCCGGTGTTTCGCAACAAGTACGCGGGATGGAACGTGGGCATCAGCGGGATGCCCTCGTACTCCCGCCAGTTCCCCCGCAGACGACTGATGGCCGTCGAGTCGCGCAGCAACGTTTGAGCCGCGAATTTCCCGAGGGTGACGATGGCCTCGGGCTTCACCGCAGCAAGCTGGCCCTTCAAGAACGGCTCGCAGGCGGCAAGCTCATCAGGCTCGGGATTGCGATTGTTGGGCGGCCTGCACTTGACCGTGTTGCAGATGTAGACGTCTTCCCGCTTGAGGCCCATCCCCTCGATCATCTTGGTCAGCAGCTGGCCTGCCCTGCCCACGAAGGGAATGCCCTGCAGATCTTCGTCCTCGCCGGGCGCCTCGCCGACGAACATCAGCCGCGCGCGCGGATTGCCGACGCCGAAGACGATGGTGTGTCGCCCCTTGTGCAGCTTGCACCGCGTGCACTCGCCGAGCAGCGTCCGCACTTCTTCGAGGATGGGCAGGGTCATGGCGGGAGCAACTGCGTTTGCGTTTGCGTTTGCGTTTGCGTTTACGTTTACGTTTGCGTTTGAGGTCGCAGTTCCCGAGGCCCGAGGCCCGAGGCCCGAGGCCTCAGGTCTGGCCTCAGGCTTCTGGCTCGAAGCCAGGTTCTTCAGTCCCGCCTCCTCCGCCCACGTCGCGTACGCGCGCAGCTCGTCGACCAGCTCCCGCATGCGCTGTCGTGTATCACTTGAGCAGCGCGCGGACCATGTCCCAGATCGCGTGTGCCAGCGCGAGCTTGCTGCCCGCGAGCTCGGCGCGCGCGCCGTCCTTGCCGAGCACGATCACGCGGTTGGTCTCCTTGCCGAAGGCGTCGGCGACGTCGTTGGCGACGATCAGGTCGAGGTTCTTGCGCTGCAGCTTGCCGCGCGCGTTCTCCTCGACGTTTTCGCTCTCGGCCGCGAAGCCCACCAGGAGCGGATGCTGCGGCCGCGCGCCCAGCCCCGCGAGGATGTCGGGCGTGCGGACGAGTCGGAGCAGCTCCTCTCCGTCCTTCTTCTTGATCTTCTGCGGCGCCCGCTCCGCCGGGCGCTGGTCGGCCACCGCGGCGGCCATCACCACCACGCGCATCGCGGCAGCGCGCTCGCCGACGGCCCGAGCCAGCTCGTCGGCAGACTCGATCTTGACGGTTTGTATACCAGGTATATCCGGTAGTGAAACCGGGCCTGCGATCAACGTCACCTGCGCCCCGCGATCGCGCGCTGCCTCGGCCATGGCGTAGCCCATCCGCCCGCTCGACGGATTGCTGATGAAGCGCACCGGGTCGAGCGCCTCTCGCGTCGGGCCTGCGGTGACCAGCACCGGGACGCCCTCGAGATCTGGCGGCGCCGACAGCTCCTCGGCGGCGGCGAGGATCTCCAGCGGCTCGGAAAGCCGTCCCGGCCCCACGTGCGACCGCTCCGCCATCTCGCCTGCGTTCGGCCCGCCCACGCGCGCGCCCCGCTCGCGCAACAGGCGCAGGTTCTCCTGCGTCGCGGGGCTCGCCCACATCTTTTCGTTCATCGCCGGCGCGAGCAGCCAGCGCCGCGGCGGGATGGCGAGCAGCGCCGCGCTGGCGGCATCGCCGGCCTGTCCCATCCGCAGGCGGGCGAGCAGGTTCGCCGTCGCCGGCGCGACGATGGCGAGCTGCGCCCAGTCGGCGAGCGCGATGTGCCCCGCGGCGAATTCCTGCTCGGCCGAGAAGAGATCGCGCGCGACCGGATGCCCGGTCAGCGCCTGGAAGGTGAGCGCGGTGACGAAGCGCTCTCCCGCCGGCGTCAGCGCCACCCGCACCTGCGCGCCCGCTTTCACCAGCAGGCGCGCCACCTCGCACGCCTTGTACGCCGCGATCCCGCCGCCGACGCAGAGGAGGACGCGGCTTCCCTGAAGTCCCATGACCCCATGATCGCAGACACCCGCGCCGCGCTCCACTTCTGCTATATGGCGCCGGTGCAAAAGCGACGCCCCGCCTCGCCCGGAATCCTCGCCGCGCTGCGCGCGCGCAAGATCGCGGTCGCCGCGCTGTACTGGGGGCCCAGCATCTTCCTCGTCTCCACCATCGTGCTGGTGATCTCGCTCTGGCGCGGCGTCAACCTGGGCGGGCTGCTCTACGTGGCGGTGCTCCTGCTCGCGGCGGGCGGCGTGGCCTCCGCCTGGAGCCTGCAGCGGCGGCTCGCGGAGATCAGCGTCGCGCTCGAGCGGGCGCAGCGCACCAGCACCGTCGGCCTGCTCACCGCGGGCTTCGCCCACGAGATGAAGAACGCGCTCACCGTGGTGCTCGGTTTCGCCGAGCTGGCGCGCACCGCGGCAGAGCGGACGCAGTCCGACCCCAAGGTGACCCGCCACCTTCGGGAATTGGAGAACGAGACGCGCCGCACGGTGGCGCAGCTGCAGAGCTTCCTCTCCTACTCGAGCGGCGAGAAGGTGCCGCGCCGGCCGCAGGACGTGAACGAGCTGGTCAACGAAGCGCTGCAGATGGTGCGCCCGATGGCGCGGATCAAGGATCTCCTCGTCGACCAGACCGCGGGCGAGCCGCCGCGCGTCGACGCGGATCCCTTCGCCATCCGCCAGCTGCTCCTCAACGTCCTGCTCAACGCGCTCGATTTCGGTCGCACCCGCATCGCCATCACCACGCGGCGGGCGGCCGACGGACGCGCCGAGGTGATCATCTCCGACGACGGCCCCGGCGTCCCCGCAACAGACCGCGACCGCATCTTCCTGCGTTTCGTCACCACCCGGCCCGGCGGCAACGGCCTCGGCCTCTCCACCAGCCGCGAGATCGCCGAGGCCCACGGCGGCTCGTTGACGTTGCAGGACACGGGCGGCGGCGGCGCCACCTTCGTCTTGCAGTTGCCTCCGGCCTGAGTTCTGAAGCCTGAGTCCTGAAGCCTGAGTCCTGAAGCCTGAAGCCCGAGGCCTGAAGCCCGAGGTCCCGCCTTCAGGTCACGTACTTCTCGATCTGCTTGAACAGATCGAGCCGGTCCACCAGGTCGGTGAGGTAGTCGAGCCGGTCGGTGGCAAGCTCGATCACCGGCGAGAGCGTGTACCTCGCGCGCCATTCCTCGTAGAGCGCGTTCAGCCGGCGAAGATATTCGGTAGGGACGTCGATCTCCATCGCCCGCCCGCGCTGCAGGATGCGCTTCTTCAAGGTGCGCACCGGGCACTTGAGGAAGATCATCAGATCCGGCGGCGACAGCGACGCGCAGATGGTGTCGTACAGCTCGCGGTAGGTCTTGTAATCGCGATCGGTGATCATCCCCGACCGGCGCAGGTTCTCGCAGAAGATCTCCGCGTCCTCGTAGATGGTGCGGTCCTGCACCACCGTCCCCGGCTCCTGCATCAGCTCGCGGTGCAGGCGGAACTTGTGGGTGAGAAAGTAGATCTGCGAGTGGAACGCCCACTTGGACATGTCGGCGTAGAAGTCCGCCAGGTACGGGTTGTGGTCGTTGGGCTCGAAGAAGGGCTTGAGGCCGTAGCGCCTGCAGAGGAAGGAGACCAGCTCGCTCTTGCCGGCGCCCATGTTGCCGGCGACCGCGATGAACCGCTTCTTCGGTGGCCTGCGGCCCGCTCCTGGGCGGGGTACGCTTGCTTCGACGTCGGGCATGTTCTCGATTATCCTCCGCGCCTCATGAAGCGTGCAGCAGCTTTCGCGTTGGTCCTCGCAGCAGCGTGCAACACCGACGCATCGGCGCCGCACCTGGCCCGCGGAAACGTGCTGGTCAACAACGGGAAGCGCGAAGAAGCTGCGAAGGAGTACCGCGAGGCGGCGCGCCTCGCCCCCAGGTCGGCGCTGGCGCGCGAGCGGCTCGGCGACACGCTCTACGATCTGGGCCGCAAGGACGAGGCGCTCGCCGCTTATCGCGAGGCGGCGGCGCTGGGGACCGCCAGCTCGTTCACGGCCCGCATCGGCGCCGCCCGCGTGCTCGAGGACAAGGGCGACCTCAGAGGCGCCCGCGCCGAGCTGAGCGCTGCCCTCGAGAAGGAGCCCACCAACCTCTTCCTCCTCCTCTCCGACCTTCGACCGACTGCTAAAGGTCTCACCGAGCTCGCCCGAGGGCTACTACGGGCGGGCCCGGTACTTCGCGGCCCGAGGCGAAGGCGCGTTCGCGGCGGAGGCGCTGGCTGCGGCCGCAAAGCTGGTCGAGTCCGACGCCCGCGCGCGCCTCGAGGAGCAAGGCCTCAAGGGCGAGGCGCTCGACGAGGCGGCGCACGCTGCCGCCGGGCGCTCGCTCGCGAGCATGCAGCAGGATCCGGCGTTCGCCCGCTGGGCCCGCGACCCCGGCTTCCGCCGCGGCGCCTCTTGGCCGATATCGGATGCGCGCTGATCTTGTAGACTGCCGCGTTCGATGAACCTGACAGCCCAGCCGGCTGGAGCCGATGATCGGGCCGCCCGGCGAGCGCACAAAGCGGGCGTTAGGCGCGCCGCCCTCGCCTGTGCGCTCCTGCTCTCCTGCGCGGGCCGGCAGAAGGCCGATTCGACGGCGCTCTTGCGCGAGGCGCAGAGCGATCTCGCTGCCGGCCGCGCTGACAAGGCGCAGCGCGAGTTCGAGGACGTCCTCGCGCGCGACCCGCGCGAGCTGGGGGCCATCCGCGGACGCATCGAGGCGGCGCGCAAGCGGGGCGCGCTCGAGCCGCTCCTCCGCGAGCTGCGGGGCCGCCCGCCGGATGCGCTCTCGCTCTACGCGCTCGGCCTCGCCGAGTTCGCTGCGGGCAACGAGACGGCGGCGATCCAGGCACTGCGCAAGGCTGCGGAGCTGCGGCCCGTGGAGGCAGATATTCAATATCGATTGGGAGTCGCGCTCCTCGATGGAGAGAAGTTTGCCGATGCGCGCGAGCCCTTGTCCAAAGCGGTCCAGCTGGCGCCGAAGGTCGCGCGCTACCGCCCGCCGCTCGCCATCTGCCTCTCGCGGCTGGGCGACCGCAAGGGCGCGCTGCAGGCGCTCCGCGACTTCGCCAAGCTGGAACCTGCGCCGGAGGAAGCGGCGCTCGCGGTCAAGGCGGCGCGCTCGCTCACCGACCTCTTCCGCGATCTGCCACCCGCGGCGCGCGCCGATCTGGAGCAGGCGCTCGGTTACCTCTTGCGCGACGCCCCGGGGATCGCGGCGCCGCAGCTCGAGGCGCTGCTCGCGCGGCTGCCCGATCTGGCAGCGGCGCACGCGCTCCTGGGCCTCGCGGCGGCGCGGCTCGACGAGGCGGGCCGCGCGGTCACCGAGCTGCGCCGCGCCGCCGAACTTGGTCCCGAGCTGCCGCAGCCGCATGCCTGGCTCGCCGAGCTGTATGCGGCAAAGGAGAAGCCGGAGCTGGCCGCCGCGGAGTACGCCGCCGCGCTGGAGCGCAACCCGCTCGACCCGGAGACGCTGCGCCACCTGGGCACGCTGCGCCTCGAGCGCGGCCTGCCGAATGCGCTGGAGCCGCTCGAGCAGGCGGGAGTGCTGCAACCCGACGACGATGCGCTGCAGCTTCGATCTGACCCAGCGCGTCGAGACGCTGCTCCACAAGATTTTCGCCCTCCAGCCGGACAACGCAGCGGCGAATCGTCTGCTCACCGCGTTACGCGCAGGCTAGGCCTTGCCTTGCGGGGCGCCTCGGATACCATAGCTGCGTGCGCGAATACCAGGCAGCGCGGCCCGCTGCGAAACCAGAGCCCCCAGTCGTGAAGCCCGCGCCTCCGAAGCGCCGGCCCTTCGAAGGCTGGGGCACGGCTTTCGGCAACGGCCTTGCCTCCGCGACGGGCGCACTGGTCCGCGTCACCGGGAAGGTGTTCGGCGGGGTCCGCGACACCGCGGGCGCGTCGGTGGCCGATTTCCGCGCCCGCGCCGAGCACTCGCGGTGGCGGATTTACGCGCTGGGGAGCTACGGCCTCGTCGTGGCCACGACCTTCCTGGGCCAGCTCTATACCGACAACGCGCTCGGGGCGTACGTCCGCGTGCAGCCGGTGGCGCTGCCGGCGATGACGCAGATCTTCGTCCGCAACGACTCGAGGCACGTCTGGAACAACGTCAAGCTGACGCTCAACGGCATCTACAGCTACGAGCAGGCGCAAGTGCAGCCGGGGCTCTTCATCATGCTTCCCGTCAACCGCTTCGCCGTCTCCGACGGGCACGGGCGGGCCACCTACGCGCCCAAGAACATCGCGCCCAAGCTGCTCACCATCGAGACCAGCGATCAGCACTTCGAAACGGAGCTGAAGGAATGAGCGCCGCGCTGCGAGAGGCCCCCCGCTCCCGCGTGCTGGTGGTGGACGACGATCCGGAGATAGTCACTTTCCTCGCTACGCTCCTCGAGCTGGAGGGCATCGAATCGCAGGTCGCTACCAGCGCGGCGGCGGCGCTCTCGATCCTGCAGCACGGGCTGCCCAGCCTGGTCCTGCTCGACATCGCCATGCCGGACCGCGATGGGCTCGATCTCTGCCGCGCGCTGAAGAAGGACCCGCGCACCCGCGACGTGCCGGTCTTCGTGGTCTCGGCGCGCCCCGGCAAGGACGTGGTCGAGCGCGCGCTGGCCGCGGGGGCGGAGGAGTTCATCCGCAAGCCCTTCGAGAACCAGGAGCTGATCGCCCGCATCCGCGAACGCCTCAGCGCCTGAGGCGGCGGGACTACTCCTTCTTCTCGCCCTCGGGCTTCGCCTTCTTCTGCTTGGCCGGCTTCTTCTCGCCTTTGCCCTGGTCGCTGGAGGACGCCTCGGTCTTCTTCTCCTCGCCCTTCTTTGGCGGCGAGGCCTTCGCTTCCGGCTCCGTCTTCTCCGACTTCTCCACCAGCTCGAGGATCGACATCGGCGCGTTGTCGCCCACCCGGTTCGAGGTGTGCACCAGCCGCGTGTATCCGCCCGGCCGCGCCTTGAACCTGGGGCCGATGGTCTCGAACAGCTTGGCCAGCGCCGCCTGGTCCCGCACCGTCTTGTGCACGTTCCGGCGCGCCGCCAGCGTGTTGGCCTTGGCCTTGGTGATGACGCGCTCGACCACCCGCTTCGCCTCCTTCGCCTTGGGCGTCGTGGTGGTGATGCTCTCCTGGAGGATCACGGCGCGGACGAGGTTGTCGAGCAGCGCCTTGCGGTGGCTGCTGTTGCGGCTGAGCTTGCGGCCGGTGTTGGCGTGGCGGGACATGTCGAACGCTCCTTTACTGCTTCATCGCCGGCGCGGCCGCGGCGGGCGGCTTGGGCGGCCAGTTCTCGAGCTTCATGCCCAGCCCGAGTCCCATCTCCGCGAGGATTTCCTTGATCTCCTTCAGCGACTTGCGCCCGAAGTTCTTGGTCTTCAGCATCTCGGCCTCGGACTTCTGCACCAGATCGCCGATGGTCTTGATGTTGGCGTTCTGCAGGCAGTTGGCCGAGCGCACCGAGAGCTCCAGCTCGTCCACCGAGCGGAAGAGGTTCTCGTTCAGCTTC
>WNFI01423531.1_pt1 | contig 18585 bp, 19 predicted proteins | sample 5400471 | NCBI WGS metagenome assembly WNFI01 (sample SAMN13153348, study PRJNA577476) | soil metagenome | isolation source: 100 cm saprolite on Douglas fir-dominated hillslope | place: USA:California | collected 2013-09-17 | reverse complement strand
TGTTGATCTGCTTCCTGGCCACGATCCATCCAGCAAGGGGAGCATCAAGGCTCGATCCGGCCGAGGCGTTGCGTTATGAGTGAGGCGATTGACAAGGATTTGATCCTTGCTAAAGTAAGGACATGGCAAAGGTCACCAGCAAGCTCCAGGTGACGGTCCCAAAGGCTCTGGCGGACCAGTTCGGGATCGCGCCCGGAGACGAGATCGAATGGGAAGCGGCCGGCGACGCGATTCGAGTCGTTCCTTCGGCAAGGCCCGACAAGGCGGACGCGCGGACGCGCCGGAGGCTGTTCGACAAGGCAACGGAACGTCAACGCGAGCGCGAACGCACCTCCACGCTCGAGCCCGCGAGCGACCGCGGATGGACGCGGGAGGAGCTCTACGAGCGCGGCGCGTCTCGTTGACACGAACGTCCTCGTCTATCGCTTCGACCCCCGCTTTCCTGACAAGCAGCGGAAAGCAACGGAACTCCTCGGCCGCGGGATCACCGAGGACAGCGTGCGGGTTCCGCATCAGGCCATCGTCGAGTTCGTCGCCGCGGTGACGCGGCCGACGCCGTCGGGCGCACCGCTTCTGCCCGCCGCGGACGCGCGGCGTGAAGCGGAGGAGATGCTCACGCAATTCGAAGTGCTCTATCCGAACGAAGCGCTGGTGCGAACGGCATTGCGCGGTGCGGCTGCGTATCAGCTCGGTTGGTTCGACGCGCACCTCTGGGCGTACGCCGAGCACTACGGCCTCCGCGAGCTTCTGTCCGAAGACTTCCAGCACGACCGGATGTACGGCACCGTTCGCGTGGTGAACCCCTTTCTCGGATGACCACCCTCGATCCACTCATCGCCGCCCACGACGTCGTGAAGGGCTATCGCACCGCGGCCGGCTACGTGCCGGTGCTGGCCGGCGTGGACCTCCACGTCGCGCCGCGCGAAATGGTGGCCATCGTGGGCGCGTCCGGAGTGGGGAAGTCGACGCTGCTGCACGTTCTGGGCAGCCTGGACCGCCCGGAGAGCGGCCGCGTGGTCGTGGCCGGCCAGGACGTCTTCGCGCTGGACGAGGATCACCTGCGCGAGTTCCGGAACCGGACCCTGGGCTTCGTCTTCCAGTTCCACCATCTGCTCCCCGAGTTCACGGCCCTCGAGAACGTGATGATGCCGATGCTGATCGCGCGCCGTCCCCTCGCGGAGGCGCGCGAGAAGGCCAGGGCCCTCCTCGAGGACCTGGGACTGGGCCACCGCGCGGAGCACCGTCCGGGCGCGATGTCCGGCGGCGAGCAGCAGCGGGTGGCGGTGGCCCGGGCCCTGGTCCAGTCCCCCCGGGCCCTGCTCGGCGACGAGCCCAGCGGAAACCTCGACCAGGAGACGGGGGAGAGACTCCACGCCCTCCTCCGTCGTCTCAACCAGGAGAAAGGGATCACGGTCGTCGTCGTCACCCACAACGAGCGCCTGGCCGCCGCCTGCGACCGTGTGCTGCGCCTCGAAGGCGGGCGCCTGCACGACGTTCCCCCTTGAAGGGCAGGGATTTGGATGGATGGGGTCCGAGGCGTTTTGGGCTAGAATCGGTGGGTTAGACGGGAGGGTCCCAGGGTCGATGTTCGAACGCTATACCGAGCGGGCACGGCGCGTCATCTTCTTTGCCCGCTACGAAGCCAGCCAGCTCGGGTCGAATTCCATCGAGACCGAGCATCTCCTCCTGGGCCTGATCCGGGAGGGCAAGGGGCTGACTTCACGGATCTTCTCCAAGAGCCACCTCTCGATGGAATCGATCCGCAAGGAGATCGAGGGCCGGGCGCTGTACCGGGACAAGGTCTCGACCTCGGTGGACATCCCGCTCTCGCCGGAGAGCAAGCGCGTCCTGAGCTTCGCGGCCGAGGAAGCGGAGCGGATGCTGCACAACTACATCGGGACGGAGCACGTCCTGCTCGGCCTCATGCGCGAGGAGAAGAGCGTCGCCAACGGCATCCTCTCCGAGAAGGGGATGCGGCTCAGCGCGGTGCGGGAGGAGATCGTCCAGGGCCCGCATCATCCAGGTCCTCTGCCGCCGCACCCGCAACAACCCCGTACTCATTGGCGAGCCGGGAGTCGGGAAAACGGCATTGGTCGAAGGGCTCGCCAATAAAATAGTGCAAGGGGACGTTCCGATCTACCTCGCGGAGAAGCGGATCCTCGCCCTCGACATCTCGCTGATCGTCGCCGGCACCAAGTACCGCGGCCAGTTCGAGGAGCGGCTCAAGACGATCATGCGGGAGCTCACCGAGAGCCACAACATCATCATCTTCATCGACGAGCTGCACACGCTGGTGGGGGCCGGGTCGGCGGAGGGCTCGCTCGACGCCGCCAACATCCTCAAGCCCGCCCTGAGCCGCGGCGAGATCCAGTGCATCGGCGCCACCACGCCCGCCGAGTACCGCAAGTACATCGAGAAGGACCGCTCGCTGGAACGGCGCTTCCAGGCGGTCAAGGTCGCGAGCCCGACGGAAGAGGAGACGATCCAGATCCTCCGCGGGATCAAGGACCGCTACGAGAAATTCCACCACGTGTCCTATCGCGACGAAGCGCTGGAGGCGGCCGTCTACCAGTCCAGCCGCTACATCACCGACCGCTTCCTGCCCGATAAGGCCATCGACCTGCTCGACGAGGCGGGCTCGCGGGTGAAGCTGCGCGACGCCGCCGCCCTGGAGGAGACGCCGGAGTTCTCACGGAAGATCCGGGTGGTGGTGGACCGAGCGGACCCGTCGGACCGGACGACCTTCTTCCGCGACGAGGAGGTCGCCCAGCGCGAGAACCTGCACATCGTCCGCGAGCACTGGGACATGGGCGGCTCGGGCAGCCACGACGTGACCAAGGGCGATATCGACGACGTCGTCTCCAAGTGGACGGGCATCCCCATCGCCGCGGTCAAGGAAGAGGAGTCGGCCAAGCTCCTACGCATGGAAGAGGAGCTGCACAAGCGCATCGTGTCGCAGGAGAACGCGATCTCCGCGGTGGCGCGGGCCATCCGGAGGACGCGCGCCGGCCTCAAGAACCCGCACCGGCCGGTGGGCTCCTTCCTGTTCCTGGGACCGACGGGCGTCGGCAAGACCGAGGTCGCCCGCTCGCTGGCCGCGTTCCTGTTCGGCTCCGAGCGCGCCCTCATCCGCTTCGACATGTCCGAGTACATGGAGAAGCACTCGGTGAGCAAGCTCATCGGGTCACCCCCCGGCTACGTCGGCCACGAAGAGGGCGGGCAGCTCACCGAGCGCGTGAAGCGCAATCCCTACTCCGTCGTCCTCCTCGACGAGATCGAGAAGGCGCACCCGGACGTCTTCAACATCCTGCTGCAGGTGTTCGAGGACGGGCACCTCACGGACGGGCTCGGCAACACCATCGACTTCAAGAACACCATCCTCATCATGACGTCCAACATCGGGGCCCGCTTCATCGAGAAGAAGGGCCGGATGGGGTTCGCGAGCAACGACGTGCGCGACACCGCCGAGCGCATCAACGAGATGGTGATGGGGGAGGTCAAGCGCACCTTCAACCCCGAGTTCATCAACCGCGTGGACGAGATCATCATCTTCGACGCCCTCACCGACGAGGACCTCCAGCGCATCACCCGCCTCCTCGTGGATCAGCTCAACCTGAACCTCAAGGAGAAGGGGATCCTCATCAGCATCAAGAACGAGGGCGTGGACTGGCTGCTCCAGAAGACCCTCTCCGACCGGTCGTACGGCGCGCGCCCGCTGCGGCGCGCCATCCAGCGCCACATCGAGGATGCGCTCTCCGAGGCCTTCATCCGGGGCCACATCCGCCCGCAGCGGCCCATCGAGGTCGGCGTGCAGGACGGCGCCCTCTACTACTGGCAGGACGGCCGCGGCGGCGCACTCTCCGCGTAGCGCCAGCAAAGGGACAGGGAAGACCGTGATCACGTCGAAGCGAATCCTGACGATGGCCGCGCTGGCGGCGGCCTGGCTGGCCCTCCCCGCCCCTCTGGCCGCCCAGGAAGAGGCCGATCCAAGCGCGCCCATCGTCGAGCGGATCGATATCTCCAACAACCAGTTCCTCCAGAAGGAGACGTTCCTCTTCTACATCTCCACCAAGCCCGGGGACCGCTACGACGAGCGCCGCCTGAAGGAGGACTTCCGCCGGCTGTGGGACACGGGGTTCGTCGAGGACCTGTTCATCGACTCGCGCGACTCGCCCACAGGCGGAAAGATCGTCACCTTCCGCGTGACCGAGCGCAAGCGCATCCAGATCGTCGACTACCGCGGGACCAAGACCCTGACCACCTCGAACATCGAGGACGAGCTCAAGAAGCGCGAGGCGGGCCTCAAGATCGACACCTTCTACGACCTGGGCAAGGCGCGCCGCGTCGAGACCATCCTCAAGGAGATGCTGGCCGAGAAGGGCCGGCCCTTCGCCACCGTGCGCCACGAGGCCAAGCCGGTGGGGGGATCGGGTATGCAGGTCTCCTTCGTGGTCAACGAAGGGCCCAAGGCGCGGGTGAAGCAGATCGAGTTCGTGGGAAACGAGAAGTTCTCCGACGGCAAGCTGCGCCACCAGATGAAGAAGATCAAGCAGCGCGGCTTCTGGAACATGACGTGGCTGCTCGGCAAGACGACCTACACGCCCGAGAAGTGGTCGGGTCCGGAGGGCGACCAGAAACGGCTCGAGGACTTCTACCTGAACCACGGCTACGTCACGGCATCCGTCGGCTCGCCGAAGGTCAGCTACATCGACGAGAAGGGCGGCAAGAAGCCCAGCCGCGGGATCCGCCTCGAGATCCCGGTGAGCGAAGGCGACCAGTACCGCATCGGCGAGGTCAAGTTCGAGGGCATGACCGTCTTCAAGCCCGAGCTAGTGCTGCCCATCTTCAAGCTGCAGACGGGGGACGTCTACAAGGAATCGAAGATCAAGAAGGGCTTCGACAAGCTCCGCGACGCCTATGGCTCCCAGGGTTACTTCCAGTGGACGGGACGGCCGGAGCGCAAGCCCGATCCCAAGCGCAAGGTCGTGGACGTCACCCTCACCATGGACGAGGACAAGAAGTACTACGTGGGGAAGATCGTCTTCACCGGCAACACCACCACCCGCGACAAGGTCATCCGGCGCGAGGTCTTCCTCAACGAGGGCGACCTCTTCAACACCGAGGCCCTCAAGCTCTCCATCCGCCGCATCAACCAGCTCGGCTACTTCAAGCCCATGGAGGGAGTGCCGGAGCTGGGACCGAGCAGCATCGGGGAGGACCGCATCGACGTCACCTTCAAGGTGGAGGAGCAGAACCGCAACCAGTTCACCTTCGGGGGCGGGGTGAGCGGCCTCGAAGGCACGTTCATCAACGCGAGCTTCTCGACCGCGAACTTCCTCGGGCTGGGCGAGACCTTCCAGATCTCCGCCCAGAGCGGGCGGCGCACCAAGAACTACCAGATCGCGATCACCGAGCCCTACCTCTTCGACCGGCCGATCACCGCCGGCTTCGACATCTTCAAGAGGAAGCTCGTCTACGAGACGTTCACGAACGTCGTCGGCTACACCGACGACCGCTCCGGGGTCAGCTTCACGACCGGGCTGCCCATCGGGCGCCGCGGGTTCAACCGCATCTTCGCGAACTACTCCTACCAGATCATCAACATCGAAGGCCTCAACGCGCTGCTCGGCATCGACCCCAACGCTCCCACCACCAGCACCGACCCCACCCAGCCCGTGTTCGACCCCTTCTTCTTCGGCGAGGAAGGCCGGCGCAAGGAGAGCACGATCAGCCCGTCCTTCGTCCACAACACCGTGGACAACCCGTACACGCCGCGCAGCGGCAAGAAGTTCACGGTGACGCCGCAGTTCGCCGGCGGTCCGCTGGGGGGATCGGTCAACTACTTCAAGCCGGACGCCGAGTTCATCTGGTACATCCCGCACCTCAAGAAGACGGCGCTCGGCATCCGCGCCGAGGCCGCCTACATCAAGGAGTACGGCAACACCCAGAAGCTGCCCATCTACCAGCGCTTCTTCCTGGGGGGAGAGACGCAGATCCGCGGCGTCAACATCCGGACCGTGGGCCCCGTCGCGACCGATCCCGCCACCGGGCAGAGCCGCGCCCTGGGCGGCAACAAGTTCGTGCTCTTCAACGCCGAGTACTATTTCGACGTCGGGGGGCCGCTGCGGCTGCTGCTCTTCTTCGACGCCGGACAGGCCTATTCGGAAGCCCAGAAGATCGACCTCAAGCAGCTCCGCACGTCGACGGGCGTCGAGCTGCGGTTCATCATGCCCGTGCTCAACGTGCCGTTCCGGCTCATCTACGCCTTCAATCCCAACCGGGATGCGTTCCAGCAGAAGTCGACCTTCAAGTTCGCGGTCGGCACCACGTTCTAAGGAGAGAGAGAAGCAATGAAGAAGACGTTCCTCGTCGTGCCCCTTCTGTGCGCATCGGCGGCGGTCGCCCTGGCCCAGACACCCGCGCCCGCCCAGGGCACCGCTCCGGCGGCGCGTGGCCCGATCGGCACGCCCAAGATCGCCGTCATCGACATGCAGCAGATCTCGGCCGAGAGCGTTCTCGGCAAGAGCTACGCCTCGAAGATCGAGGGGCTCGAGAACGAGATCAAGAACGAGGGCACCAAGAAGCAGAGCGAGCTCCAGAAGATGGACGCCGCCATCAAGTCGCTCCAGGACGAGCTGGACAAGCAGGGCAGCGTCCTCTCTCCGGAAGCCGCGGACAAGAAGCGCCAGGACATCGTGAAGCGGCAGCGCGACCGCCAGGCCTTCCTCGAGGACGGCCAGGCCGACTTGCAGCGGATGAAGGATCGGGCGGAGCAGCAGGCCCAGGCCATGAACGCCGAGTTCCAGCAGCGGATCAAGCCCGCCATCGACGCGGTGGCCCGCGAGAAGGGGATCGACATCCTCCTCACCAGCCAGGTCGCTCTGACCATGAACCAGGCCTACGACATCTCGAAGGAGATCATCGCCAAGGCGGACGAGGCGGCGAAGACGGCCGCGGCGGCGGCACCGGCGACGCCGGCCGCGAAGCCCGCGGGTCCCGTGCCTGCCGCACCCAAGCCGGCGCCGAGCCCCAAGGGCTGAGTCCCGGTCGGTAAGCCGGCTGGGCGCGTTGGCCGTTGTTGGCAGTTGCTTGCCCGGCTTTAATCTCAGGGGGGGAATTCATTGCCCACCCGGCGGTGGCAATGAACTCCCCCCCTGAAACCCCCCGTCGCGCGGCGCCGCAGCCACTCACCCGCGTTGGTGGCCGCCAGAGGCTGCGCGGCGCCGCGCTCGCTGACCGCCTGCCGGACCACGCCGTGCGCTCGCTTGATGGCGCACTCGTGGGTTCCTCGGGCCGTTCCTTTGCCCGTCCGGCGCCATTGCCTCATCCGTCCCTTTCCCGGCTACGCCGCGCCGTCCACTAGAATGACTCGGGCATGAACGCCACCTCCATCGACATCGCGGGTCTCATCCGGCAGATCCCGACCCAATACCCGTTCGTGCTCGTGGACCGCGTGCTCGAGCACGATCCCACCGGCCGTCTCGTGGCCATCAAGAACGTCACCGGCTCCGAGGAGTTCTTCGAGGGGCACTTCCCGGGAGCGCCCGTGATGCCGGGAGTCCTGCTCATGGAGGGGCTGGCCCAGGCCGCGGGCATCTGGCTCCTGCAGGACGCTCCCGACCCGCGGCGGCTCGAAGTGCACCTGGTCGGCATCGACGACGCGAAGTTCCGGCGTCCGGCCGTGCCCGGCGACCAGCTCCGGCTCGAGGTCACCGTCCTGCATCGGCGCGGCGCGCTCTGCCGGGTGCGGGGCGAGGTGCGCGTGGGCGAGCACCGGGTGGCGGAGGCCAAGCTCCTGCTCCAGATCGCGACCCTCGATCCGCCGACCATCGACCCCACGGCGCGCGTGGACGCGCGGGCGCGCCTGGCCGCGGGCGTGCGCGTGGCCGCCTACGCGGTGATCGGGCCGCAGGTCAAGGTCGGTCCGGGCACGATCATCGACGCCCACGCCGTGGTCGACGGCGACACCACGCTGGGCCGCGACAACCACATCTATCCCTTCGCCTCCGTCGGGCTGGCGCCGCAGGATCTCAAGTACCGCGGGGAGGCGACCCGCCTCGAGATCGGCGACCGCAACGTCGTGCGCGAGTTCGTCACCCTCAATCGCGGGACGGGCGGCGGCGGCGGGCTGACCTCGATCGGGTCGGACAACCTCTTCATGGCCTATGCGCACGTCGCTCACGACTGCCGGGTCGGCAACCACACCATCTTCGCCAACGGGGCCACCCTGGCCGGGCACGTGGACGTCGCGGACCACGTGACCATCGGCGCCTTCTCCGCCGTGCACCAGTTCTGCCGCGTGGGCATCTACGGCTTCCTGGGCGGATACACGGTGGCGACGAAGGACGTGCTGCCGTACTCGAAGACGGTGGGCAACCGCGCCCGGATCTACGGCGTGAACACGCTGGGCCTGCAGCGCCGCGGGTTCTCGCCGGAGGTGATCGCCGCCATCCGCCAGGCCTACCGCGTCCTCCTGCAGAGCCGTCTCAACACCAGCGAGGCCCCCCCAGCCCGGTCCTTCCCCCCTGGGGCTCATCGCCGGCAACGGCCGTTTCCCGTTCCTGGTGGCGGCGGCCGGCCGTCGGGCCGGGCGGCGGGTGGTGGCGGTGGCCATCAAGGAAGAGACCGACCCCGCGCTCGCCGGCGAGGTCGACGAGATCCATTGGGTCTCGCTCGGCCAGCTCGGACGCTGCATCGACGCCCTCAAGGGCGGCGGCGTGCGGGAGGCGGTGATGGCGGGGCAGGTCAAGCACAAGCAGATCTTCGCGGGCATCGTCCCCGATCTGAAGATGATGGCCCTGCTGGCGCGGCTGGCCCTCAAGAACACGGACAGCCTGATCGGCGCGGTGGCGGACGCGCTGGGCCGCGAAGGCATCGCGCTGCTCTCCTCGACCGTGCTGCTCCAGGACCAGATGGCGACCGCGGGCGCCATGACCTGGCGCCGGCCGTCGGCGGATGAGCTCAAGGACGTCGAGTACGGGCGGGAGGTCGCGCGTGCCCTGGCCGGCTTCGACATCGGGCAGACGGTGGTCGTGAAGGACCGGGCGGCGGTGGCCGTCGAGGCCATGGAAGGCACCGACGAGGTGATCCGCCGGGCCGGCCGCATCGCGGGCGCCGGTTGCACCGTGGTGAAAGTGGCGAAGCCCCGGCAGGACGTCCGCTTCGACGTGCCGGTCGTGGGTCCAGGGACGGTGGCGGCGATGGGCGAGGCCCAGGCGCGCGTGCTGGCGGTGCAGGCGGGAGCGACGCTGCTCCTGGACCGCGCCGAGCTCCTCGCCCAGGCCGACCGCGCGGACGCCGCGGTGTGGGGCTTCGAGGCCCCGGCCTCCCGCTGATGGCCGGAATCCCTTCCGGAAAGGGTGGCGGCGTCCGCGTCGGCGTGGTCGGGGTGGGCGCGCTCGGCCAGCATCACGCACGCGTGTACGCGACGCTGCCCGGCGCGCGCCTGGCCGGGGTCTACGACATCGACCCCGCGCGGGCGGCGGAGGTGGTGGGACGGCACGGTGGACGCGTGTTCGAGCACCTGCGCGACCTCCTGGACGAGGTGGACGCGGTCTCCGTCGCCGTGCCCACCGTCGACCACCATCGAGTCGCCCGCGTCCTGCTGGAGGCCGGCAAGGACGTGCTGGTCGAGAAGCCCATGACCACGACCATCGCCGAGGCGGAGGACCTCATTCGCGTCGCCGCCGAGCGCAAGGCCGTCCTCCAGGTCGGCCACATCGAGCGGTTCAACCCCGCGGTGGACGTCTTGAAGGCCACGGTGTCCCGGCCGCGCTTCATCGAGGTGCACCGGCTGGGCTCGTTCTCCCCGCGCAGCCTGGACATCGACGTCGTCCTGGACCTGATGATCCACGACCTCGACATCGTCCTGACCCTGGACGGATCGGAGGCCGTCCAGGTCGACGCGGTGGGCGTGCCGGTGCTGACCGCCCGGGTGGACATCGCCAACGTCCGGCTGCGGTTCGCTTCCGGGCTGATCGCCAACCTGACCGCCAGCCGGGTCTCGGCGGAGAAGGTCCGCAAGTTCCGGGTGTTCTCTCCGCGGACCTACATCTCGGTCGATTTCGCCCGCCGCGAGGCCCAGGTCTATCGGCTGACGGATGGAGTCGCCGGTCCGGAGATCAAGGTCGAACAGACGGCTGCCCCCGACAAGGAGCCTCTTCGCCGGCAGCTCGCGGCCTTCGTGGAGTGCGCTAGCTCACGCCGGTCGCCCGTCGTCAGCGGAGCGGACGGGCTTCGAGCCTTGCGCCTGGCCCACGTCATCCTCGCCCGGATCGCCGCGCAGCCGTAGATTTCCCCCCTATTTTTTGTCAGGCCAACTCATAGCAGAATCACGACCTTTGGCCGATTTCACATTCAATTGCGTGCCCGGGACCTCGCCGGGCCGTACTGCATGGTAGGTTTAATTGTTCGCTGCCGGGGACAGGGAGCGGGGCCGTTTGGAGGAAAGCAGCCCGCGTTTGGGCTTTCTCATCTCCGGATTCGTACATGTGACGTTGATCATGCTTCTCATCGATCGCAGCCTGACATCGCGCCCGGTGGCACGGGAAAGCGTGCCCGCGCCGAGCCCCCGAGGGCCGGCCGTCTTCCTGCCTCCGGCCGAGGTCTTGCGGAAGCTCCAGGCCGCGCCCCAGGTGCCGTCCCCCCCCGCCGTCCGCCCCACGCCCATTCCCACGCCGCTCCCGGGGCGGGACCGCATCAGCGTCGGGGGCCCGAGCGCCGACCGGGCCAAGGGGCCGATGCTCCTCCGGCGCGAAGATGACCTGACGGCCACTCCCCGGGGGACGCCTCGCGGCGATGGCTCGGAGCGGGCCCAGGCGACGCCACCGCTCACTCCGGTTGCTTCGCCGCCCAGCCTGGTCGCGGAGGGGGGTGGGGCTGGGGGAAGGCTTCGGCTCCCCCCAGGCATCGGTCGTCCGGAGCCGCCCCCGGTCGCCGCAGCCGGCGGACCTCCGGGTCCCTCTTCGCTGTCCCGCACGCTCCGTGATCTCGACCGTCGCCTGGCCGAGGCCGGGCCGCGCGGGACCGTGACGGGCACGGGCCAGCAGATGGGGCCGCTGTTCTTCGATCCGGAAGGCGCGGACTTCACGGTCTGGATCAACCATTTCAAGAACGAGATCTACCGGAACTGGCTCATGCCGCAGGCCGTGCTCCTCGGCATTCGGGGGCACGTCGATCTGGAGTTCACGGTCGAGCGGGACGGGAGCGTCACGAACGTGCGTCTGCTGAAGTCGGCCGGCAACCCCGCGCTCGACAAGGCGGCCGCGAACGCGATCGTGGCCAGCCGCTTCCTGGCATTGCCATCCGACTTCGCGCCGCCGCGGGTCACGATCCAGGTTTCGTTCTTCTACGGAGAGGGGCCACAGGGTTGAGGACTCCCGCGGTGTTCGGAGTCGGCGAGGCGGCCCGCCGGGCGCGCGCGGCGCGGGCGCTGCCGAAGCGTCCCTCGGCGGCGGCGGCCCTGTCCGCCGCCATCGCGGCGACGATGGCGCTGGCCGCCAGTTGCCGGACGGTGCCCACGCCGCGGATCGGCGACGCCGGCCGCCGTCCCGCCGCGGGTTCCGCGGCCTCCTCGACCACCGGGGGACCGTTGCCCGTCGAGGCCTACGTCCCCGGGCCGATCGTCCGGGTCGGGATCATCGTGGACGGGGCGCGGTCGGTGCTCTCCGCGGAGTCCGGCCTGATCGTCCGCGAAGCGGGCCCCCTCGCGCGCGAGGTCCCGCTCCCGCGGGCCACCTTCGTGGCCGTCGCGCCCATAGCCGCCGGCAGCCGCTTCCGGGTGCAGGTGGGGAGCCTGTCCGACCAGCGCGGCGCGGAAGAGCTGGCCGCTCGCGTCCGCGAGATGGCCAAGACGGACGCCCTCTCGCGCTGGAGCGAGGAGACGCGGACGTGGCAGGTGCGCGCCGGCGATGCCCGCACCCGCGACGAGGCGGTGGCCCTCTCGTCGCGGCTCCAGCAACTCGGAGTGTCGGGAGGGTGGATCGCCGAAGAGCCGCGCGAGCCCACGCCCGGGCGCCTGCGCCTCGTGGAGACGGGTGACGAGTTCAGCGCGGCGAGCGTGGTGCCGTCTCGATCCGAAGAGACGCTGTCCGCCGACGGCCTCACCTATCGCGGCGTGCTGGAGGTGCGGCCGGGCGAGGCGGGCCTGACCGTCGTCAACGTCGTCAATCTCGAGGACTACCTCAAGGGCGTGGTTCCCAACGAGCTCTCGCCCGACGCCTTCCCGCAGCTCGAAGCGCTGAAGGCGCAGGCAGTGGCCGCGCGCACGTACGTCCTGCGCAACCGGGGCGGGTATGCCGCCCACGGCTACGATATCTGCGCCACCCCGAGCTGCCAGGTCTACCGCGGCAAGTCGACCGAGAAGGCCCTGTCGACGCAGGCGGTGGACGATACGCGGGGCATGATCGCCTCCTACCAGGGAGCGCTGATCAACGCGCTCTACACCTCGACCTGCGGCGGCCATACCGAGACTGGCGCCAACATCTTCGAAGGCGAGGACGTGCCGTACCTGGTCGGGGTCTCCTGCGCGCCCGAGCGGGAGGCCTGGGCCACCATCCACACCACGGCCGCGCCCCGCGCCCTGGGCGACCAGCCGGACCTCAACCGCGAGGCGGCGCTGCTGGTCAGCCTCGACGTCCTCCCCGGAAAGATGTACGCCTCGACCGCCCTCAAGCCGGCGCCGACCGAGGAGGAGCTGCGCGATTGGGTCGGCCGTCTGGTGCTTTCCCTGAAGCGCAAGCCCTGCGCCTCGACCGTGGAAGGCGCGCTGACCCGCCGCGGCACGTTCGTGCGCCACCTCGTCTCCGCGATGTGCTGGGACGATCGCGCGCAGCGGCTCCTCAGCCCCGACGACCCCGAGTACCTGCTCAGCGTCGAGGACCGCGCGGAGCTGACCGACCGCCACGACGTCCTTGCCGCCGCCCTCCTGATGCAGGAGGGGATCCTCACGCCGTTCCCCGACAACACCCTGCGGCCCAACGCGCCGATCACCCGCGCGCAGGCCATCGAGATGCTCGGGCGCACGGCGGTGGCCGCGGCTCCGCCCGGTCTGGTTTCCGCCGAGTTCCGCGGGATGTCCGGCGGGGGCCTGACCGTGCGCACCGACAAGGGCGAGGCCTCGCTTCCCATCGACCTCGCGGCGCGGCTGTTCCGCTCGCTGGACGGGGCGCGCCTGGGCACCTCCGAGCTGGACCTGGCGGAGGGGGACAAGGTGACGTTCGTGGCCCAGGGCGGGCGCATCACCTTCCTGGAGGCCCAGCAGAGCCTCCTCGGAGCGTCGGCGGACCGCTCGTCGAAGTACTACCGCTGGGAAGTGCGCATGACCCCGGACGAAGTCTCGAAGGCCATCTCGCGCTACGGGACGGTCGGACAGGTGCGGGACGTGGTCCCGAAGCGGTTCGGCGTCTCCGGGCGCGTCATCGAGGCGGCCATCGTCGGCAGCGACGGCGACCTAGTCCTGGACGGCCTCCGCGTCCGCTGGGGACTGGGCCTGCGCGAGAACCTGTTCGTGATCGACCGCGAGCGCGACGCGGCGGGCAACGTCACGCGCTTCGTGTTCACGGGCAAGGGATGGGGCCACGGCGTGGGCCTCTGCCAGGTCGGCAGCTTCGGAATGGCCCAGGCCGGATCGACGTTCGATCGGATCCTTCAGCACTACTACACCGGCATCCGCCTGCGGAAAGAGTACTGACCCGTCTTCGTTTCTTTGACAGGTCCCGCGACCGTCCCGTAAACTCTGCTGTCTTCACCAACTTCTGATGGCAGCGACTCTTCCGAAGCGCTTCGAGCCGTTCGTGGTTCCGGGCGGCCTGAAGGGCCAGATCTCCGAGCTGCCCGTGCCCGAAGTCCTCCAGCATCTCCGCCTGACGCAGTCCACCGGCATACTCACGCTGGTGGCGGGCGGGGCGCGCAAGGCGCTCTACCTCAAGGACGGCCGTGTCGTCTTCGCGTCGTCCAACCTGCCCAACGACCGCCTCGGCGAGATCCTGCTCCGCGAGGGCAAGATCACCGTCGAGGAGTACGAGGCGTCGATCAAGGCCATCACCAAGGGAAAGCGGCAGGGCAAGGTGCTCGTCGAGATGGGTGCCCTCAGCCCCAAGGACCTCTGGGAGGGCGTGCAGTTCCAGGTGAAGGAGATCGTCTACACCGTCTTCCAGTGGGACGAGGGCCTGTTCCATTTCGAGGAGTCGAGCCTGCCGGAGAAGGAACGCATCACCGTCGATCTCGACATCCAGGACCTCATCCTGGCCGGCCTGCGGCGCGTCGACGCGGGCGGACGCGTCCAGGCCCACTACCCGGAAGGGGATTCCGTCCTCGAGCGCGCGACCTCCGACGTGCCGGCGGCTCTCGAGCCCTACGAGGTCCACGTCCTCAAGCTCATCGACGGCGAGCGCAGCATGCTCGACATCTGCCGCGAGAGCGAGATCGGCGACAACGAGACGATGAAGACGCTCTACGGGCTGGTCTCGACGGGCGTCGCGCGGGTCAAGGGCAAGAAGGTGATCACCCTCGACCAGGACTTCGTGCCCGTCGACACCATCTACTCCGTGCTCGACTCCTTCAACCAGATGTACGAGCACATCTTCAAGTACATGGTGCGCGAGGTCGGGCCCATCGCCGAGAACGTGCTCGAGAAGTACCTGGGCACCCTGCGCGACGGGCGCAAGGACGTCTTCGGAGGCGTGAAGCTGCAGAAGGACGGCACCCTGGACGTCACCGTCATCGAGCGCAACCTCAACAAGTTCCCGGAGGAGCAGCGGCGCGGCCTGCTCGTGGACGGCCTCAACGAGCTCCTCTACGCTGAGCTCCTCGCCATCAAGCGCACGCTGGGCGCAGAGCACGAAGCCGCAATCGTCAAAGCCCTCAAGCACTGACGTCGTGACGCGCCAGCAGCTCCGCGGCGCGGCCATCCTGCTCTTCGTGATCCTCCTGTGGACGGCGTGGCGGTGGTGGCGGCTCCACGCGTAGTCGCCATCGTCGGGCCCACCGCTTCCGGCAAGAGCGCGCTCGCCCTGGCCGTCGCGCGCGATCGCAGGGGCGAGATCGTCTCCTGCGACAGCCTGCAGGTCTACCGCGGCCTCGACGTCGGCAGCGCGAAGGCCACCGCCGACGAGCGCGCGATGGTCCCGCACCATCTGCTGGACGTCGTCGAGCCCGATCAGGATTTCTCCGCCGCCGACTACGGGCGCCTCGCGCGCGCCGCCCTCGAGGAGGTGGCCGGACGCGGCCGCCTGCCGATCGTGGCCGGCGGCACCGGCCTGTACCTGCGCGCGCTGCGCCGCGGCCTGTTCGCCGGGCCCTCGCGCGATCCCGAGCTGCGCCGGCGGCTGGAGAGGATCGCCGACCGTCGCGGCGACGCGCGCCTCCATCGGCTGCTCGCCCGCGTCGACCCGGAGTCGGCGGCGCGCACGGCGGTGAAGGATCGCGTGCGCATCATCCGGGCCCTCGAGGTCTATCGCGCCAGTGGCCGCACGCTCGCCGCGCATCATCGGGAGGACGCTCCCGTCGCGGATCTCCGCCGCTGGCTCGTCGTCGGACTCGACCCCCCGCGCGATGGGCTGCGCGCTTCGGTGGAGGCTCGGACGCGCGCGATGCTCGAGGGCGGGCTGATCGCCGAGGTCCGGGAGCTGCTCGCCCGTTTCCACGGCGACCTGCGCCCGCTGCGCGCGATCGGCTATCGCCAGGCGGTGGCGGTCGTGCGCGGCGCGCAGACGGTCGAAGATGCCCAGCGTGATATCGTCAAGGAAACGATGCGCTACGCGAAGCGTCAGATGACGTGGTTCCGTCATCAGGAAGACGTGCGCTGGTTCCGGGAAGCGGCGGACGCGCGCGTGGCGATCCTGGAGTGGCTCGGCTGATGCGGCGGTTCCGCCGCGCCATCGTCGTCGTGTGCGACGGGCTCGGAGTGGGCGAAGCCCCGGACGCCGCGGCCTTCGGCGACCAGGGCAGCGACACCCTCGGCCATGTGCTGGCCTCGCGAGAGGTGCGGATCCCGCATCTCAAGGAGCTCGGGCTCGGGAACCTGACCCCGACCTACGACGGCGCGCGCCACCCGCGCCCGGAAGGCGCCTGGGGAAAGATGGCGGAGAAGAGCGCGGGCAAGGACACCGCCACCGGGCACTGGGAGATGGCCGGCCTCGTGACGCGCACGCCGTTCAAGGTCTACGCCGGAGGGTTCCCGGCCGAAGCGGTACGGACGTTCGAGGAGCGCATCGGCCGCAAGGTCCTGGGCAACAAGTCGGCCTCCGGAACGGAGATCCTCAAGGAGCTCGGCGAGGAGCACCTGCGCACGGGCTCGCCGATCCTCTACACGTCCGGGGACAGCGTGTTCCAGGTCGCCGCCCACGAAGAAGTCATCCCGCCCGACGCGCTCTACCGGATGTGCCGCATCGGTTACGAGATCGCCTGCCTCCAGTACGGGGTCTGCCGGGTGATCGCGCGGCCCTTCGTGGGCACGACGCGCGAGAACTTCAAGCGGACGCCGAACCGCCGCGACTTTCCGGTGCCGCCCGCCGGGGAGACGCTGCTGGACCGCCTGGCCGCCGCCGGCTGGCCGGTCTTCGGCGTCGGCAAGATCGAGGACATCTTCACCGGGCGGGGGATCTCGGGGGCCGTGCACACGACGTCCGACTCGGACGGCATCGATCAGACGATGAAGGCGATGGCGGACACGGACCGCAGGCTCATCTTCACCAACCTCGTCGATTTCGACACGCTCTACGGCCACCGCAACGACGTGCCCGGCTACGCCGCCAACCTGGAGCGGCTCGACGCGCGGATTCCCGACGTGCTCGAGCGCATGCGCGAGGACGACGTCTTCATCCTGACCGCGGACCACGGGTGCGATCCGGCCGACGTCTCGACCGACCACACCCGGGAGAACGTCCCGCTGCTCGTCCGCGGGGCGCGCGTGCGGCCTGGCCGCGAGCTGGGAGTGCGCGCCACCTTTGCCGACCTCGGCGCCACCCTGGCCCAGAACTTCGAGCTACCTCCTCTCGCCGCCGGCACGTCGTTCCTCGAGGAGCTGTGAGGCGGACGAAGGAGGCCCGGCGCCTCCTCCAAACCCTTGACAATCCAGGGCAAAGCCGTAAAATTGACGGTTTGAGCACTACGCAGAGCATGCTCGTCTTATCAATCCGGGACATTCCTCTCGAGGGGAAGCCGATCGATGTCCCCCTGGATCCGGGAGCGGTCCACCTGGAGGGGGAAGAGGAGTTCACCCTCGAGGGCGGCCGTCTCGTGGGGCGGGTCGAAAAGGGCGAAGACAAGGCCATCCATTTCCGTGGGGGGCTGCAGGCGCGGCTGGGCCTCCTTTGCGGGCGCTGCCTGGAACCTTTCGTGAAAGAGCTCGACGAGGATCTCGAGCTGTTCTTCATGCCGCGCGGGGCTCAGCCCGACGCCGACGAGGAGGAGCAGGAGGTCGAGCTCTCGGACCGCGACATGGTCGTCGCCTACTACGACCATGACCGCATCGACCTGGGCGAGATGGTGCGCGAGCAGATGCACCTGGCCCTGCCGTTGCGTCGCCTGTGCCGTGAGGACTGCCGCGGGCTGTGCCCGTCCTGCGGGGTGAACCGCAACACCGGAAGCTGCGATTGCCAGCCGACGGAGGCGGTGGTGGACGAGCGGCTCGCACCCCTCCGCAAGATTTTCGACAAGGGATCCTCGTAGCCGTCCCCCGCACGCCATTGAACAGGGGGCCCGGCGCTGAAGGCCGGCGCGCCCCGCTGAGGAGAACCGTTCATGCCGAATCCCAAGCGCCGTCATTCCAAGGCCCGCACGTCCATGCGCCGCGCCCACGATCACCTCAAGGCGCCCGGACTGGCCCTCTGTCCGAACTGCCACGAGCCCAAGCTCTCGCACCGGGTCTGCCCGAAGTGCGGGTACTACAAGGGCAAGCAAGTCATCGGAGTGGAAGAGGTCTAGGGGCGCGGGGAAGCCGCTGACCGAAGCAAAGGCGACCGCCAACGTGCCGCCGTCCGCGCGCTTGCCGCGCGTCGCGGTGGACGCGATGGGGGGCGACCTCGGACCACGCGTCGTGGTCGAAGGCGCGGTGGCCGCCTGCCGCGAGTTCAACCTCCAGGTGGTGCTCGTCGGACCGCAGGGCGTGGTCGCGGAGGAGTTGCGGCGCGCGCAGGCCGGAGATGCGCCCATCCAGATCGTCGAGGCCGCGGAAGCGGTGGGGATGGGGGAGAAGGTCACGCGGGCGACCCTCAAGAAGCGCTCCTCCATCACCGTCGCCGTGGAGCAGGTGCGCGATGGGGCAGCGGATGCGTTCTTCTCCGCCGGCAACACCGCGGCCTGCTGGACCATCGCCAAGCTCGTGCTCGGCACCCTGGAAGAAGTGGATCGGCCGGCCCTCGCCGCCGCCCTGCCCCATCCCTCGGGCCGCACCGTGCTCATCGACGTGGGGGCCAACGCAAACTGCAATGCCCGCAACCTCGAAGAGTTCGCGGTCATGGGGAAGGTCTACACGCGCCAGGTCTTCCACACGCCCAATCCACGCGTGGGTCTCATGAGCATGGGCGAGGAGGAGACCAAGGGGAATCAGCTCACCAAGGAGGTCCACGAGGCCCTCAAGGGCTC
>WNFI01627498.1_pt2 | contig 18586 bp, 15 predicted proteins | sample 5400471 | NCBI WGS metagenome assembly WNFI01 (sample SAMN13153348, study PRJNA577476) | soil metagenome | isolation source: 100 cm saprolite on Douglas fir-dominated hillslope | place: USA:California | collected 2013-09-17 | reverse complement strand
AAGAAATCCGAAAGAAAAGGACTGCTCTGGCTTGGCCGGATTTGCGAAGAGAAGGCGCCGCATCTTGCGCTGGATATCGCTGAACGCGCGGGATTGCCAATCACCATCGCCGGGCAGGTCTATCCGTTTTCTTATCACCAGCAGTATTTCGACCGCGAGATAGCTCCGCGATTGCTAGCGACGCCGGAGGCAACGTTTGTGCCCAGTCCGCCATTCGAAGTTAAGCGCAAGCTTCTGGCGGAAGCCCAAGCGGTACTGATCACCAGCCTGGTGGACGAGACCAGTTCGCTGGTAGCCATGGAGGCGGCGGCGTGCTGCACTCCGGTGGTCGCGTTCAGCCGTGGCGCTCTTCCTGACATCGTGCGCGACGGAGTGACCGGCTTCCTGGTGGATGGCATTGACCCGGCAGTGCAAGCCCTCAAAAAGCTCACGCGCATTACCAGACATGCGTGCCTGGACCACGCCCGCGCGCAATTCACCAGCGTGCGGATGGGAATTGGCTACGGAAAAATGTACGAACGGCTATCCAGGGAAGGAAGCCCTCTGTTGGTCGCTTAGCAGCCGCAGGCTCACGCATCACTAAAATTCTTTGCAAGAAATCCGGCTGGGCACGATCTTTCAAACAGTGGGAAGTTTTCTCCTGAAGGAGTTCCAGTCCGGCCCTGGCGGTTTTCTCGTTTCCGCCCGGGCCGGGCTGGGGCTGCCAAAGGCGGCTGCGCTAACCGGCGCGGCCGTCGGCTTTTTTAGTGACGATCCCAAAAAACCCGCTGACCTCACGGAATCTTCTATTCCCCTGGGCTTTTTTCCGCTAAAATTGCGGACATTTAGACCCGGGTGTCGTTGTCTTGATTGCTGTCGTCTCTCATGGATAAGAAAATAGGGTCTGCGCCCTCGCTAAGGCTCTTCATAGTTTTGGTGGCGTGGTGTGTCTGCCCAGCCTTGATGGCCCAGCAGGCGGGCACTCATTCCATCCACGTGACGGTACGCGACAGCAAGCAAAAGCCGGTGCACAATGCGAGCGTTACTCTTAAGGCCGAAGGATCCGTGACCTGGTCGGGCAAGACGGACGACAAAGGGCAAGTTTTAATCCCACATATTCCGGCGCATGACCTCACCCTGACAGTCGTCAAAGATGGGCTGCAGCCACTGGAAGACCAGGCCATCCAAGTCCAGGATTCGGCGGAACTGGAGGTGCTGCTTGCGCCCAAGGTCGATGTTCACGAGACGGTGAACGTACAAGGCGAGGCAGCACAGACCTCGTCGCCGTCGATTGAGCTGCAACGCAGCGAGATCAAGAGCCTGCCTACGCGTCCGCAAACCATCACTGATGTGCTGCCGCTCACGCCGGGTGTGGTCCGCGGACAGGACGGCCAGATCAATATTGCCGGCGCCGACGAGAAGCACAACACTTTGCTGGTGAACTCCGTCAACGTCACCGATCCGGCCACCGGGCAGTTTGGCCTGAGTATTCCGGCGAACAGCGTTGATTCCCTGAAGGTTTCGGCGAACCCGTTTCTCGCCCAGTATGGGGGCTTCACTTCCGGCGTGGTTAGCGCGGAGACACGGCGCGGCGGCGACAAATGGAACTTTGAACTGAACGATCCGTTTCCCGAATTTCGTATTCGCAGCCTGCATCTCCAGGGACTACGGTCTGTTTCTCCCAACGTGACGTTCAGCGGGCCGATCCTCAAAAACAAGCTCTATTTCGCCGAGGCCGGGCAATACGATCTGGAGAAGACCCCGGTGCGCACGCTGCCATTCCCGGTCAATGAGACTCGGACCGACGCCAGGAATTCATTTACCCAGCTCGATTTTGTGCCTTCCATCAAGCACACCATGATGAGCACGTTTCACATGCAGACACAGGACACCCGATTTGCCGGACTCGACTTCTTCAATCCGCAGCCGGTTACGCCGAACTTCAAATGGAAGGCCGGGGCCTTGACCTTCACCGACCGGGTGGACCTGAGTCAAGGCGTTTTGCAAAGCACGCTAACGGCGCAGGATTTCCAGACCCAAGTCAAGCCGCAGACCTACGGTCAGATGATCATTACGCCGACCGGCGACCAGGGCAGCTACTTTGGCCGCCAGACGCGCCAGTCCACCCGCTACGGTTGGCTGGAGACCTTCTCCATGCAGCCGTTGCAATACAAGGGTTCGCACAACATGACCTTCGGCGCGAGCCTGGACCGCAGTGACGATCGCGGACGTTTTATGGCCCGGCCAGTGCTCGTGGAGGACCTTGCCGGGAACGTGGAAAAGCAGATTGATTTTGTGGGAGGCAGCCGCTTCCATCGCACCGACCTTGAATTTGATATTTTTGCCCAGGACCACTGGGTGCCGCATCCGGCATTCGCGCTCGACGCCGGCGTCAGGGTGGAAGACCAGAAGATCACCGGCACCATCCGCTACGCGCCCCGAATGGGTTTCGCCTGGACACCCTTTGGCGACGACAAAAAAACCATCATCCGCGGCGGCGCCGGAGTGTTTTACGATCACGTCCCGTTGAATGTTTTCGCTTTTCAGCAGTACCCGCAACAAGTCATCACTACATTTGCTCCCGAGGCACCCTTGAATACGGATGCGGCTGTGTCCGTGAACCCGCAGTTCTTGTTGATCCGCCGCGCCAAAGGCGGGGCGCCTCACTTTGCTCCTTACAGCATGGCTTCCAACGTGGAGGTGGAGCACACGGTAAACCGTCTGCTCAAGTTGCAGGCCAAGTTCAGCTTCAGGGATTCTGACCGGCTGGTCATGGTGCAGCCGCAAACGAATGCCAAAGGCCAGAACTTCTTCGTGGTCAACGATGGCGGCAACTCAGAGTATCGCGCTCTAGAGTTGACGGCCCGCATCGGCGAGCAGAGCAAGCGCAAGGTATTCTTCTCATACATACGCAGCGTTTCGCGCGGCGATCTGAATGTGACGGACCCTTATCTGGGCAATCTGCCGAGTCCCATCCTGCGGCGTGACTTCTTTACTTACTTGCCTGGCGACGTTCCCAACCGTGTTCTGGTCTGGGGCGAGACGCCCCTGCCGTGGAAGACAAAAATCATGCCTCTGATGGAGTTTCGCAGTGGCTTCCCCTGGGCCGTGACGGACGTATCACAGAATTATGTTGGCCTGCCCAATGCCAATCGCTTCCCGCGTTATTTCTCGTTCGATTCGCGTTTTTCCAAAGACTTCCAGTTCAATCCCAAGTATGGGGCCCGCGTCTCGGTCCGCGGCCTGAATCTGACCAATCACTTCAACGCGTTGGCGATTCATTCCAATACAGCCGACCCGCAATTCGGTAAGTTCTTCGGAAATTATCCGCGCCGCTTCCGGCTGGATTTTGACGTTTTGTTTTAGAAGAACACCTGTCCCCGCAATTTCAGAAGGATTCCCAAGGTGTGTCCGGCAGAGAGGCCCGCCTCCCGGAACGAGCCAATCTACTGTCTGGATGGCATCTCGATTAATTTACCTTCCATGACCCGTGGTATCTCGTTGCGAAGAGACGGTGACGTGCCGTAGTCAACAAAATGCAATTTGCACCATTCCCCAAAATCAACGGTGTCATGGGTTGTGCTGGACCTATCCTGCATAAGCTTGTCCTCACAACGACTCTATCGGCATGCTTGGGGGAAGTCATCTTAAAACAAGAATCGCGGACGTACTAAAGTAACGTGGCAATGATCGGACTATCTGATTTCCTTGGGATCGACTTGCAGCTTGCCGTCGCGCAGGATGGTGCATTCGCGGTTGCGCCACACCACCGCGCCGCCCTGAAAGCCGCCTATCCACACCAGGATGCCGAGAAGGTCCTGGAAGGGAAGCAACCACCAGTACTTGCGGATGAGCGGATCGTGAGCCACGTCCACGGCGGTAGCGTAGCCCGCCCAGGCGCGCAGCAGGATAGTCAGCACCACGGTAGGCCAGGCTGCCGGCTCGATCGCCAGCAAGAGCAGCGCCCAGGGAAGCGGGTAAGTGAAGATCTGTCCCCAGTATCCCGCGGGACGCGAGCGGCGTGTGCTGCGCGCCCAGCGCAGCCGGTGTTTCATGTTCTGCACCAATGACTGGCTGCCAATGCGGTGCTCAACCAGATACGACGAAAGCAGCACGGTATGGCCCATCTCCGCGGCGCGGTTGCCCATGACGAAGTCTTCAGCCAGAAACTCCTGCAGGTACTCGAAACCGCCCATGGAGTCGAGCACGCTCTTGCGGGCGGCAACAGCGCACCCCAAAGCGAAACGCATGCCTTCGAGCATGCGCGCCACCAGTACTCCGCCCAGCAGTTCTGTGTTCATGCCTACGGCTTCCAGGCGCGACCAGAGACTGCGTCCGGCGACTGCCCGATAGGGGCAACTGAGCAAACCGACTTTAGGATCCTCGAACTCCGCGGCCACGCGAGAGAGAAAGTCCGGACGGACGCGAACATCGCTATCGGCCATGACGAGGAGTTCGTAGCGGGCCTCGCGCATCAGCCGTTTCAGGTTGTGGGCTTTTGCGTTGGGGACCGGAGACTCGCCAGTGACCAGCAAGCGAGACTCGACCGTGGCCGAAAATTCCTGCCTGATCTTTTCGGCGACGGCAACAGCAGGATCATCCATGCGATGCACGGCCAGCAATATCTCGTACACCGGATGGTCCTGGGTAAAGAAGCTGCGAAGATTTTTTTCCAGGCCTTCATCATGACCACAGAGCGGCTTCAGTACGCTCACGGGCGGGGCCGTGTCCGCGACGGGCGCGGCCACGTGGAGATATCGCCGCGAAGCAACGATGATCAAAACGCAATAAACGAGTGACCCAGCGAGCAAAGCAGCCAATATAGCGATGAGGACTACCATAATGCGCCGACATCCTTAAGTTTAGCGCGAGTTGAATCATCAACCGGGCCGTTGGTAAGTATAAATTTGCCGCCGCTCTCCGCGACGGGATAAAGACGTTCCGCAGTCACGGTTGCGCTCAGTGCGTTTAGACGAGATTTGTCCGTGACCAGATACACGCGCCCCGCGCCATTCCACAAGCGCGCGAACTCAGTGTTGTCGATAAAGACGCGCGGCGCATTGGGCGCGTAAGAGCCGTATTCCAGGTTATTGTGGCGGCCATTGAGCAGCAAAGCAGTGCGGTCCGCATAGAAGAAGATGGAAGAATACGCGTAGTATTCTCCGTCAATGATCAGCTGGCCGGGAGAGGTCTGCCGCAGTGCCTCGGCCAGCGGGCGGGACGAGAGATATGGGTCGAACACGACGAGGGCGCTGCGGCTGGCGTGACAAAACAGCACCATCATGGCAGCAAAGGAAAACAGCGCGAAGCGTGGTTTGAGCAACCATCCGCCGGCCGCGCCGATTGCAAACGCAAATGCGGCGAGCAGAAGCGGCATGCGCAGATAAGCGAACGCGTTCAGCGTCAGGTCACTCATATGGCCGAGCGAGAGCGTGTAGACGTCAGGATGGTGTTCGAGCGCCCGCGAAATGTCGCCCGGAGCGGCAATGCCGCGCACCTTGAAGAGCACAAAAGCGACCACCACGGCTGCCGCAGAGCACATCGCCGCCAGCACCCTGGTGCCCGTGCCCAACCAACGATGTTCGCTCGCCAGCGCGGACCCCAGAAGCAAGGCCAGGGCCGGATAAATCGGCATGGAGTAGTACTCCTGCGTGGTCGAGAAAGTGAAGAACAGCAGCAAGAACCCGGTCCAGCAGAGGGCCAGCAGACGCGTGCGTCCGGCGCGGTCCTGCGGCTTGTAGCTGAGTGCTGCCGCAGACGGCAAATAGATGCTCCAGGGAAAAAGCCAGAGTAGGTTCATCAGCCAGAACAGAGCACGCGGCACTGTGTTGTAGTCATGGGGATAGCGTAGCCCCAGGAAGCGCAGCACGTGCTCATTCATGAAGTAGAACCAGAAGAAGCCGTGATATTCGCCGGGTCCGCTGTGGAGCGTTAAGTCAAAGTAGGGCGGCATGCGCCAGGTCGCCAGAATGTGCCAGGGCGCGGCGATCGCCAGAAAAATCAGCAGTCCGGTCACAACATGCAAGCGCCGCCAGACGCGCGGCACAAAGAGTTGCCGCGTAATGGCGAGATATGCCAATGCTCCGCCGACCGGTATTACCACCGCAAGCAAGCCCTTCAGCAGCACGCCAATAGCGAGACTGGCCGCGAAGAGCGCAGCCCAGCGCCGGGAGTGCGGCTCTTCGTCCTCGGGTTCGAGCGCGCGCTGAAATGACCAGAAGCTCACGCAGATGGCGAGCGTGAGCATCACGTCCGGGATGAGGATCCGCGTGAACAGAAAGAGTCCCACGCAAGTCGCCAACACCAGTCCCGCATAGAAGCCGGCGGCTTTTCCGAAGGCCCAGCGTGCGTAACGCGCGGTGACCCAACACAGCAGGACGGTCGCCAGCGCTATGGGAATGCGCGCCGACCAATCGTGCACCCCAAACACGCGATAGCAGATGGCCATCAGCCAATACAGCAGCGGCGCCTTTTCCATGTAGGGAACGCCGTTCAGATGGGCGATCGTCCAGTCACCGGAGACCAGCATGTTGCGCGAGAGCTGGCCGTGGACTGCGTCCACGTCATCCATGAGCGCGGGCGGGGCGATCAGGCAACCGAAGAAGATGGCGGTAGCGACTGCGATGACTGCGGCTTCCGGGTAAGTGCGCGTTTGTACCGCGCTCTGCTTCAGTGGCACCGTCGCGATTGCCGCCATGCGTCCCTCAAGGGTTTTTCCTGAACTGGGTGAACTGAAACCGGTTGCGCCGGCCTGACAAGTTGATTCCGCAGACTTACGGAACTATCAACCCCGGGACGGCAAAAAAGTTCTGTACAAAGGCAAGGGAAACTATTTACGCGTTCTTCGCTGAACTACCTGAACAGATAAGGCTAGCTGATACCGGCAATTCGGTGGTGTTAAGAAGTATTTAGAAACCGGTTACCGGAAGCCATGTTCTTAAAATGCTTTCACCATATGGATTATTCCCGAAATATCGTGCTATGATGCGCTTTCAGAGATGAACGCTTACGCCAACCCGGTCCTATCGCTGCTGAGCCTCAGTTCGTCAGGCAGCTGAGGTGTGTCCGAAGGGTAATGTAACCAGCGTTACTCCAGAGTTCAGACAAACCCTCCGATTGAAATCGGAGGGTTTTTATTTGTTTTCAGTGTCGTTACATCTGCGGCGGGGCCAGGCGTAGCAGGAACTCAGTCCCGCTCGGGAGCTTGAAGTTCTTCTTCTTGGCGGTCATCACAGTAGTCGCCGGAGGCTTGTCGAGGACCCAATTCAGCTTTAGTCCATCGATCCCTATCGCTCCGCTTGAATCTTCCTGCAGGTTCGACTTCGGATCATTCCTGCCTTTCAGGATCGAGGTCTGCACCGCCGCGCTTGATTCTGTGGCCGAACTGGCCGCCGCGTTTCCAGTCCGCTGTGTAGGCTCGGTGGAGTGGTTCATTGCGTAGAGCGCGTCTCCGGACAGATCGCCCGGCGGAGTCGCCACTGCGGCAATGATGCCTACCAGGGGGACCTCTTGACCGGGATTCCGTGTCGCCTTGTCGAGCACGATCGAAACCGTATTCCCGTCCTTCGCGTCAACGACCGTCGCGCTTAACGCTGTGCCGCGCCGCATTAGAGTCTTCCCCTTGACCACAAGATCGCGTGTAAGGTGCAGGGCGATCTTGTCTCCTGCCTTAGCCATCTTGAAATCCAATGTTTTGTCCAGGGCGCAGAATCCAATGGCGGCCTGCTGCGCCCCAGCTGCCAGGGCCAAAAGAAGTAGCATTAAGGGAACTGGAATGATTCGACGCATGGTTCGCTCCAGTGAGACGTCGGTACGAAGTGTAACACCCCCGCCCAACACGGGCGAATCACTGCAAAGCAGAAGCGGGCTTACGGGTCACCCGCGAAACTTGCTGCTACACGCGATTCAATCTGCGGCGACGCTGCGTTTGACAACACCCACTTCTGTAGCAATCTGTTGCAGCCTGGCGCGCGTGTCTGGTTTCATCGGCACCATGGGAAGGCGATAGACCTCTTCGATCCTGCCCATCATGGCAAGCACAGCTTTCACCGGCATGGGATTGGACTCGATGAAGTTGGCCTGCATCAGCGGCAGAAAGGTGCGCTGCATCTTGCGGGCTTTCGGCCAATCCCCGGTGAGAGCCGCGGCGGTCAATTCCGACATTTCTTTTGGGATTTCATTAGACACCACGGACACGATCCCCACACCGCCAAGCGAGATGACCGGCAGCGTGATCGCGTCGTCACCGGAAAAAACCAGGAAATTCCCTGGGACATGGTTGAATACTTCCGCGATCTGGGAAATGTTCCCGCTCGCTTCTTTTACCGCGACGATGTTGGGGACCTTGGCCAGCCTGCCCAGAGTTGCGGGCTCAATGTTGGCCGCGGTGCGTCCGGGAACGTTGTACAGCATCAGCGGCTTGTCCACCGCTTCGGCAATGGCTTTGAAATGCTGGTACTGGCCTTCCTGCGTCGGCTTGTTGTAATACGGCGAAGCGGTGAGGATTGCGTCCACGCCTTTGCGCTTCGCGACTTCGCGAGCTTTTTCGACAGCATCGGCCGTCGCGTTCGAAGTCGCGCCCGCGACAATCGGCACGCGCCCGCCTGCGACTTCAATGGTGATGTCGATCACGCGCAGCCATTCGTCTCTGCTCAGCGTTGCCGCTTCGCCTGTGGAGCCGCAGGGAACAAGGAAGTGAATTCCCGATTCGACCTGCCATTGCACCAGCTCGCGCAAACGGGCCTCGTCAACGCTCAGGTCTTTCTTGAACGGGGTTACTAGAGCAGTACCGCAGCCTTGGANNNNAAAACTAGAGCTGGTCTACGATGTCTGGGAACTCAAAAAAACCGGTCTTCCCCACAATCCACTCCGCGGCCTTGACCGCGCCTTCGGCGAAGCCCAGACGCGATTTGGCATCGTGCGTGAGCAGGATAGTGTCATGCTCGGAATCGACCATGACCAGATGCATGCCCACGGTCTCGCCTTCGCGGACCGAGGCAATTTCCACTTTCTGGTCTGAGCCAGACTCCAGGATTTTCTGCAGAGTGATCGCCGTCCCGGAAGGCTTATCCTTCTTGTGGACGTAGTGCCGCTCCACGATGCTGGCTTTGTATCCCTTGTTCAGCGCCGGAGCAATAGTCTTGATTGCCTTGAAGAAGAAGTTCATGCCCACGGAAAAGTTTGATCCGTAGAGCAATGCCGCCTGGCGCTCCTTGACCAGTTCACGCACACGGTCCAGATGCTGATACCAGCCCGTGGTGCCGACGACTATGGGGACCTTCGCCTCGACGCAGCGAATGATGTTGGGAATCACGGCGTGCGGCGTGGTGAAATCAATGGCAACGTCAATGTGACGAAGCAGTTCGTCGGTAAGCCCGCGTCCATCCTGGTTGTCCTGGCTGGCCAGCGTGCGGACTTCGTGTCCGCGCTCCTGTGCTACCTCGGCCACAAGTGCGCCGGTCTTCCCGCGCCCGAGTAGAAGGACTTTCATGCGAACGCCTCCTGATGCCATGCTGTTCTAAGCGAAAATTTCCGGATCAACCTGCGAGAAAAACGTCTGATGCAGGCGCTTCACCACGTCAGGCACGTCGGCTTCGTCAATCACAAAGCTGATGTTAATCTCTGACGCGCCCTGCGAGATCATGTGAATATTCGCGTCCGGGATCGCGCCAAATACCTTGGCGGCAATACCCGGCGTGCTGCGAATGTTTTCCCCCACCAGGCAGACGATGGCTTTGCGGCCAGCGTATTTCACGTCGGCCAGCTTACCCAGATCGGCGGCAATGGCGGCAATGGACTCATTTGAATCCACGGTGACAGAGACGCTGACCTCGGAAGTCGAAACCATGTCCACCGGACAGCGGTGCTGCGCGAAAACCTCAAAGATGCTCTTGAGAAAGCCGTGCGCCATCAGCATCCGCGTGGCGACAATGTCCACCACGGTGATGCGCTTCTTTGCGGCAATGGCTTTGAACGTATTCTTGCTCTTCGGCGCCGTCGCGGTGATTCGCGTGCCTTCGTTTTTGGGATTGCGCGCATTGAGAATCAACACCGGAATATTTTTCTGGATGGCCGGAAGCAGCGTCGCAGGATGCAGCACCTTCGCGCCGAAGTAAGCCAACTCGGCGGCTTCTTCAAAGCTGATGGTCTTGATGCGGCGCGCCTCCGGACAGAGATTGGGATCGGTGGTCAACATGCCGTCCACGTCCGTCCATATCTCAATGCGCTCGGCGTCCAATCCGCCGCCGACGATGGCTGCGGTAAAATCCGAGCCGCCGCGGCCAATCGTGGTCTGTACTCCTTCGCGCGTTGAGCCGATAAATCCGCCCATGACCGGGACACGCCCGTGGTCGAGTAGCGGCTTGACGGTCCGCTTCAGCCGGTCGTTGGTGTCGTCAAACTGCGGCACGGCCTTACCGTAGTTCGCGTCCGTGATGATGCACTGGCGCGAATCGACGTGCGTCGAGTCGATGCCGCGCTGAGAAAACGCCGCGGTGGCAATCTTGCTGGAGACCCGCTCGCCGAAGCCGGAAATATTGTCCGTGGTGCGCGGCGTCAGTTCGCCCACGGCAACAATGCCGCGGAGAAGATCGTCCAGCGCGTCGAACTCAGCTTCCAGGACGGGATGAATTTCCGTGAAGCCATGCGTTCCCAGAAGCTCGGCAGCGGTGCTGAAGTGCCGTTCGCGAGCAGCGCGTGAAAGCTCCAGCGCTTTTTCTTTGTCGCCTGCTCCCGCCGCGGAGGCCATGGCTAATAGTTGGTCCGTAATCCTGGCCAGGGCACTGACTACGACAACCGGTTTCACCGCCAGTCGTTCGCGCACGATTGCGGCTGCGCTGTCGATGGCCTGCGCGTCCTGGACCGAGGTGCCTCCGAATTTCATTACGATCATCGGAGCACGCTCACCGTCCCGCTCAACGGAGGTATCCCTGAGCGTAGAGAAGCTCGCCGTTCAGAACTGCAGCGCCGGCCGCGCCGCGAATCACGTTGTGAGAGAGCAGAGAAAATTTCCAGTCAAAGATATTGCAGGGCCGCAGCCGTCCGACCACGGCAGTCATGCCGCGTCCGCGATTCACGTCAAGCCGCGGTTGCGGACGGTCCGCCGCGGTCTCATAGATCACTGGCTGCTCCGGCGCGGTCGGCAGCTTCAGTTTCTGCGGCAGACAGCGAAACTCGTTCCACGCCGAGATGATCTCTGCTTCGGTCGCTGGAGTACGCAGCTTGAGCGAGACAGACTCCATATGTCCGTCTTCCACGGGCACGCGATTACAGTGTGCGCACAACACCAGATCGGCGAGGTCAACCCCGTTGCCATTCACCGCTCCCAGCAGCTTGCGCGTTTCCGCTTCCATCTTTGGTTCTTCACCCGCAATGTAGGGAATTACATTGCCGAGAATGTCGAGCGAAGGCACGCCTGGATATCCCGCGCCGCTGACGGCCTGCATGGTGACGACAAAAACTTTCTCTACACCGAACTTGCGATGCAGCGGAGCCAGCACCAGCGCCAATCCCATCGCGGAGCAATTGGGATTTGTGACCATGAAGCCGCCGTTCTTCTGGTACCACTTCTGTGTCTTGAGCAGCGGCAAGTGGTCGCCGTTGATCTCAGGAATCACCAGCGGCACGTCTTCCTGCATGCGGAATGCGCTGGAGTTTGAGACCACAGCATGACCAGCTTCGGCGAACAGAGGCTCAATCTCCTTTGCGGCGGTCGCGTCCATGGCGGCAAAGATCACTTTGGGTGTCCCCGGTCCAGGAGTCGCAGGCGAGACCTGCATCTGCGCGAGCTTCTCCGGCAACGGAGTGCTCAAGCGCCACTTGGTGGCCTCAGCGTAGGGTTTTCCCGCTGAGCGGTCGGAGGCGGCAAGCCACGTGACGTCAAACCACGGATGCTGGTCCAACAACTGTATGAAGCGCTGACCAACAGTGCCGGTGGCGCCAAGAATGCCAACTGGAATCTTCTGGGACATGATGATTGAAATTTTATTTTAGCATTTAGGAATCACGACATCGGGACACCAGGACATCGGTTCATCGAGACATCCGGTTTTCGAGCGTCGAGTTTCCGCTAGCCCGATGACCCGACAGCCCGATATTCCGATTCTTCTTCTACCGCCGCGCTCTTGCGCTTCACCAGGTATTCATCGGCGAAGACGGCGACCAGCGCTGCCGTCGGGACAGCCACCAGCGCTCCCAGGACTCCACCCAGCGCTCCGCCGAGGGCCAGAGCGATAATCACCGCGAGCGGCGAAAGGTCCAAAGTGGATTTCATGATGCGCGGGGACAAGAATCCGCTTTCAAATTGCTGGTACACCGCATAAAAGATCAGCACGCCGAGCAGCTTATGCGGAGAATCGAAGGCCGCAATGGTAGACGCGATGGCCAGTGTGCTCAGCGGACCGACAATCGGCACGATGTTGGCGATCCCGGCGTAGAGCGCGAGCAGGTAGAAATACTTGAGTCCGAGCAGGTAGAACACGCACAGGCTCGCCAGTCCCAGGCTGGCCATGAGAATTGTCTGTCCGATCAGCCAATTCCTCATACGCCGTTCGGCGCGCAGCAACGTGGCGTCGAGCCGCTGCTGTTGCGACACGGGAAACAGAGAGACGGCCCAGTGAAACGCGCGATCGCCATCGATGATGAAATAGACAGTCAGGATCAATCCGGTGAAGAACCCGAAGACTCCGCCGGCAAGATTCAGGAACAGGCCGCCTGCTCCGCCGGCAATCTCGGTCGCATATTTTTCGAGTCCCGCGGGATCGAAGCGCCGGCCGAACGGCATGCTTTGCACACGCTGGGTCATCGCGGCCAGATGCGTGGGCCAGTCGGCGGAGAAGGCGCGTGCATCGCGATACAGCGGCGGCATCGCGAACCCGAAAAACAACGCCGCGGCGAGCACCAGCGAAAACATCAGGACAAGAATCGCCAAGCCGCGACCGGGCCGCCAGCCTTTGATATTTATTTTGCGGATCGCTCCGATCGCGGGCGCGAGTACCACGGAAAACAGCGCGCTGACATACACCAGCATCAGCACATCGCGTACCGTGTACGCTATCCAGATCGCCAGCAGCACGGCGAAGAAAAAGATGATGTCGGACCTGTGATTCTTGCCCATAGCGAACAACCACGCGCAGCCGCAAAACTACGTTGAGTGTACTCCGAAGCGGGAAGACCGGCGGAGTTTCCAAAGTCGGTGTACGAACAGGTTTCCAGGAATCGCCGAACGCCAGCGCCGAGCTGCTAACGCGATTTCAGTCGCGAACGATCTCGACATTGCTCGCCGGCACAGCCATCTTGATTACCTTGTAGCGCTCATCCTCGTCCGTGATCCAAAGCAGCCACTGCACGCCATCACTATCGAGCTTCACCTTGTTCAATTCCCTCTGGACACCTTTGACCATGATCTTTTCCCGGCCGGCCAGCTCGATGGTGGCGTTTCCGGAAACATGCTGCCGCGGACAAAGCACGCCAAATGCGGTCTTGCCGCAACGGAGCTGATTGTCTTTTGCTTCACAGCCGCTGGCCAGGTACCGCCACAAAAGTATCTCGCGATGAGAAAAGAAATTGTCGTCCAGAATCACGGTTGCCAGGGGAAGCAGATAAGGAACGTTCTGCTTGTGCTGGTCGGCAAACGTGATGTGTTCGACCAGGAATTCCTCGTTGGGTTCGACGATCGATTCTTCCTTGATTGGAACAGTGGAATGCCAGGTATAAGAACGAAGATTGCCGTTGGGCTCGATTCGCATCTCGGAGGTTTGCTCGGCCTTGGTTGTGCCTTCGTCAACTTTGATGGTCGAAGTGGCAATGCTCACGTCCGGCGCCTGTTCAATGTGGAAGGTCTCGGTGCCAATGCGTTTTCCGCTGAGGAAGATGCCGAAACTGCCGGCATCCACTACCTCGGTCTTCGCGCCCTTGGACGCTTTCTTCTGGTCGGCGGCGCGCGGCGTTATTGCCATGGCGCTGATGCAGACCGCGGCCAATACGATCGCTGTGAAGGACCTTGTCAGCTTGGTAATCGTCACTGTTTCACCTCCGGCTTTTCTACTGCGTACAACAATTCCTGGATCTCGGCAGCCACTTCTTCCACTCGCTTGCCCGCGGTCTCAATCCGAAACTGCGCTCCCGCGTAAGCTGCTCTGCGGCTTTCAAAGAGCTCGGCAAGTTTCGCTTCGTCCCGCGCCAGCGGTCTCACGATTCCGTCAGCGTTCACACGGCGTTTCAGCTCGTGCAGCGGCGCTTCGAGCAGTATCGTGATCGCGCCGGATTGTTGCAGTGCGCTCCGATTACGCGGTTGGACAAACGTTCCGCCGCCAAGAGCAACAATCCATTCCCCGCGAGCGCTGTTGGCCAGCAAATCTTCCAGGGCAGCGCACTCGGCTTCGCGAAATCCTGCTTCGCCTCCGTCAGCGAATATTTGTGCAACGGTCTTTTTCTCGCGGGCTTCAATGACTCGGTCCAGATCGCGAAATTTTATTGCTTCTTCACGCGGATTCTACCACTGAAAGATTGCAGTTCCATCGACGAAGAACCGGAATGGGAGGTACCTGCGAAGGAACGTCCTGGACTGGGAACAAAGGAATTGTGCTGTCTTGCCGTGAGAGGGAAGTCGTTCTGAACAGTGCCCGAGACCGACTGCGCGCTCAGGTCAACCGACGCGGCTTCGGGAAGCGTCACGTTGATCACGCCGCTATGTGTGATCAGACTGTAAGCGCCTCCGCCGGAGCAGTCGCCTTCGTAGGAGATGTTGCCGCTGGTGGTGCTGGCTTTTATTTTCGGTCCGGTCACGTTGGCAAGCTGGACCGCGCCGCCGGAAGACATGATCTCCGCGTGAATGCCTGTGAGGTTGTTCAGCACAACCGGCGCGGTCAAACTGTGCACATGGATGAACGCGTTGTTTACGCCGCGTACGGTGATCTGTCCGGTATCGGACGAGAGAGTGATGTCGCCGTTCAGGTCATCCACGGTGATGGGCGCGGCAGCCGTAGTGATATTGATGGAAATACCGGCCGGGACCACGAGTTCGTAATCGACCCTCGACTCTTCGGGCGTAGGTTTCTGCGGAGAGACGGCGTGGGTACGAATTTCAATGCGCCGGCCGTCGGGAGTGCCATTGGAGTCGACTTCAATTTTGTCCGAGGTGGTCGTGTAATTCACCACAACCTGGCGCGCGGCTCCGGGCTTGACCGTGACCGAGCCAAAGGGGTTCACAACGTTGACCACGCCATTGGCCGCGACGTTGAGCTTGACCTGTTTGTGGTTGTCAGCCCATGCCGCGCTCGCGCCCAGCAGGGCGACCATGATTACAACGGCCTTTTTACCGGCTCGTTCCATAGCTAGCCTCTTTCCGCTACTGCAATGCGCGGACGGTTCCCATTTCGTAGAGCATGGCTTTCTGATCATAAGCATCCATCAGAAGCTGCTGCGCTGCAACATCATTCGGATTTTCGTCGGCGGCCTTCTTCGCGTCGGCAATGTAGGCGTTCACGTTCTTCATGCTGTCTTCGTAGGCCGAACGCGCCGTGGGCTGCTGGCGGGAGACCTGGCTGATCAGCTCCTGGTCAGCCGCGTCAGACGGCGTTGTAGCCGACGGAATGGCTGTTGCTTCCTGCGTGCCGGGGTTAGCGGGATGATAATTTACCAGGACCAGGGCCAGCACGATCACGGCGGCCAGTGCGAGCACCCATCCTAGTGACGTCCAACTTTTGGTTTGAGAGGGTAATGTTATATGTCCCAGGCGGGACATTCGACCCTCCGAAACCAGGCCCTCGCTGCGGAGCGACTGCTGGATGTTGTGCCACACGCGCGGATTCGGGTCATGCATGGGCAGCAGCAGTTTGGCCTGGTCGGCAATGTACTTAAGGTCCTGGACCAGAATGGCGCACGCCGGACACGACTTCAGGTGCGCTTCCTGTTCCTCGTTGCCGCCGCTCTCGATGATCTGCGGCAGTACGTCTTGAAACTCCTCGCAATTCATGTTCTTCATCATCCTCTCCCATGCGCCCAGCCGCGATGTTTCATCTGCGGACGGCCTTTTCGGCTCTGCTGAGCTTTAAAAGATCGCGTAACTTCATACGAGCTTTGTGCAGCTGTGATTTGCTGTTGCCAATGGAACAGCCCATCATTTCCGCAATCTCGTTATGTTCGTATCCCTCTACGTCGTGCAGCACAAAGATGATCCTGTATCCGGGCGGCAGACTCTCGATGGCGCGTTCCAGGTTGACCCGGTCAATCGAGCCGGCCAGTACGTTGTCGCGCGCGCCAATGTCTTTCTTCGGCCCGTCTTCATGCTGCGGTTCCAGCGCCTCATCCAGCGAGATCTCCGGCAGCCCTTTCTTGCGCAGGTGCATGAGCACCACGTTCACCGCCAGCCGGTGCAGCCAGGTGGAAAACGCCGACTCGCCGCGGAACGTGGCAATCTTGCGATAGAGCTGCAAAAAGGCTTCCTGGGTCAAATCTTCCGCTTCGGCCGTGTTACCGGTCATGCGCAGACACAGCGAGTACACCCGGCGCTTATGAAGTCCATACAGCGCTTCAAAGCACTCGGCGTCACCCTGCTTGGCCCGCTCAATCGCCTCTGCTTCTGAGAGTCCTGATGCCAGGATTTTCTTCGCTTGTGTCAATTTGCCCTTGTGAGGCCGCTTGTAATCGTTAAGATGCGGCGGAGTAGCTGCTTCGTTGTACGGCTAAACGGTCGAAAGGTACCCGAGACTAGCATATGGACGCCATTTCTGGGTGCTTTGGTTGCCCAGCCACCCGGCGAATGAACCGTTACTGAAGGCGCATTGGTCATGATGTCAGCGGATTTCCTGCTTTTTTCGCCATCCCAGCCAATACAGCAATAATCCTATCCCGATCATTACGGCCGTCCAAAATACGATGTTCAACTCAAACCAGATCTTGCTCGTGGCGGTATCCGGCGGAATCGCAGCCAGAGCCATGGAACCTAGCGTAACTGTGAAGCCCAGCAGTCCGGCAATCCAGACTCCTGTCTTGCCGCCCGGAATCAGGACCGCCTGCTCTCCGGCCCCGCGGTCCGGACGGTAGGCCAGTTTGATGGATGCGACGTACATGTACAGAAACGGAATGAAATAAAGGATCACGGCCATATCCACCAGGAATAGATACGCCGTTTTCAACGTAGTGCTGGACTGCGCGAGCACCAGAATGACTCCGGAAATTCCCGCCTGCACCAGAATGGAAATCCACGGCGTCTTCCAGCGCGGATGGATCTTGCCAAAGAAAGCCGGCAGGTAACGGTCTATTCCTGCGACAAAAGGCACCCGCGCAACCCCGGCGACCGTTGCTCCCACGCCGCCCGCATTGCCTACAGTCACCAACAACGCCGCAAGAATGCCGAACCAGGCAATGCCGAGCGGAATGGCGCCGCTGGAGATTGCCTGGAACACGCCATTGCGAACATCCACCTGCTCCGCTGGAAGCAGCACGAGCACCGCAACCGTTCCCAGAATGTAAATCAGCGCGATCAGTACCGCCGACGAATAAATGGCGCGCGGAAAAGTCTTGCGCGGTTCGCGCACCTCTTCGCTCATGGCGCAAACCAGTTCCATACCGGTGAAAGCGAACGCAATCTGCGACCAGAAGTTAACCGTGTCCCAGTTCCACACCGGCAGTGCCGATTTCCAGGAGAAATGAGTTGCGCTGCCGTGGTGCAGGGCAATGTATCCGCCAAGCCCCAACAGCATGAGCAACGGAACGTAGGTGCCCACGCCGCCCGCGTTTTGCAGCCACTTGCCGATATTCAGCCCGATCAGATTCAGGATGACCGCAATCGCCAGCAATCCCAGGGACGTGCCCAGGGTGTAAGCCTTGTTGTCCGCCAGCCAGGCGTATTTCGGTCCACCAATAAAGACCGACATCGCCACACTGGCACTTAACAGTCCGGGAAAGTAGAAGAACGTATAGATCCAGTAGGCCCATCCAGCCACAAAGCCGTGAAAATCGCCAAAGGCCTCTTTGCTCCAGACGTAGAGGCCGCCTTCTGCGGGGAAGCGCGTGGACAGCTCCACGATGATCAGCGCCGTGGGTAAAAAGAAAAGCACTGCAGCCAGAATCCACAGGCTGATGGACGAGGCGCCGTTGTGCGCGGCGGCGGCAATCCATCGCGGGCCGAGGACGGCAGCAATGTTGAACAGCAAGACGTCCCAAAAGCCCATGGCGCGGCGCAGTTGGGGTATTTGGGGTGTGGCTTCAGAAGTGGCCATAACTTGTTCGACTTGAGCCAAAAGCGAGTCTCATTCTATATGTCCAATACGGCGTTCCTTTCGATGACCAGAGATTCCCAAGGTCTGCTTCTGTCAGGGATGCACCCGGTCCGTACCCCCTGAGGCACCCCCTCCCCTCCCCATCCGTCATCTATGATTCTAAAGGGGTTAACAGCAAACATCCCATGGGATATAGCAGATCGATCCCAGACGGAATCGAGACTTTTCGCCGTCATCACAATATGTTGGGATGAACACCGGTATTTTCGCTTTGATCCCAACATCTTGGGTTCCTTACCTCCTAAAAAGCCGAATGCCGCAGACGGAAACTCCCGCTGCGGCTAATCTAGAACTACTATAGCAAAGAAAAGGCGAATTGTCAAGAG
>WNFI01152130.1_pt1 | contig 18586 bp, 16 predicted proteins | sample 5400471 | NCBI WGS metagenome assembly WNFI01 (sample SAMN13153348, study PRJNA577476) | soil metagenome | isolation source: 100 cm saprolite on Douglas fir-dominated hillslope | place: USA:California | collected 2013-09-17 | reverse complement strand
GTTCCAATTTCATTCGCGAACCCGACCTTCACCGCATGCCATGCGTTGCAGACGTACTTGACCATTTCCGCAGTGGTGAAAGTTGTCTGGAAAATTCGTCCCGGCACCCAGTTATACAAATCCGCGAGAATTGCGCTGTGCGCTGGGTCAGAAGCCCCAATCACCGTCATGGAAGGTTCGAGGAAGTCAGCCACCGCGGTGCCTTCGCGCATGAACTCAGGGTTCACGCAAACGCCGAAGCCCTGCCCGAGTTTTTTACCGCTGGCTTTTTCGAGCGTTGGCACCACGATCTTTTCCGCGGTCCCGGGCAGCACGGTGCTGCGCAGCACCACCAGATGGAACGAGTCCTTCTTCTTCAGGACTTCGCCAATTTCGCGGCAGACCGGCTCGATGTGCCCGAGATCCAGCTTGCCATTGCGCAAGCTCGGCGTTCCGACGCATAGGAACGAAATCTCAGATTCCATCACCGCCCGCGCCGAGTCGCTGCTGGCATGCAGCAGTCCGGCTTGGTGGGCAGCGGCTGCCAGTTCCGAAACCTTCGGTTCCACGATCGGGCTTTGGCCCGACTGCATGGCGCTGACTTTGATCGGGCTCAAATCCACGCCGATCACGCGATTCCCCTTGCTTGCGAAACAGGCCGCCGTGACGGTACCGACGTAACCCAGGCCAAACACGCTGATAGACCGGCTCATATTTCTTGCTTTATCCTTGATACACCCGGAGTCTGGTTGAGTGAAACAATTCAGTACCGCAATTCACTTGCCGAAGGACGCACTTCCCCGAGAGCGGTGTTCTGTTAGCCTATTGTTATCAGTTGATTAGGGGCGATCCAGCCGCTGACGGCGGCCCACGGAAACGGGAGAAAGTACGATTGCAAATTCTTGCACATCTGATTGATTCCCCCGGTTTTCCTGCGGCCACTGACAACTCTAACAAAGTTAGCTGGGCGCGATAAGATTACCTTCGGGGTTCGAGCGATTGATGCCAACAGCGCAGCAGGAAAAAGCGAAGGCCGGAGCGGTGTCCGATGGTTCGCCAAACGTCGTCGGTGGGCCGAATCCTGCGCGGAAGCGGAAGATTTTCTACCTGCTCGATTCCCTGAACATCGGCGGCACCGAAACTCAGGCCGTGGAGCTGGCGCGGCGGATGGATCCGGCGAAGTACGACGTCACCCTCGCATGCCTGCGCAAGGCAGGGCCGCTGCTCGAGAGATTGAACGGATCTAGCGTCAACGTGGTTGAGTTTCATCCCAAAGGCGGTATTGATTCGCCGCGAGGGCTTTATCAGTTGGCGCGCATGGTGGCGTTTCTGCGCCGGGGGAAGTTCGACGTGGTCCATGCGCACGATCTGTGGTCGAACATGATTGGAGTCGTCGCGGGAAAATTGGCGGGAGTTCCGGTGATCGTCACCAGTCAGCGCGATCTTTCCCACGACGCTTGGTACAAGAGCAACCGCAAGAAGTGGCTGCGGCGGGCGCAGAGTGCGTCGTCGGCCGTTCTGACCAATGCGAAGATGATCCGCGAAGGCCTGGTGCACGACGAGGGTCTTGATCCACAGAAGGTCAGGGTGATTCACAACGGCGTCGATCTCGATCGCTTCCGCGCTGCGCCGGGTGCGCGGGCGCGTTTGTTTCCCCGCATGGAGCGCGCCAAGCTTGTCGTCCTGGTTGGAAACATGCATACCGACGTGAAAGGGCACCCGACGCTAATTGCCGCCGCGCCCGGGATCGGTTCACGCTGTCCGCAAGCCCGTTTCGCGCTGGTCGGCGACGGGGAGATGCGCAGCGAGTTTGAGCAGGCTGCGGAAGCCGCCGGCGTAAAGGCCAGCTTTCTGTTTCTTGGCCGTCGCAACGACGTGGCCGACATTCTAGCGGCTTGTGATGTCGCGGTGCTTCCCTCCGCAGCTGAAGGCATGCCCAACGCAGTCCTGGAATACATGGCGGCCGGGTTGCCGGTAGTGGCAAGCGGAGTCGGCGGAAATCTTGAAGTGATCGAAGACGGAGTCACGGGATTGCTGGTCCCTCCCGGCGACGCGGTCGCTCTCGGAAATGCAGTCGCGAGAGTGCTTGAAGATGACGTGCTTGGGCACCGCCTGGCCGACAATGCGCGCGAGATGGTCGAGCAGAAATTCAGTTTTGAGCGGTTGACCCGCGAAGTCGGCGAACTGTACGAGGAACTCCTGCCGGCGAAAGGCGTGCGGGCGTGAGCGGCACAGTGAAGGTCCTGCAAATCGGAAATTACCCGCCGCCGATGTGCGGCTGGGCGATCCAGACGAAACTGGTCACCGACGAACTGCGCCGCCGCGGGCATGTGTGCGATGTCCTGAAAATCAACGAAGGCCGACAGGTAAAAGATCCGTCGTACGTGGACGTACAGGGAGGCCTCGACTATCTTTTCAAAGTTGTGCGTTTCGCGTTTCGCGGTTATCGCCTGAACGTTCACGTCAACGGCATGTCGAAGAAAGGCTACGTGCTGGCGCTGATTGCGGTGCTGGCGGGCAGGCTGGTGTTTCGGCCCGCGCTGGTGACGTTTCACGGCGGCCTTTCGCAGGATTATTTTCCGCGTCCGGATTCGCCGCGGCTGCGTTTTGCATTCTGGCTGCTATTCGCCCTGGCGGGCGGTGTCGCCTGCGACAGTGCGGAGATCAAACAGGCCATCGTGGATTACGGAATCCCCGCGGAGAAAGTCAGTTCGATCGCAACTTTCTCAGCGCAATACTTGAACTTTGCGCCCGCAAAATTGCCGGCCGAAATCGAGACCTTCCTCGCGCAACGTGACCCGGTGTTCTTTTGCTATGTCTCGTTCCGGGCGGAGTACCGCCTCGAGGTATTGCGCGAAGGCATGGCGAAGTTCCGCAAGCCTTATCCACGAGCGGGGTTCGTGTGGCTGGGATTCCCAGAAAAAGAAATGCCCGCTGTCCGCAAGTTCGTGTCCCGGTGGTGGCAAGCGAGAATGGCCGCCGCCCGGCGGGCGTCGTTACCTACGACGAGATGAACCCAGACGACATGGTCGCGAAGCTTGGTTACGTTGCCGAAAATTACGCTCAGGTGAAAGCGGGAACGCGGCTGCCCGATGCCGAAGACGCCGATGCCAAAGACAATGTTGGCCTGATGGCCAACTGGCTTGCGGGCGAGAGCGTCGCGCCAGCAAAGCAAGAGGCTGTGCGTGTCGGATAACGCACTCACCCGGCGCGTGCGTCGCCTGACCTCGATGAGCGGTGACGAGTTCGGCACCCGCTCACGCCAGGAACTCGGCAAGCGCGTGGATGCCGTGCTGGGCCTGGCGAGGCGCGATTTCTCGGAAAAGCCCCATGCTTCGGGCTCAAGGGCAAAGTTTTTCTTTACCGCGGACGAAGTCCCCGCGATTCTCTCAGCTTTTCAACAGCGCCTTCCTGACGAGTTCAACGAGATTGTTCTCAGCGCCGAGCAAATCTGTGAGCATCACTTCGAACTGCTCGGCTATAAAGATCTCGATTACGGCACTGAAATTGACTGGAGCCTGGATCGCGTGCACGGCAAGCGCGCGCCGCGAAAGGTGTTCTACAAGATTCGTTATCTCGATTTTGCGGAATGCGGCGACGTAAAAGTTACGTGGGAACTGAACCGGCACCAACGCTGGCTGACGTTGGCCAAGGCCTATCGCATCGCGGGCCAGCAGAAGTTTGCCGAAGAAATCTTCGCTCAGTGGGAACACTGGCATCGCGAGAATCCTTATCCGTACGGGGTGAACTGGGCCAGCAGCCTGGAGGTTGCCTTCCGCAGCCTGTCGTGGCTTTGGACTTATTACCTGCTTGGCGATGCTGCCGTGCAGCGCTCCGGCTTCCGCGAACAATTTCTGCGATCGCTTTCGGTGCATGGCCGAGCTATCGAGCGCTACCTTTCGACTTACTTTTCTCCCAACACGCATTTAATGGGAGAAGCGGTGGCCTTGTTCTTTGTCGGCGTGCTGTGCCCGGAACTGCCGTCGGCGGAACGATGGAAGAATCTCGGCCGACTTCTTCCTGCACGCGCGAATTCTTGCGGCGCGTAACGACATCGCGATTCCCGCGGAGTTCGACGCGACGATCGAACGCATGTTGAATGGTTTGGCTATTCTCGGCAGGACGGGTAATGTCCCGCGCATCGGCGATGACGACGGCGGACGCCTTTTCGACGGCCAGCGCAATCGTAGCCAGCACATGCTCGACCCGCTGGCGATCGGTGCGGTCCTCTACAAACGTGGCGATTTCAAGGCCGTTGCGGGCGGTCTGCGAGAAGAAACGCTCTGGCTCCTCGGCGCAGGTGCTGCCCGCGCTTTTGACAGTATCGCCGCGCGAGCGCCAAAGCAAAGCTCAGTTGGCTTTGCGGATTCCGGACTCTATGTCATGAACGACGCAACCCGCCAGATCGTGATTGACGCTGGTCCGCTGGGCGCGGGCAGTGGAGGTCACGGCCATGCCGACGCGTTAAGTATCTGCGTGAGCGACCGAAACGGCCCGGTGCTGGTCGATAGCGGCACCTATGAATACGTTGGCGATGGCGCGGAGCGCGATCAGTATCGCGGAACCAGCGCGCACAGCACGCTGACCATCGACGGCCAGAGCCAACCTCGGCCCCGGGGCCCGTTTTCGTGGTCGCACCGCCCGACGTCAGTCGCAGAGAAATGGATCACCGGCGAACATTTCGATTTCTTCACCGGGAGGATCGAAACTTCCGGGGCGGTTGGTTCTCCGCCGCTTCACCGCCGTTACGTTTTTGCATTGAAAAATGGTTTCTGGTTGGCGCGCGACGTTGTCGAGGGAGCGGGCGAACACAAGCTGGACGCTTATTGGCATGTTGCGCCCGAATACACTCCCTCGGACGGCAGCCGCTTCATGGGCAAGCCAGGCAATGTTCTCGACGTCATCACACCCAAGGGCAGCAACTGGTCAGAGCGCGTCATCGAAGCTGGCATGTGCTCGCCGGTGTATGGCCAGACGCTGGCGGCGCCAGTTCTGCACTTCAGTACCGTTGCCAGCCTACCGGCTGAATCCGTTACCTTATTTAGGGCACGAGAAAACGCCGAGCCTCGCGGATCGCTCAAGTCAGCCGGAGGAAACGGCAACGCACGCGAGTACGTTTACGCCGAGGGCAACGAAGAACACTGGATGTTTTTCTCGTCGGCAGGCGCGCGCTGGACCGTGGGCGACTGGTCGAGTGATGCGGAGTTTGTGTATTGGGGATACGATCGCAAACGAGACATCGGTTTGTTGATCGTCTGCGGCGGATGCCTGGTGAGTTTTGCCGGGCGGGAACTTGTGGCGTGTCTGGGTCGCGTGCCGTACTTTGAGATCGTCCGGGAAAAGGGGATTGCGCGAGTCCTCACCCCGGCGAGCGATGCAATTGTGCTGCGCAATGCCGGGCTGGGCGCGTTGCTTGCGCCAGGGGCGCCGATTACAGCACCCGAAGCGGTCTCAAGATCAACGAACAGTTAATTTATGTGCGGAATTTGCGGAATATTTTTGGCGGAGCGGGACGCGCGGGTTGAGCGCGAGACCCTGGCCGTGATGAATGATCAAATCATCCATCGCGGGCCGGACGACGGAGGCCTGTTCGTGGAAGGCCGCGTCGGACTTGCCATGCGGCGCCTCAGCATCATTGACGTTCAGTCCGGCCACCAGCCGCTTTCGAACGAAGACGAAAACATATGGATCGTCTTCAACGGCGAAATCTACAATCACCAGCAACTCCGCGGAGACCTTGAGGCTGCCGGGCATCGCTACCGCACCAAAAGCGACACTGAAACCATCGTCCATCTTTACGAGCAGTACGGGCGCGACTGCGTGAATCACTTGCGCGGCATGTTCGCATTCGCCATATGGGACCGCCCGAAACGCAAGCTGTTTATCGCTCGCGACCGGCTGGGCATCAAGCCCCTCTATTATCGCTATGCTGACGGCGTCTTTCTGTTCGGGTCCGAGATCAAAACGCTGCTTGCGTATTCGGGCGCGACTGCCGAGTTCAATCAGGCAGGCCTCGCCGAATATCTGGCATTCGGATACCTGAGTGGCGAGGACTCGTTCTACGCTGGAATCAAGAAGCTGCTTCCCGGTCACACTCTTGAACTCGACGAAAGCGGAAATATTTCCATCCAGCCGTACTGGGATTTGTCCGTGTGCGCCGATACGGACAGCAAGCCGCGCAGCTATTACGTGAAGCAATATCGCGATCTGCTGGAACAATGTGTTGACAGCCACCTGATGAGCGACGTGCCGCTCGGAGTGTTTCTGAGCGGCGGCCTCGATTCCAGCGTGATTGCCGCGCTGACTGCGAAGAGCCGCACCGAACCCATTCAGACATTTGCCGTCGGCTACGGCGAAGAAGCCTTCAGCGAGTTGCCCTTTGCCCGGCAGGTTGCCAAGCATATTGGTTCTGAGCACCATGAAGTCCGCCTCAGCCGCCAGGAATTTTTCGACTCGCTGCCCAGCCTCATATGGCATGAGGATGAGCCAATCGTCTGGCCGTCGAGTGTTTCCCTGTACTCCGTCGCCAAGCTGGCGCGCGAGCGCGTCACCGTGGTCTTGACCGGAGAGGGAAGCGACGAGACCCTGGCGGGATACACCCGCTATGCATGGACGCTGAAGAACGCCGCCTGGGACAAGGTGTATCGCTCGGCGACGCCCGCCGCGTTGCGCAACGCCGTCCGCGTCATCATCAATGGAAGCGGGCTTCCGGCGAACCTGCGCCGCAAGTTTGAGCACACGTTCCTGGTCCGCGACGGCGCGTCATGGCCGTCATTCTACTTCGACAATTTCTATTCCGGCTTTTCCGCGCAGGAGCAAGGCGAGCTTTTGTCGGACAGCGCCAAGGCCGCCAGTCGCGACGCCTACGCCGGCTCAATGCAGCACTGGGAGCACTCTTCCGGCGACCTGCTGCACCGGCTGCTTTACACCGACATCAAGACCTATCTGGTGGAGTTGCTGATGAAGCAGGACCAGATGAGCATGGCAGCGTCCATTGAAAGCCGGGTTCCGTTTCTTGACCACAAGCTGGTCGAATTCACCGCCCGCATTCCTGCGCAATATGCGATTAAGGGACTGGCCGGCAAACAGATTCTGAAGGAAGCGGTCGAAGACCTGCTGCCGCACGACATTATTTACCGCAAGAAGATGGGATTCCCCACGCCGTGGGCCTACTGGCTAGCCGGATCGCAGCTCAATGATCTGGAGAAGATGCTGCTGAGCCCGCGGACGCTGGAGCGTGGCTTCTTCAAGCCTGAAGCGGTGAAGAAGTTATTTGCCGAACACCGCGCCGGGCGCCGCGATCACGGCAACCGCATCTGGCGGCTGCTCAACCTGGAGACCTGGATGCGGGTATGCATTGATCGCGAATCCGGAGCGCTGCCGCAATCGGCTGCCAGCGGCAACCGCCGGGCGGCTTCGATCACGGTTTGAAATCTCCCGACCCGATCGAGAATTACTTCACCGGAAGCTGGTCCCGGCTTCCCAGAAACTGAGAAAGAGGTTCCCGCAAGCCCGGTCCGCAGGCAATCAGGCCCGGCAGCAGCGACGATTTCCGGTTGAACGTGAACGCCGCGCTGTCGAGCGGCCGCGCAAAGCCACCGGCGCTCAAGAGGAGCGCGACTCCGGCCGCGACGTCCCACTCGTTCTTGGGCGTCAAAGTAAAGGTTGCGTCGTTCAGGCCTGCAGCCACCCTCGCCAGCTTGTAGGCCACCGAACCCATCGGGGTAATCTTGAACGGCGCGTCTTCAAACTGCTTCCATTCGCCGCGCTTGACCTCGCTGCGGCTGGCGAGCACGCTGGCGTCCTGCAGAGACGCACGCGAGCTTGCCTTGGTAGGCTGGCCGTTATAGGTGAGGCCGGTTTCGACCGATCCCAGAAAATATTCTCCGGTTGCAGGATTGCAGATGCCACCCGCAATCGGCCGACCATCTTCCACCAAGCCAATCGAAGCACAGAACTCAGGTATCCCGGTCACAAATTCGCGCGTCCCATCCAGCGGATCGACGATCCACACGTAGTTGCGATCCAGTCGCGAGGGGTCATCCACGCTCTCTTCCGAGAGCCAGCCTTCGCCTTCGCGGAGCAATTCCTTACGCAGGACGGCGTCCAGTTGGCGATCAGCCTCGGTGACGGGGTCAGTCCCGGTCTTGTACTCGGTGGCTACGGCGCCCGGCGTAAAGCGGTCAAACACAGCGCGCGCGCCGTGGAGTGCAGCTTCAATGCGGCGCAGGAAATCGGTGGTTGAGTGGGTCAGAACATGCTCCTGGAGTGGGTGGCGTAAACAAAAGTTCGAGCCTGCAAGAATGAACTATTGTAACAGCGCTCTGCGAAAACCCACGTTTGGCGCAGGTTTTCCGCATTGTTTACAAGCCTTGCTCCTTAGTGCTTCGGTACCTTGTGCGCCGTTTCGCGCTGGGTTAGCCTTGGGTCAAACTTATGCTTTACGGGATCAAATACATCGCCAGCTATGTGCTGGGGCGCGACCTGGCAGGCAGGAATTTCCAGGTCTTCCCCGACGATGCCATGGTGGTTTCTTATCCCCGCTCCGGGAACACCTGGACGCGGTTTCTGATTGCAAACCTGCTGCATCCTTCCGAAGAAGTGAACTTTCTTTCGGTGGAAAAATTCGTCCCCGACACCACGACGATCTCCAGCCTGGCGCTCAAGCGGACGCCTCGACCCCGCGTCATTAAGACGCATGAATACTTTGACCATCGTTATCCGAAAGTCGTGTACATCGTTCGCGATCCGCGCGATGTAGTTCTCTCCTGCTACAACTTCCAGCGGAAATATCGCCAGATCGAAGATACATATCCGCTGGAGCAGTACGTCGATGATTTCCTGCAAGGTCGCGCCACCGAAAGATTCTGGGGTACGTGGGGCGAGAATGTGGCGAGTTGGCTTTCGACGCGCCGCAACCACAGTTCGTTCCTGCTGGTGCAGTTCGCGGACCTTTTAAACGATACTGGCGCGGAACTTAAACGCCTGGGAGATTTTCTGCAGGTCCCCGCCACTCCAGAGATTGTGGCAAAGGCGGTGGCTAATAGTTCGGCAGACCGCATGCGGGAATTCGAAAAGCGAAGCCAGGATCAGTGGGTGGGCAGCAAGAAACACCGCAAGGATATTCCGTTCGTCGGCGCCGCCAAGGCTGGTGGCTGGAAAACCAAGCTGCCCGAGCCCTGCGTGCGAAAGATTGAGTCTGCCTGGGGAGACCTGATGCTTTCCCTGAACTACGAACTCGGGACGAACGCCCGTGCTCCCAGCGAGTCCTCTCAATTGCAGCCCGTTGCCGGCGCCTGAAACTGGCAGCTGCTCATTAATACCAGATAAACAGAAAGGCTTTATTTAAGCCGGAACTTTGCTAAAATACAGTGTGCTCACGCTTCGAGACCGCTGTTGTTGTTGTCGCTGACCGGCCGGGAAACTCCTCTCCCACCTTCGGCCGTCGCTGTACCTGGTTGTAACCACCCAGGAAAATCGAAACTAACTTTGGAGGTTTGCATCTTGACTTCGACAAGTCACCTTATCCCTGCCCACGCCGGCGAACTGGTACAACTCATCGCTGGCGCCGAGCGCAGCGCTGAACTGAAAGCGCATTCGCGCGAGTGGCCCTCATGGGACCTGACCGGCCGCCAACTCTGTGATCTGGAGCTATTGCTGAGCGGCGGCTTCTCGCCCTTGCGTGGGTTCATGGGCCGCGCCGATTACGAAGGCGTTTGTAATGGTATGCGCCTGAGTGGCGGAGGGATCTGGCCGATGCCGATCACCCTCGACGTGACCGAAGACTTCGCGAAGAAGTTGACGCCGGGCAGCAGCAAGGTGGCGTTGCGCGATCCGGAGGGCGTAATGCTCGCGGTGCTCAATGTCGAAGAAGTGTGGCAGTCGGACCGTCAGGCGGAAGCGAAAGCCGTATTCGGCACGACCAGCGCCGCCCACCCGGGCGTGGATTTCCTGCTGAACCGCGGCAACGCGTGGTACGTCGGCGGCAAGGTTGAGGGTCTGCAAGACCCTTCGCACTATGACTTCAAAGCTCTGCGTTTGACTCCGGCTGAGTTGCGCAACGAGTTCGCGCGCCTCGGATGGCGCCGTGTGGTGGCGTTCCAGACACGCAATCCCATGCATCGCGCTCATGTGGAACTTACGTTTCGCGCCGCGAAAATGGTGGAAGCGAATCTGCTGATTCATCCCTCGGTCGGCATGACCAAGCCCGGCGACGTGGATTACTTCACCCGCGTGCGCTGCTATCAACTACTGCTCTCCAAGTACCCTCAGGGAACGGCGAAACTCTCGCTCCTGCCGCTGGCCATGCGCATGGGCGGGCCGCGCGAAGCCATCTGGCACGCGCTCATCCGCAAGAACCACGGCGCCACCCATTTCATTGTGGGCCGCGACCACGCCGGGCCGGGCAAGGACACCGACGGCAAGCCGTTCTACGGACCGTACGAAGCGCAGGAACTTTTCAAGAAGCACGAGAAGGACATCGGCGTGACCATGGTGCCGTTCAGCATGATGGTCTATCTGGAAGACCAGGACACCTATGTGCCGGACAACGAAGTCCCGGCGGGTGCGCGCGTTCTGAACCTTTCTGGCACCGACCTTCGCGACCGCCTGAACGAAGGCCGCGATATTCCGGCGTGGTTTACGTATCCGGAAGTTGTGCGCGAACTGCGCCGCAGCTTTCCGCCACGGCACAAGCAGGGCGTCACCATCTTCTTCACCGGACTTTCCGGATCCGGCAAATCGACCATTGCGAATGTGCTGCTCACCAAGTTCCTGGAGACCGGTGGACGTCCGGTCACCATTCTCGACGGCGACCTGGTTCGCAAGCATCTATCCTCGGAACTCGGCTTTTCCAAGGAGCACCGTGACATCAACATCCGCCGCATCGGATACGTTGCGTCGGAAATCACCAAGAACGGCGGCATCGCGATCTGCGCGCCTATCGCTCCATACGACGCCACGCGCAAGGCGGTGCGTTCCATGATCGAGCCTTACGGCGGATTTGTTCTGGTACACATCGCCACTTCGATCGAAACCTGCGAGCAGCGTGATCGCAAAGGCCTTTACGCAAAGGCTCGTGCCGGGATCGTGAAAGAGTTCACGGGAATTTCAGATCCGTACGAAGTGCCGGCCGATGCGGAAGTGGTGATTGACACCGCCAATCTGACCGCCGAAGAGGCAGCGCAGGAAATCATTCTGCACCTCGAACGCGAGGGCTTCATCGGGGTCAGCCCGGAATCATCGTCCTAACGGGCGTAAGCCCCAGGGGCTAACGGTTCGCCAAGCGCCACTGGAACGACAGGCAGTCATGACTCTGGCCAGAGTAGAATACGAGTTACTGCTGAGGAGGAATCATGAAAAGACTGCTGATCGTACTGGTGGCGCTGGCATCTACGCCGCTGAGCTTCGCCGCGGGAAATTCGAAGGAAGTGGACCGCGTGAAGGACGCTGGGGTGGTGATGAAGGAAATCCTCAACATTCCCGACGACATTCCCAAAGACCTGCTTGACGACGCCGAGTGCGTCGTTGTTCTTCCTTCGGTCAAGAAGCTTGCAATTGGAATCGGCGGCAGCTACGGCCGCGGCGTGATGGTCTGCCGCACCGGAGAACACTTTACGGGAGGCTGGGGAGCGCCGGCCATGTACGCCCTAGAAGGCGCCAATATCGGCTTCCAGCTTGGCGGGCAGGCAACTGATTTCGTGCTGCTGGTGATGAATCCACGCGGCGCGGAGTCTTTGATGGCCAGCAAGGTGAAACTGGGCGCTGACGCAGCGGCCGCTGCGGGCCCCAAGGGGCGCACCACCACGGCAGCTACCGACGTTGCCATGCGCGCGGAGATCCTTTCATATTCCCGCTCGCGCGGATTGTTTGCCGGCGTTTCGCTGGAAGGATCAACTCTGCGTCCTGACGGCGACGCCAACGAAAAGCTGTACGGGCGCAAGCTGTCAGCGAAAGAGATTCTGCGTGAAGGCAAAGCTGGATCGCCTGCCGCGGCCCATTTGCTCGATGCCGAACTGACCAAGGCCTCTCCCAAGAATCGGTCAGACCCGAAGTCGCTGGAGTAGCGAGTCTCCTTACGGCGTGCCGCGCAGCGGCGAAAGAGTACAGCCCACGGCGAAAGCCGTGGGTTTTTGTTTCCGGGGGTGAATGAAGCCCCGATGGGGGCGAAATAGGGCTGTCTGCCTGAAGGCACCGGCCCGTCTCTTTCCTATTCCCGTCCGGCGAATTCCTTCAACGACTGTTCGTACGGCGCTCGGGCGATTCCACGCTCGGTCACAATCGCCGTCACATATTTCGCCGGTGTCACGTCAAACGCGGGATTTTCGATTCCCACTCCCTCGGGCGTGACCAGCTTTCCGGCGAAATGCGTGACCTCGGAGGGATTTCTCTGCTCAATGGGAATCTTGCTGCCGTCCGGGGTCTCCAGATCGACGGTTGAGATCGGCGCGGCAACGTAGAACGGAATGCCGTGTTCTTTCGCCAGTACCGCGACCGTGTAGGTTCCGATCTTGTTGGCGACGTCGCCGTTCGCAGCAATGCGGTCGGCGCCGACGATCACCGCGCCAATCTTGCCCTGGCGCATCATCGCGCCCGACATGTTGTCGGAAATCACGGTGGTCGGGATGCCGTCCTTCATCAGTTCCCACGCCGTAAGGCGCGAGCCTTGCAGAAATGGCCGCGTCTCGTCGGCGAATACGTGAATCTTCTTCCCTTGCTCGACCGCGGCGCGAATCACTCCCAAGGCCGTGCCGTATCCCGCCGTCGCCAAAGCGCCAGCATTACAGTGAGTCAGAACGCCGCCGCTGGCCGGCATGAGCGTCGCTCCGTGCTTACCCATCGCCTGATTGATGGCAATATCTTCCGCGTGCATCCGCTGGGCTTCTTCGATGAGTGTTTGCTTGATCTGCGGTATGGGCCGCACCCGCAGGGTCTCGAACTTCTGCTGCATGCGCTTGATCGCCCAGAACAGATTGACCGCTGTCGGCCGCGTCTTTCCGATGACGTCGCATATCTGATCGAAATCGCGCTTCAAGTCGCCGGCGCTCTCGGCTTTCGAGTTCTTCACGCCGAGCGCGATGCCCATCGCAGCCGCGACGCCGATTGCTGGAGCTCCGCGCACCACCATGTTGCGAATCACGTCCGCGACTTCCTGGCAGGTCGTGCAGTTGACGTAGGTTTCTTCGGTCGGCAGCTTGGTCTGATCGATGAACAGCACGCCGCGGTCGGTCCATTCGAGGGTTTGAATCATAGGGATTGAGTCATTGAATCATTTGGTCGCGCGTCGCCCGTCGTGCGTCGTCCGCAAAACAAGTCTGTCGAGTTGATCTTCTAGCTTATCGAATAATCGGGATCTGCGGCGCGGCGGTTTCCGGCAAGACCCCACGCAATCGCGGATCGTCAGCCACTTCGATGGCCCGCTTGTACGCGCGGAAACCGCACTTAACGTAAAACGGCAGCGCCGCCGGACTATCGAGCGTGCAGGTATGCACCCACACTCGCGAAGTCGAAGAAGCCCATGCGCGGTCGAGCAAGGCCAGCATGAATGGATACCCCAGGCCTTTTCCAGTAGCCTCGGCATAGAGAGCGAAGAACGTGATCTCGACTTGCCCGGGCTGAGAACAGTCCAGTTCGGCCATCCCGATTTCACTACTATCTTTTTCCGCGACAAAGAGTTCGCTGCCCGGGCTGTCTAATAACGCTGGCAGTTGCTCGTCAGTCATCTCGAGCCTGCTCCACCAGAGCCACTGCTCGCCAGCCCGCCGGAAGATTCCGCGATACCAGCGGAGATCCGGATTCTTTACCGGCCGCAAGGTGATCAAACTGGATGCGTCGCTGGCGTGAACCGGGCGCTGCAGCATTTCCAAGTAGGTGACGACCGCCGCAATTTTGCCGGGGGCCAGGTCGGTGTAGCCGTCGGGGACCATGAGACTACCTCACGGCCGACGGCTGATGGCCGAGAGCCATATGCTCTTTTCTCACATCGTTGGCCGTAAACAAAGCCACGAACGGCGCGGGAGCAGAGGCTTTCTCTACGTCGGCTCGTCCGCCAGCTTCTTCGCGTTCCACCAGGCACATCACGCCTACAACTTCGAATCCAAATTCGCGCGCGGCTTCAATGGCCTGAATGGTCGATGATCCGGTGGTGCACACGTCGTCCACGATCACGACCCGCGCACCCTTTTCGCGGAAACCCTCGACGCGCTGGCCGGTGCCGTACTGCTTTTCAGCCTTGCGAACCAGAAATGCGTGGATCCTCCCACTGACGACCGCGACTGCAACCGCGAGCGGATCGGCGCCCATGGTCAGGCCGCCGATGGCTTGCGGGTCCCATCCCCGGGAGCGAATCTCCTCGAGCAGTACTTGCCCGGTAAGTTGGGCCCCGCGCGCGTCCAGCGTGGAGGTGCGGCAATCGATGTAGTAGTCGCTGGTGCGGCCGGAGGCAAGTTTAAACTCGCCCAGTCGAAAAGACTTGGTCGCGAGCAGGCGCAACAGTTCCTGGCGTGCCGTGAGCATGAATTACTAAGATATAGCAAAAACAAAACGCCCGCGGGTTGCGGGCGCTTTGCAAACTCTGAACGTGGCGGTTGTTCTAGGCAGCAGCCCGGCCAGTACCCTCATCCGCGCCAGAGGCCAGCCGCAGCAGGGCTGGCGTGGCGAACATCGCAGCAGTGAAGACCAAATCACCGACCAACCCGCGCTGGACGAACGGCAAGCCCATCGCGTAGCACGTCACCAGCCCGGCGAAAGTTTTCGGGTACATATTGAAGCTGGCCCACACAGCGAAGTTGCTGATGAGGAAGAACGATACCGAACTGGCCAAAGCGGAAGCGGCGATCCAGATTGGTTTGGTATTGTCGCGCAGCCGGGTGCCAAGCAACAGGATGGCGGCGTACCAGACCCAGCTCACAAGCTGGTCAATGCCGACCGGATATCGATACACGAACTTGCTCAACACAACGTCGGAGAGGGCCAGCAGCACAACCGGAACCCAGAACTGGCAGCGTGATCCGCGCGCGCCGAAAAACAGCAGGCAGGCGGCGACCGGAGTGAAGTGCCACGGGTGCGCGTGCGTGTACGGAATGATCAATCGTACCGCGACCGCGAACAATACAAACAGATAAGGCAGCATGGCATCACCTCGGAAGATTGATTCTCGTCGGTTGGGTGGGAATACGTCAAGTCTCGACTGCAAATCACTCGACAGCAATCAATTGAGCGGAGGACTCTCCTGCCTGGATCCCATCGCTTCTGCGCTCACGTGCAACTTGCCGTCCAGCCGAACTGATGCGGCGAGAATGCCGTTTCGGTTCAGCAGCGGGTAGGCGAATCGCAGGTCCCTGAAATTGACAACGGTGTCCTCGCCCTCACCTTCCTTGGCTACTGTAACCAGCGGGTATCGCGCCCAGTCGAGATACACACGGCCTAGATAGGTTCGTTTGGCGGCGAGCGTAGCCGGTGTTTCTGGCGGTTTCGCGTCGTACTGCAAGTCGCCATACAGCCTCCCCGTCCGCGAGTTGACATCGGCGCTCGCGAAGAAACCCGGCATTTCAGCGACTCCATACCACCGGGTGAGAGACAAGGGATACGGATAGGCGGAGGCCCGCATTGGCGCCTCCCCGGTTTTGGCGTCGGCGGCAAAAGCGGCTGTGCGCACGGCTTGAACTGCCTGGCGATGCTCGTAGTCGCGTGCCGCATAAAGCGCCACAACGCAGGCTAACGCCAGAATTGCCGCCCGCTGTCGCCGGGGCAATCGCTGATTTCGCGACCAGATCGCAGGCAGCGCCAGGCCCGCGATCAGAATGACGTAGAGGGCAGGCTCCACGATAAAAACAATGTCCCATGAATACCATTTTTCCCAGAAGGGCCAGAACGGACGCACACCGTAGTTGTTAGTGAAGTCCAGCAGGATGTGGCTAAGGCCAGCGACGTAGGCGAAGAGGAAGAGCAGTCCCCAGCGTGGCGGCAGGTCAGGAATGTTGGTCTTGCGCCCCCGCAACCGCCAGATCAGATACATCAGGCCGACGGTCAGACCTGCCACCAGAAACAGGCCGAGGAACGAATGCGTAAAGCCACGGTGATGGGCAAAGCCATAGACCGGGCCTTTCAGTCCGGAGATGACATCCAGGTCGGGAGCTTCGGCGGCCAGCGTCATGGTCGCGGTGGCGAGGGCGGTCTTGCGATCGAATCCGGCTCGCGCCAGCACGGCGCCGGTCAGAAAATGGGTGATGGGCTCCAAACTGATTTTGTAACACAGAATGGAATCGCGTTGGTCGCACGACGACGCAGCAACTATCCCAGAAGCGATGGATGGCCCTTCGGCACCAGCACGGTCAACGCGTCCGGCACCGTCGAAAGCGTAATTGGCAGCCGTCCCAGCAACTCGCCGTCGGCTTCGACATAAATGTTCTCAGGCGTCCCGCTCGCAATCGGACGGCAAGTGACCTCGTCTGCATACGCGAGCTCAATTCCCGGCACACCGTTCGACATTCCCAGAATCCCGCGAAAAACATAGGCAAGGTACAACGTCCGGTTTCCTGTCCGGCAAAGCACCAGACGCAAGTCATTGCGGCCGAGCGACGCCCCAGGCGCCAGTTCGCGCAGCAGACCTCCGAAGTAGTTGATACGAACCGCCAGCATTTCAGAAAGGCTGGCCTCGCGCCGGGGTTCGCCACCGCCCGACGAAAACTCGGCCTCGAAGTACCGCATGCGGTGCGCCGTCCAAAGATGAATCGCCTTGAAATAGTAGGCCAGCATTCCGGCGCGGTCTTTGGTCAGCCGGTTCAGCTTGTAAAAGAGGTGCGCGTCTACTCCCACGCCAGCCGCGACGGTGAAATATCGCGAAGACGGAATAGCATTGAAATCGCGATACTGAATTTTCCCGACGGCGAATTTTACCGGGACGGCCGTCAGCAGCGCCCGCGCCGCGCCTTCGGGATTGATCGGGACGCGCAGGTCGTGGGCCATGGCGTTCGCCGCACCCAGCGGAATGATGCCAAGCCCCGCCTCCCGGCCTGCCATGCCCTGCAGCACGTCGTGGATGGTTCCGTCGCCGCCACAGGCAATGATGGTGTCAAAGCCGTCGCGAACGGCCATGCGCCTCTGTGCGGTTGCATCGGCTGAGGCTTTCGTAGGAGAGACTTCCAGTTCGACGCCCGCCCTGCGCAGCACCGCTGCGGCTGCCTCCACATCCTGGATGCGATGTTTCAGCCGGCGGCCAGAGACGGGGTTGTAGAACATCGCGGCTTTTCGCATGAAAGAAGGAGAGTCTCTCCGGCGGGACAAAGGTCAGAGCCGGGGCACGGCAATTCTATACGGACATTTCGAGCATAAACGCAGCCCGTTAACGTGGGATGAATTCGGAGGGCAGGGGTTGCCTTGGCCGGAGCGGGATACTTCCGCCCGCTGGAATCACGCCAGCAATTTCGCAGCGTCCTTCGCGTAGTAGGTCAGAATGATGCTTGCGCCAGCTCTGCGGATCGAAGTCAGCGATTCCATCATTACGCGATCGCGGTCAATCCAGTTGTTGCGCGCGGCGGCTTCGATCATCGCGTATTCGCCGGAAACCTGATAAGCGGCAATCGGCAGGTCAAATCGTTGGTGCGCGGCGGCGATCACGTCGAGATACGGCATGGATGGGGCGATTTCGCGCATGGCTTCGCGCAAGTTGGCACCGTCCATTTGGTAAGACCGGCGGTCGCCGAACTGCGGTGCAGAATCTGCGGCCTCGCGGAACGGCCCGTAGAACGCCGAGGCAAATTTGGCGGCGTAAGAAAGAATGGGCGTGTTCTCGAATCCGGCTGTGTCGAGACCCTTGCGAATCGCGGCGACGCGGCCATCCATCATGTCGGAAGGGGCGATGACGTCGATGCCGGCCTTCGCGAGCGAAACTGACGTTCGCGTCAGCACTTCAAGGGTGGCGTCGTTGACGATTTCAAATTCGGCCCCGGCCGCCGACTGACTGGCAACCGCGGCCCCAACTGATTGCAGCGCCGACGGCTTCACGATCCCGCAATGCCCGTGCGACATGTACTCGCAAAGGCAGACATCGCCAATCACCAGCATCTCGGGAACTGCGCGCTTGATGGCGCGCGTGGCCCGCTGCACGATGCCGTTGTCCTCCCACGCGCTGGTGGCAACTTCGTCCTTGGTTTCGGGCAAACCGAAAAGAATGAGCGCTGGGACACCGAGCGAGTGAGCTTCTTCGGCCTCGCGGACGGCCTGATCCACAGACAGATTGAATACACCAGGCATGGAGCGCACTTCCTTGCGCACGCCTTCGCCCGGGCAAACGAACAAGGGATAGACGAAGGCGTCTGGAGTCAGCCGGGTCTCGCGCACCATGGCGCGGAGAGACGCGGTGCGGCGCAGGCGGCGAAGGCGGGTTGCCGGAAAGGCCATAGGGAAATTCTAGCGCAGCTTCGAACCCCGGTCAGCCGCGCGGTCGAATCGCGGCAGGCGCGGACTACAGTACCATAAGCATGTGCCCGAAGCGATGAAAAACAGCAGTGCGCGGCTGCTCGAATTTGACGCCTTGCGCGAGTTGCTGCGCGGCTATGCGGCGTCGGACCTGGGACGCAGGCGGGTAGAGGGCCTTGCTCCTTCGACC
>WNFI01710490.1_pt1 | contig 18587 bp, 20 predicted proteins | sample 5400471 | NCBI WGS metagenome assembly WNFI01 (sample SAMN13153348, study PRJNA577476) | soil metagenome | isolation source: 100 cm saprolite on Douglas fir-dominated hillslope | place: USA:California | collected 2013-09-17 | reverse complement strand
GCGATCGAGGCGCGCCAGAGGCCCGATCGAAAGAATGATCGTCAGCATGAAGAATGCGCAGCTGCCGAAGGCGCGGACGCGCAGATCGATCGCGGCCGGGAGATCCTTGGGTGGGTCGAGCCAATGGGCCAGGATCAGATAGCCGCCGATGTAGAGCGTCACGCCGACGAGCAGGATGCCGTCGTAAACGAGCTTCGTCCGGTTCCACTGCACGGCGCGAAACGCGGAACTCATGGTCTGAGCTCTTCTGCTGCGCGAGGAGGTTCCGCGTTGGGCGGTGGCCGCAACGTCAGCGCCATCGCGAAGCCAAGCGCGACTGCAAAGGCGAGGACCGGCCAGAGCAGGCGGTGCACCGACCGCTGCGATCGCGTCATGGCGACGATCTCAGCCAACGGATGAGCACGTAGGGCCAGAGCGCGACGGCACCGGGAAAAAGCATAATCCGCGCACCCAGCGTCACTGCGGCGGGTGCGGGCAGCACGCGCGTGACGCCAAACGCGAGGAACGCGGCCGCGATCACGATGCCCACCGCGGCGTAGAGCGTGACGGCCAGCAGCACGATCATGACACCGGCTCCGCGCGACCGGAGCGATGGGCGATGATGGGCCCGCGGTCGCCATAGTAATACGGCGCACCTAGGAACGGCGGGCCGGGAAACGGCATCGCGCAAATGTTCAGAATGAGATACGCCATGCCCATGGCTCCAGCCGCCTATCGAGCGAGGGTCTTCCCGATGTCGGCCCACGTGCCGGCCGGCGCCGCCCCGGCGTCCTTGACGAGAATCTCGTGCATGACGTCGAACACGCGCACACCGACCTCTTTCGGCATCGGCGCGAGCCACGGCGATGCAAACAGCGTGGTACGGGCATCCGAGTAGCCCTGTGCCCAGCGCGCATTCATCGTCGCGCGGCCGAACTCATAGTCCTTTGCCGCGCCCTGCGAGTCGTGCGGGCGGTAGATGAGCTGCACAACGTCCATCGTTGTGACGCATCCGAAATTGTAGAGCCACTTGGCTTGCGGTGTCTCCTTGAGTTCTTGCGGCAGCATGTCATGCAGCGCATTGATGTTGTGACGCACGTCATGCTTCACCCGCAGTGCTTCTGTCCCCGCGCGTGTGCGCCCGGAATAGCGGATATCCTTCTCCCGCTCGTTGACTTCCTCGAGGTTCGTCGGCACGCGTCCGTGGGCGTGAAACAGATCGACCTGGAAGCTGAGGCGGCTGCGGCGCGGGAGGAAGTCGAGCACGTATTGCAACGGAGTGTTGGAGATGAGCCCGCCGTCCCAATAGTGCTCGCCGTTGATCTCCACCGCCGGAAAGCCCGGCGGCAAGGCGGCGCTGGCCATCACATGCTTGGGACGGATGGCAATCGTATCGTTGTCGAAAAACGTAAGGCTGCCGGTGCGCACGTTCACGGCGCCTACGCTGAAACGCATCGTCTTGGCGTTGATGCGATCGAAATCGACCAGGCGCTCGAGCGTGCTTTTGAGCGACTCCGTGTTGTAGTAGCTGGTGAGCTTTGGGAATGAGATCCAATCCAGCATCGGCCGCGGTGCAAAGAAGCCGGGCTGCCCGAACATCAACGCGGCGAGCGAACTCAACCGGCGCTCGGCTTCAGCCAGCGGGGCAAGCGCTAAAGGCCACGTTTGACGGCGAGACGTTACTTCTTCCCAGAAGCTGCGCAACTGTCCCACGCGGTTTTCGGGAGCGTTGCCGGCGATGATGGCGGCGTTGATGGCGCCGATGGAAATGCCCGCCACCCAATCTGGCACGTATTCGGAGGATGCGAGCGCTTCATAGACTCCCGCCTGATAGCTGCCGAGGGCGCCTCCGCCCTGCAGCACAAGCGAAACCTTTTTGTCGTAAGAGGCCGGCCGAGCCGGCAGGGAGCAGTCGGTCACGGTACTATATCCCTGTGCGAGCGGGACGATCAGAAGTCATTGCCAAGCTCCCTCGATCCGTGATGAGCCCGGGGAGCTAGAGCAGCGGTCTGGAAGATTTATTCCCAGATCTTTTCGAGATCCGGTTTGCACGATAGACGCTGTGATTCTCGCGCTGACCAGTTTTCGGTCGGCGCCATGCACCGCTCGTACCTGATCACGATCGAGGGCCGTAATCCATTTACGAAGAGAGAGCCTGCGCCAGGAGATCGAGCGCGGCGGCCGAAAACACGCGCATATTGGCGACACGGTCACTGTCGCCCGTCTCGAGCGTGAGCGCGCGCTCGACCGGCCCGCTCACGGCGAGGCAGCAATGCCCGGGCGCGTCGCCATAGCGATTGCCGATCGGCCCGGTTGCGCCGCTCTCGGCCAAGGCCCAGGTCGACGCAAAGCGTTCGCGCGCCGTTTGCGCCAGCAGCCGCGCATAGGGCTCGGTCGCGGCGCGCAGACCCAGCGCCGATATGTCGGCCAGATCGATGAGCACCTTGCGTGCGGTCTGGGTATAGACAATTGCGCCGCCGAGGAAATAGGCCGAGGCGCCCGGCATGGCCAGGAGCGCTGCCGAAACGAGACCGCCGGTTGAGGATTCAGCTACGACAATAGTATCGCCGCGCTCCTTCAGTAGTCGGCTGATCCGCTCGGCGCGGGGTAATAGATCCTTCATGGATGCTCACCTCGTCCGTTCTGAGCACGCAGGGCGCAATAAGCGAAGCGCATTGCGCCATTCATGCCTCGCCGAATTCACCGGTCGCGGCAAATTTGCATGCCCCTTCCGGAAATATTCTCCGCCACGTCGCGGTGAAACAATGGGAAGTGCGGCCAGACGGCGCAATGCGCTTCGCTTATTGCGCCCTACGAGGTCTGATCACGATTAATTCAACGGCGGAATACGCTATCCTTGGCGCGGGTCATTACGCGCGGCACGAGCCCGTCGTGATGACGGTGCCTCGCGCCGCGCATGTCGCAACGGAGAAACGAGATGAGCGTGTTTTCAAGAAGAGCCGTCGGCTGTCTGGTCGTGGCGACCAGCCTGATGACCCTGATCGGACCGTCTTTGGCGCAATCCCAGGGGCCAGAGGGTCTGATCCGAGACCCCAAACAGCTGGTCCAATCGCTGCGTTCGGGTGGATACGTCATTCTTGTTCGGCATGGCGCGACATTCTCGGATCAAGCCGATACCGACCCCTTCAATTTCAATGACATCGCCAAGCAGCGCAATCTCAACCAAAAGGGCAAGGAGCTGGCGAAAGCATTTGGCGACGCAATCCGTCAGGTCGGCATCCCTGTCGGTGAAGTCTACACGAGCAATTTCAATCGAGCCTTCGAGACGGCAGTCCTCGCCGGATTTAACGACGTCAAGAAGACACCCGACCTGACCGAGGGTGGTCTCGTCGTATCGCCCGACGAAAATAACCGGCGTGCCGCGGCACTTCGCAACATGCTGGCGCGGGCGCCCGAACAGGGCAAAAACACGTTCCTCATCACGCATAAGCCCAACATCGTCGACGCCCTCGGCAAGGACTGGTTCGATGTGAAGGAAGGCGAAGCGTCGATTTTCAAACCCGAGGGTGGCAAGTATCAGCCGGTGGCACGCGTGCAGATGGAGGACTGGCTGAAGCTCGCCGTGGCCGCCCAGTAAGGGGCAACGCCACCGGCATCGCCGCGGTCAAATCGCGGTGGCTTATAACAGTCCATTCGCTCGCGCACGCGGACTTGCTGCAGCTGCGCTTTGCGGGGATGAGTTAGGGACGAAACTCCCGTTCATTCCCGCGGAAGCGGGAATCCAGGAGCCACGGTCCGTGACTCTGGGTCCCCGCTTGCGCGGGGACGAACGGAGGGAGTCGGGCGGTTGTGCGCGACCTCCTTCCGTGTCGGCAAGGCGCGGTTCAAAGTCGATGAGCGAAGCAAAATCCGGGGCGTTTGGTTGAAGTACCTTCGCGCTGCGTGCTCGGTGTGCTCCCCTCCCCCGCTTGCGGGGGAGGGCTAGGGAGAGGGCAGGCAAAAAGATTTCGTGCTTGCGTACCCCCTCCCCACCCCTCCCCCGTAAACGGGAGAGGGAGCAGACCGAGTTCGTCGCTCGCGCTGATTCTACTTCACCTGGATCCATCGTCTTCGCAAGAAACATTTGCGCTCATCCGGCCTCAGGTGCGGAGGCTGACTCAACGTTTCACACCGGGAATTTGGCAAACCTCCGTAACTCTACGTACCCGTAATTCTACGTAGTTGTAGACACAGACAGCTGCGTGAGGCCAATCGCGCGGTCAGGCGGAGCTTGCTCGGACTTCGCATTTGTTCCGGCGTCGATCGTGTCTGCGAAGCGGCCTGCGCCGATAGCGTGTCGCTATGGAACTCGCGGCGTCATGCGCAAAGTTGGGGTCAGACTCAAAGCATCGTGCGTTGTCACTCGAGCGATACAAGCCTAAGATAATTTCGCTCACAAAATCTGTCAGTGGATTCTTGGCCAGGGGAGGGACAAGATGCCGCTACGCTCTTTCTTGAAGATCAATGGCGTGAATGGCGATGCGGCCGCGGACGCCTTCGAGGGATCGTTCTCGGTTGATGGTCCCGACACTGGAGCGCCGACGCCGCCTTCAGGCACTGCGCAGACGTTTTCCTTCGACGTGAACGAGCTCGAGGCCGCTGCCGCGGTGTCGAGCTACTTCATCAAGATTGGTGACCTGAAGGGGGACTCGACGGTCAACGGCTTCGAGGGCTGGTTCTCGGTCGACGGTTACGACCTTGGGGTGCAGAACACGGGTTCAGTGTCGGCGAGCGGAGCGGGCGCTGGCAAAGCGGTGTTCTCGCCGCTGACGGTGGACATCCATTCGCTGACCGGACTGGCCTCGCTGTTTGGCGACGTGGCGAGCGGCAAGCACATCACGTCGGTGGAGCTTGTGGGGGCTCAGACCATCAAGGATCAGAGCGTCAATGTCTATGACGTGAAGCTGTCGAATGTGCTTGTAAGCAGCTTCGAGAACGACCCTGGTCCGAACGGGGTGGAGACGTCGCTCTCCTTAAACTTCAGCAAGATCAGCCTGACCGATCAGCCGGCGACGAGGCATACAATCGTCGGCACTCCGCAGACGTTTAGCTTTGACGTAAACGACCTCAAGACGGACGCTCCGGTCTCGAGCGACATCGCCTCGCAAATCAACCAGATGGCCATGGGCCTCGCGAGCTTCATGGCATCAAGCCAGCTCGGATCATCGGGCGCGCAGGCTCTTGTGTCCACGCCATTGGCCCAGCAAGATAATCAGTTGCCGACGGTGGCGGCGGCGCACGCGTGAGATCGACGGCTGCGGCAGCGCGCCGGATGCGCCGGCGCGCCCGAAAGCGGTGCGCGTAAGATCCCGTTCAGGATACTGCGATGTCCGACTGGGGACAGGGGTATCACGTCGGGATTGCCTACACGCTGGGATTCTACCCCGAGCTGGCCCCCACCCATCTCGAGGCGGCGCTGCTCTTTGCCGGCTTCAAGTCCAACCTGACCAGAGCCGGGGCGAGATATTGTGAACTAGGCTGTGGCTACGGCCTCACGACGCTGGTTCTCGCCGCTACAAACCCGCACATGTCGTTTGTCGGGGTCGATTTCAATCCGACTCATATCGTCGCGGCGAGAGCGCTCGGCGAATCCGCGCGCCTGTCGAACATCCAGTTCGTGGAAGCGAGTTTCGATGAGCTGCTGGGCCCGCGGTTCGCCGACCTCGGCGAATTCGACATCATTGCGCTGCACGGCATCTACAGCTGGGTCGCGCCATCAGTTCGGCACGCGATCGTCAAGTTTGCCGATGCCAAACTGATGACGGGTGGCGTGCTGTACGTATCCTACAACGCCGCACCCGGCTGGATGCCACGCGCGCCGTTGCAGCGGCTTGTATTCGAATATGCGAAACGCCATCCGGCAGGACCTCGGGCCACGACCGCGGATGCCCTGCGCTTCGCCAAGACTATCAAGGACGCGGGCGCGCTCTATTTCCAAGCCTATCCTCAAGTCGGCGCCTTCATAGAGGCGATGGAAGGAAAAGACCTCACCTACCTCGTTCATGAAAATCTCAACGAAAGCTGGAGCGCCCTCTATCATGCCGATGTGGTAGCGGACTTCTCGCCGACCAGATTGAGGTATGCCTGCGCGGCACATATCGCCGACGACATCGACGAAACTTCGATACCGATCACCACGCACCAGGTCCTGCCCGACAATTCGGATGGCGTCTGGCGCGAAACCGTGAAGGATTTTCTGGTGGGACGCTCGTTCCGCCGCGATATCTTTGCCCGTGGTCCGGTTCAGCTCACGCCCGCAGAGAGGACCCAGGAGCTCGATCGCGTCCTCGTGCTGATAGTCCCCCGCTCCGCCGCGACCGCCAACATCCAGACCCCAATGGGTGAGGTGAAAGGGCGAGCCGACCTTTATTCTGCGATCCTCGATCGCCTGGCTGAGGGACCGCTGCGTCTATCGCAATTGGCCACGCAGGTTACCGGCCCGGACAAGAGCGCGGCGGCTGTCACCCAGGCCGTGGGTCTTTTGATCCACTCCGGTCAGGTCAAGATGGTGCGCCCCGATACCGAGACCGACTGGGAACCAGCTCGAAGGCTCAACGTCGCGCTAGCGCGAGAAATCGCGGCCGGCAAATCGGTTCGCGTGCTCGCGGCACCTGCGATCGGGACGGGTGTTGGCGCCGACCTGTGCGATTTTGGATTCGTGGCAGCAAGAGAGCTGGATCTGCGGCTCGATGCCGAGACCATTGCCCGGACGACCTGGAAAATGATTGAAAACACGTCCATCCGACCTGTGACGGACGGTAAGCTCCACCGCAGCGACTCGGAAGCGCTTGCGTATCTGCGCGAGGCCGCAGAGCGGCTGCTTGCCGAGAAGCTCGGAATTCTGAAGACGCTCGGCATTTAGGCGCCTCGCCCACAGTTCATCGGGTGGTGGCGGCGCTCGTCGTAATTGCTGGGCCTTGCTAGTCTCGGTCGCGGAGCCGCTTCAGGGGTCATCATGACACTTCCCCGCCGCGCTGTTCTGCACCTCGTTGCCGCGAGTGCCGCGCTGCCGGCGGCCGCACGCATGACTTGGGCGCAAGCCTATCCGGCGCGGCCGGTGCGGATCATCGTTCCCTTTCCTGCCGGCCAAGCAAGCGACACCGTCGCGCGTCTCATAGGTCAATCGCTATCGGAGCGGCTTGGGCAGCCATTCGTGATCGAGAATCGAACGGGCGCCGGCGGCAATATCGGCACCGAATCTGTCGTGAGGGCAATCGGGGACGGCTATACGCTCCTGCTTGCCAGCCTCTCGAACGCAGTGAACGCGACGCTGTACAAGAAGCTCAATTTCGAGTTCATCCGCGACATTGCGCCGGTCGCGAGCATCGGCGGCGGCCCTTATCTCATGGTGGTCAATCCATCCGTTCCCGCCAAGACGGTGGCGGAATTCATCGCGCACGCCAAGGCTAACTCGGGCAAGATCAATATGGGATCGTCCGGCAGCGGCTCCGTGTCCCATGTCTTTGGCGAACTGTTCAAGATGATGACCGGCGTTAACTTGGTCCACGTTCCGTACCGCGGCGGTTACGTTCCCGATTTGCTCAGCGGACAGGTGCAGGTCGTTTTCAGCACTATATCCTCATCCATCCAGTACGTGAGAAACGGCATGCTGCGCGCGCTGGCAGTGACGACTGCGACGCGTTCAGATGTGCTGCCGGATATTCCGACGCTGGGGGAATTCGTGCCCGGCTACGAGGCGAGCCAATGGTATGGTGTCGGCGCACCGAAAGAGGCACCAGCCGAGGTGCTCGAGATGCTCAACAAAGCGGTCAACGCCGTTGCGGCCGATCCGAGCATAAAGGCGCGGCTTGCCGGCGTAGGCGTCGATCCGACGCCGATGACATCCGCCGCGTTCGGCGCATTCATCGTCGAGGAAACCGAGAAGTGGGGCAAGGTGATCCGCGCCGCGAACCTGGTGGTGGAGTGACGCCTGTCCGCGAGCGGGGCGACCCAGCACGAGGCTATTCGATCACCTCGTCGGCGCGGGCGAGCAGCGTGGGTGGGACGGTAATGCCCAGCAGCCTGGCCGTTTGCAAATTGAGGACCAGCTCGAATTTCGTCGGCTGCATGACCGGCAGGTTGGCTGGTTTCTCGCCTTTCAGGATACGGCCGGTATAGACACCGGTCTGCTGACAAGCATGCGTAATATCAGGTCCATAGCTGATCAGCCCGCCGGCGACAGGATATTCATTCGTGGGATAGATCACGGGCAGCGCGTGGCGCGCCGCCAGCGTGACGATTTGCGCGCGACGGTTGAAGAAGAACGAATCCGGAGGGATCATTAATACGCTGTCGGGCCTTTGCGAAAGCTTCGCGAAGGCCGCATCGATCTCGCGATCATTGCCGGCATAGAGCATTTCGACTTCCAGCCCAAGGTTTGCAGCCGCCATCTGGAGGTCTTTGACGATGGATTCGATCAATGGATAGTTGGAGTTGACCAGCGCAGCGAAGCGCGCGCCTTTCGGCACTAGCTCATGCAACAACTCGAAGCGCTTGGCCGTAAGGTCCACATTCTGGAGGTTGATTCCGGTAGCGTTGCCGCCCGGCCGGTTGAGGCTCGCGACGAGACCGATCGCAACCGGGTCGCCACCAATGGCGAAGACGATCGGAATGGTCGCGGTCGCGGCTTTGGCCGCGAGCGCCGCCTCTGTGCTGATCGGCGTCGCGATGACCGCCACCCGCCGGCGGATCAGATCGGCGGCTAATTCCGGCAGCCGATCAAGCTGGCCGTTCGCCCAGCGGAATTCGATCGTCACGTTTCGCTTTTCGACATGGCCAGTTTCGCTCAGGCCTTCGCGGAATGCCGTCACCCGTTTGGCGTTCGGCTCCGGCGAACCGAGGTGCAGAAATCCGATCACCGGCATCGCCGGCTGCTGCGCGCGCGCGGCGAACGGCCAGGTGGCCGCGCCGCCAAGAAGGGTAACGAAGTCGCGCCGCTTCATGAGCCACCTTCCCACGACAGGGCCATGCCGTTTCTATTAAGATGTAGAATTATCTACCCTATCGACTCGCAGGCAACCTCTTGTTCCTCGCCGGCCAAGGCCCGCGCGATGAGAAAGGGACAGCGTTGACCGGCAAGCTCGGCGCTGACATCAGCATCGAGGAAGGCTACCGGCGCGCTCGTCTCGTCGGACTTGGACTTCTTGCTGCCACGCGCGACGCACTTGGCTCGCTCGACCGCGTCGACTTCATCGTCAAACTGCTTGGCATGGTCAACGCGGTACCGAATTTCAATGACTCGCCGAAGGTCATTAACGGCTGCTCTGACCTATTTGTCGAAGTGTTCGGTGAAGCCGGTCGGCATGCCCGCTCGGCAGTCGGTAACGTCATGCTGCCTAACCAGATCTCGGTCGAGATCGAGGGTATCGTGGCGGTGAGATGAAGGCGCGGATTGCGGAGCTCGGCGGCACGCCACTGCCGAGCTCGCCCGCCGACTTCGCCAGGCTGTTCGTTGACGAAACCGAGAAGTGGGCCAAGGTGGTCAAGCTCTCGGGCGCGAAGGCGGAGTGATCCCCGGTCCGGCGCGGCACGTTGCTGTGAAGCTGTAGGGTGGGCAAAGGCGCGCTGGCTGCGACGATTTCGATACCAAGCCGGTCGAAATGCCCCGACCGTGTTCGCGGCGTCACGCCACGAACTTGTAGCCGTCGCCCCAGCGCCGCACGCGGCCCGTCGAAGGCGACGGAAAGTGCGTCACGCACATGAGCGTGGCCTCCTCGCAGAAGCGATCGAAGACCTTGCGCCGGGTTTGTCCGGCGGCACGCGAGTCGTAATCCGCGCGCATGCCAAGCTCGGGATACTTTCCCTGGATCGGCGAGTGGATCATGTCGCCGGTGATCAGCGCATCCTGTCCCGCCCGGCCAACCAGCACGGAGTAGTGGTCGATGGTGTGACCGGGCGTCGGAATGAACTGGATCGACTCGTTGAACGCAAAATCGCTCTTCACGATCTGCGCGCGTTTGGCCGCAACGATCGGCAGCACCGAATCGGTGATCCAGGGAACGCCCGAGGGATCGTCCTTCTCTTTCTGGGTCCAAAACGCGAGCTCGCGGTCGGCCATGAGATATTTCGCCTTGGGAAAGGTCGGCACCCAGCGCGGCCGCGCCGGCCGCGGTTTGTGATTGCCGACACAGGAATCGATCAGGATGTTGTGGTGCGCCGTCTTGATGAGGAAGCCTTGCACGCACAGCACCAGCCGGCCGCTGACTGGGTCGATGAACGTCGGCTCGAGCCAGGAGCGGTTCTCCTCGAGAAGCTCTTTGGTGAGCGTGGGGAAGAATTCCATGACGTCGAAGAACGGCGCCTGCTGCTCGACGACCGGATAAATCGTGATGTCCTTCAGTGTGATTGCGCTCGTCACGGCACCGTTTCCTGAGCTTGGTCAAGATATGGCGGATGTTACCCTTATGCCAGTACGAATCACATTGGCCCGTACCAACGCTTACCCAGAAGAACAAAGACGACGTAGTGAGTCACAAGGAGCGCCGGCACCCAGAAAGCCGGGATCCAATAGGCAGGCCCCATGTGCGGCGCGGCGTCGTAAATGGTGGCAAGGGATATCGCGTCAATCAGATCGATCGTCCCCGCGACGTTAAAGAGCCCGACGAGGGGCCGCGCGAAATTCGACTTGCGGACCACCGCAGCGATGGCGATGAGCGCCAGCACGGCGGTGATGAGGTCACCGACGGCAGCGGGGTATGCGAATTGCTGGGGGATGCCGGGAAAAACCGCTCCCGGAGCAAGAAACATCAGGCCGAGGTGGCGCATGGCATGCAGCAGAAGAATGGGGAGCACGACCAAGCGCGGCTCGAGCCTGGGAAGCACGGGGATCAGATAAAGCTTGGCCGCGATCGCAAAGACGACCGTGCTCAGCACCAGATTGACGGTAAGGATGTTCATCTCCCGTCTCCCGCCGCCCCGCATCAGACCGCAATCGCGGTCGCGTCGTAGTTATAGAGCCACTCCAGTCGCTCGCGCCGGCGGACTTGCTGCCATTCACGCGCGACCTCCTCGGCGACCCGGTCCTTGTCGGCAAGGCTCGGCGCAAAGGCGCTCGCCTTGTTCTCGCTCGCCTTGCGGACAACCGCCGCGGTGCGCTCCTTGCGGATCTCCTCGTAGCGGGCGCAGGCAACGTCCGGCTCGGCGAAATATTTGTCGAGGCAGGCCGCAACGACATAACCGTCCTCGATCGCCATCACGTTGCGCAGCTCTTGCCTGGTGCCGACCGTCGACCAGGACTCGATCTGCCAATCGTCGCGCTCCGACGTGCTGACGAAGTTCATGATCTCCCCGCGGCGCACCGGATAGTGCAGCACGTTGCCGTGCGGGCCGAGCCAGTTCGTTCCGACCATGCGCGCAAGGCGGGACGGCAGCTTCTGCATCGGAATCAAGCCGCGCCAGGCGATGCAGCTGGTGAAGATCGGCTTGCTCGGCCCGAACAGGCAGACGCGGACCGTGGAATGAATGCCGTCGGCGCCGATCACGTAGGGCGCCCGCACGGTACTGCCGTCCACGAATGTCGCGTCGGCGTGACCCGCTTGCGAGGCGACCGCGAGGCATCGCTTGTTTAGAGTGATGGCGTCGCGCTTGCGTGCGCGAACGGCGCCGGCGAGGAGGTCATGCAGATCGGCGCGATGAAACATGAGGTGCGGCGTGCCGAACCGCTCCACGTTCTTGTCGCCGAGATCGAACCAGTTCCAGGTTTCGCCGGTGCTCCAGTGCCGCAGCTCGCGCCGCTCCGGCCGGACTTGAACCTTGGCGAGGGCCGCTTCCAGGCCGAGCGCAAACAGAACGCGCGTGCCGTTGGAGCTGATCTGAATGCCGGCGCCGACTTCCTTGAGCTCGTTCGACTGTTCGTAGACCTCGACATCGATGCCGCGCTCGAGCAGCGCAAGTGCCGCAGTCAGTCCGCCGATGCCGGCGCCGACGACAACGGCTTTTCTCGGCGTGCTCATGCGACGCACGCGACAATCCGATGTGCCGTCACGCCGCCCGTCCGCTCTTGAGCGTGGCCGCCAGCCCCGGAGCCCTCGACAGCGCTGCTTCGGTCTCGGCGACAAGTCGGCGCATGATGTCGCCGACCGAGAGGACTTCATTGATGCCTCCAGCGGTCTGGCCTGCCGTGAGCAGACACGCGTGTGGACGGCCTGCCTGGGTCGTGGAGACGATCTGATCCCGCAGGCGATCGCGATCGCGCCGCGCCGCATCGCGCTTGGCACTCCACTCATCGATGAAACTCGTGTGGAGAGAGCGCAGAACCGTATGGAACCCGGCGGTGCCCGGAAGAGGGCTGATGTCATTGAGAACGTCGACCTTGATCGCATCCTCCGACTTGGCTGCGGTTATCGCCTGCTTCCACTCCTCGGGGGCGGGAGCTTCCGTCGAGGCGATGAACCGCGTGCCGAGATTGACCCCGACCGCGCCCAGCATCAACGCCGCCGCGATGCCGCGCCCGTCGAAGATGCCCCCGGCGGCGACGACAGGGATTGGCGACACGGCGTCGACGACCTGCGGCACGAGTGTCATCGTGCTGACCTCGCCGCAATAGCCGCCGGCCTCGCCGCCCTGCGCGATGATGACGTCGACGCCTCGCTCGGCCGCTTGCACCGCTTGCGCCACCGTCGTGACCTGCAGCATCACGAGAGACCCGACGTCGTGGGCCTGCCGCACCAAATCCCCCGGGTCGCCGAGCGCGAAGGAGACCACAGCCGGGCGTGCCTCAAGCGTGTAGCGAAATGCCTCGGTGTCCAATGTTTGCGGAATGTGGTTGATCGCAAACGGCCGGCTTGTCAGCTTCCTCACCGTGTCGATGTCGCGCTTGACGGCGGCGCTGGTTCGGAACAGCGATCCCACGCCCCCCAGGCCGCCTTCGTTCGACACCGCAGCCGCGAGCTCCGCCGACGTGCAGGTGCCCATGGGCGCCAAGATGATCGGCACCTCGATGCCAAACAGGTCGCAGAGAGGCGTCTTCAGCATTTGCCGTCTCCAAGCAGCAACGAGCGATGAGGGCGGCGTAACCATCGCTCACGTCTCGAGTCCAACATGCGCGTCACCGGCGACGCGCGGCGGGGATGCGCATTCAACTCCGCGGGCGAGTGCGGATCATAAAGGTGTCGTAGCTGTATTCGGCGACCTGCCACCAGAGATATTCGTCGTTGCGAAACGCTACGATCGAGTCCCAGACCTTCTTGTAATCCTCGTTGACCGCCGACGTCTCGGCGTTGACCTCGTTCGAGGCCTTCAAACAGGCGTCCATGATCGAGGGCGAATACACACGCAATTGCGTGCCGGCGGCGACCAGCCGTTTCAAGGCCTGAGGATTGCGGGCGTCGTATCTCGCCTGCATTTCAACGTTGGCATAGCCCGCGGCGGCGGCAACGATCGCCTGGTAGGCCTTCGGCAACTCGTTCCATTTGGCCATGTTGATCATGAGGTGCAGCGTGGTGCCTCCTTCCCACCAGCCGGGGTAATAGTAGAACTTCACCACCTTATAGAAGCCGAGCTTCTCGTCATCGTAAGGCCCGACCCATTCGGCGGCGTCGATCGTGCCCCTCTCGAGCGCCGGATAGATGTCGCCGCCGGCGATCTGCTGCGGAACCACGCCGAGCTTCTGCAGCGTCCGGCTGGCCCAGCCGCCCATGCGAAACCGGAGGCCCTTCAGGTCTTCCGGCTCCTTGAGCTCTTTATTGGCCCAGCCGCCCATCTGGCAGCCCGTATTGCCGGCCGACATGCATTTCACGTTAGATTTGCTCGCGAACGCGTCGATCAGCTTCGTGCCGTCGCCATCGTAGAACCAGGCATTCTGCTGACGGGCGTTGAGTCCGAACGGGGTGGCGCAGAACAGCGCCCAGGTCGGATCTTTCCCGATGTAGTAATAATTGGCCGTGTGGCCCATCTCGACCGTGCCGTTTTGTACGGCATCGAGCACCTGCAGTGCAGGCACGATCTCGCCGGCGGCGAAGCTCTGAATATGGAACTTGCCGTCGGTCGCCTCGGACACATATTTGGAGATTGTTTCACAACCCCCGTAGATGGTGTCGAGCGATTTTGGCCAGCTTGCCGTCAATCGCCATCTGATGGTCGGCATCGACTGGGCGATTGCGGGCTTGGCGATGGTAGCTGCGGCCGCGCCGGCTCCCGCGGCGATCAGGAATTGACGGCGTTTCATGTCTCTCCCCTTCTTTGGATCGTGCGATGTCCAATGGTCGGCGATTCGACCGCGGGGGCTTAACGGCTCGGCATTCGCAATGATGCCGTTTGGGCCCGCTAACGACCCCTCGGCAATCCGCGGCTAGGATGGACCGCCCGTCCTGCCCAAGTAAAGACACCCCTACTTCACACCGGATGCTTTCACCACCGCGGTCCAGCGCGGAATTTCCGCCGCGACAAAAGCTGCGAAATCCTGCGGCGAACCAATTCTAGACTCGAAGCCGAGCTGTTTCATGCTGGCGATCATCTCGGAGGATTGCAGCGCCGCGTTGATCGCGGCGTTGAGCTTCTCCACGATGTCGGCACGAACGCCGGCCGGCGTCCACACCCCGGCCCAGAATTCAAGCGCGAGTTGGTCGAGGGCGAGCTCCTTCATGGTGGGCACGTCGGGTAAATCGGGATTGCGCTGCGGGCTCGATATGACCAGCGCCTTGATCCTGCCCTCGCGAACGAGCGGCAGCACCGTCGCGGGCGACGGCCAGTAGACGTGGATGCGGCCGCCGAGCAGGTCGGGGATGACGAGGGCGCCGCCTCGGTAGGGAACGCTGGTGATGTCGAGCCCGTATAGCCGATTGAAATATTCGCCGACGAGCTGCGACACCGTCCCCTGGGCGAAGCCGAGACTGAGCTTGCCGGGATTGGCCTTGGCGTAGGCGACGAATTCCTCGACCGAATTGGCGGGCACTTGCGCATTGATGGTGAGGAGCAACGAGGTACGGGCAACGAATGCGACGGGCGCAAAATCCTTCTGCGGATCGTATTCGATCTGCTTGGTCATGATCGGCTCGATGACGAGCGCCGAGCTTGCGAAGAGGAGCGTGTAGCCGTCGGGAGGGGCGCCGGCTGCCGCCTTGGAGCCGATCGTCGTGCCGCCGCCGGGCTTGTTGTCGATCACGACAGCCTGGCCGAGCTTACCTTGCAGGTGCTGGGCCAGCAGCCGCGCTAGCACATCATTCGGCGAGCCCGGCGTGTAGGGCACGATGATGCGGACCGGCTTGCTCGGAAAGCCGTCGGCCACCGCGGCCTTGCCGACGAGCGCAAGACCCGCGACAGCAGCAATGAATATGAATCGTCCGGCCGCGGATCGCCCCATGCGCAATGCTCCGCCGACGATATTAGCGAATTTCATATGCAAGGGAGCACCGCCAGCGGCGTATCGGCTTGACCAAATAACAAGAGGCCTCCGATCTCTCGGCCTGATCGAGTTTGCCCGCATCGACATGCCCTTTCGGGGCAATGCGAGACTAAGATAGTCTCCGTGCTGGCGCACCAACCGGCGCTGACCTTGCGCTAGGCAAATGATGAGAGTCTCCCGCCGCAAATTTCTATATCTGGCCGCGGCCGCTGCGGCACTGCCGAGCGTGTCGCGCGCAGGATGGGCGCAAGCCTACCCAAGCCGGCCGGTGCGCGCGGTCGTGGCCTTTGCGCCCGGTGGGGTGACCGACACCTTCGGCCGGCTCATGGCGCAGAAGCTCACTGAGCAGCTCGGCAAGCAGGTCTATGTCGAGAACATTGCCGGCGCCTCCGGAAACATCGGCACTGGCCAGGTCGCGAAAGCGGTGCCCGACGGCCACACCATCCTGTTCGCGTTCAGCTCTCATGTGGTCAATCCGACGCTGTTCGCGCGCGTGCCCTACGACGCGGTCAACGACTTCAAACCGGTCACGCTCGCCGTCGCCTCCACCACCGTGCTCACCGTCAACCCTGCCGTGCCGGCGAAGACGGTCAAGGAGCTTGTCGAGCTCATCAAGGCCAATCCCGGCAAGTACAGCTTCGGTTCGGCGGGGGCGGGCACCCAGGCTCATCTCGCCGGCGAACAGTTCCGTCTCTTGCTCGGGCTTGACCTCGTTCACGTCCCCTTCGGCGGTGGCGGGCCTGCGGTCGCGGCGGTCGTCGCAGGGCACACGCCGATCAGCTTTGGCTCGCCGCAGGCTGCCATGCAGCACGTCAAGGAAGGAACGGTGCGCGCGCTCGCGGTCACCAGCAAGAGGCGCTCGCAAATTTTCCCCGACGTGCCGACCATGACCGAGGCGGGCTACCCGGACATCGAAGGCGACAGCTGGGTGGGCATCCTTGTGCCTGCCGGCACGCCGGCGGACATCATCACGGTGTTGCACCGCGAGAGTGCGAAAATCCTCGCGCAGCCGGACATGAAGGAACGGCTCGCCACGTTGGGCTACGATGTGGTCGCGAGCACTCCGGAGGAGTTCGCCGGTCGCATCAAGACCGAGATCGACATGTGGGCCAAGGTGATCCGCGCCGCCAATATCAAGGCCGAATAGCACGCAGGACGCCTTGCGTGATTGCGAACCCATCGAACGCCGCCGCGCGTTCAACGAGGGAGTAGAGCAATGTTGCAGCTATCTCGCGTGCTTTGGACGACACTCGGCGTGCTTGCCGTTACCTTATCCGTGCAAGGCGCCGACGATATCAAGCCGCCGAGCGGGTATCGGCAGTGGTTTCACGTCAACACCATGATCGTCGATAAGGCGAGCCCGCTATTCGGCGATCTCGGCGGCATGCACAACGTCTACATCAATGCCGTGGGGTTGCCCGCGCTCAAGAAGGGCGGGCCCTATCCCGACAAGACCATGTTCTTGACCGATTTGCACGACTTCACGGTCTCCGACGGCTCTTATGTGGAAGGCGCGCGCAAGGCGTTGGCCATCATGCTGAAGGACGCGAAAAAATATTCATCGACCGGCGGCTGGGGCTTTCAGGCCTTCGAGGGCGGAGATCCCAAGAAGCCGCTGGTGACCGACGCGGCCAAGCAATGTTTCGCGTGTCACCAGCCGAAGAAAGAGCAAGACTACGTCTATTCGACCTATATTCCGTGAGGGGAAGAGCGTACCCGTAGGGTGGTCCAAGCGCGAGCTTTCGCCGGCTATTGCAGCCCTTCGCTGAGGCATTAGAGTGTGAACATCGAGACAGCGGGAGCACCGACATGCTTACCCGTCGTCACCTGATCGCGCTCGCGGCCGCGCCGGCATTCGCGCCGACGCTATTCATTCGCCAAGCGCGCGCGCAAACCGCGAAGGCCGATTTTCCGCATAAGCCCGTGCGCATCATCGTGCCGGTCGCTGCCGGCGGCCCAACCGACATCGTCGCGCGCCTGCTCGGCGACAAGCTTTCGAAGATGTGGGGTCAACAGGTCGTTGTCGAGAACAAGGGCGGCGCCGGCACCAACCTAGGCAACGAATATGTCGCGCAGGCCGACCCCGATGGGTACACGATTTTGTTTGCCACCGCGTCGCTGGCGGTGAACACCAGCCTCTATCGTTCGCTGAGCTACGACCCGATCGCGGACTTTGCGCCAGTCTCGCTCGTCACCCAGCTTGCCTATTACGTGTTCGTCCCGAACTCCTCGCCGGCGCATTCGATCAAAGAGTTGATCGACTACGCGAAGTCGCGTCCCGGCAAGCTCACGATCGCCTCGCCCGGTACCGGCAGCGCGCCGTTCCTGGCCGAGATGTTGTTCTTGCAGATGGCCGGCATCGACATGATCCACGTGCCCTATCGCGGCGCGTCCCCCGCCTTCGCCGACCTCATACCGGGCCGCATCGACTGCTATTTCGGCAGCGGCACATTGCTGTCCTATGCACGGTCGGGGCAGGTCCGCGTTCTCGCGAGCACCGGGTCGAAACGCGACGCGGCAGCGCTGGACGTGCCGACCATCGCCGAAGCCGCCGTCCCGGGTTACGAGGTGACGGGGTGGCAGGGGCTATTCGTTCCGGCAAAGACGGCGCCCGAGATCGTGCGCAAGATCAGCGCCGATACCAATACGGCTCTCAGCGACGGAGCGATCAAAGACAAGCTCGCGCAAAGCGGCTATGTGGCCGAGAGCTCCTCGCCTGAGGAGCTTGCGAAGCTGCTCAAAGCGGAAATCGCGCAGTGGGCCGCGGTCATCAAGTCGGTCGGTATCAAGATCGACTAGGGCGCGTGGCCCCGTAGTAGATTGACGCCCTGCGGCCAGTATTAAGAGCAGTCAAACGCCGGCAAGCCGGACCGAGCTCGCGGCATGCATCAATTTTTCCAAGCAAACGCGCGTTAATTCACGCCTTCGACCGCGTAGGAGCGCACGGAACGCACCGCTTTGTCGAGGAGCGGCAGCGTCTTCATATAGGCGTCGGATTCGCGCCAGGCGGCGAGCTTGTCGAGGTTGTCCCATTTGGTGATCAGGAGCCGCTGGGGCGCCGCACCTTCGATGCGCTCGACGTTGGCGCTGCGCACGAGGTAGACGCCGCCGGCGGCTCTGATCGTCTCCTCGGCTTTCGGGCTCCACTGCTTGGAGTAGATGTCCTCGTTCGTCACGTCGAGCTCGACGACGTAATAGGCGGCCGGCGGCTTCGCCGATTGCGCGTGGATGCGCTCCACCGAGAGCGCGCCAATGCCGGCGCCCGCGA
>WNFI01287212.1_pt2 | contig 18587 bp, 12 predicted proteins | sample 5400471 | NCBI WGS metagenome assembly WNFI01 (sample SAMN13153348, study PRJNA577476) | soil metagenome | isolation source: 100 cm saprolite on Douglas fir-dominated hillslope | place: USA:California | collected 2013-09-17 | reverse complement strand
GGGCGTGCCGAAGGTCGTGTGCGCGCGCATGAACGGGTAGAAGACGCCGGTCTGCAGCCAGCGCGTGAAGAGCTCGGCGGACGGGACCTCCGCGAAGCCGCCGATGTCGGCCCCGATGAACGAGAAGCCGGAGAGGCCCATGTTCGCGAACATCGGGATGCTCGCGCGCAGGGCGAACCAGTCGGAGACGTTGTCGCCGGGCCAGACCGCGGACCAGCGCTGGCCCCCGGCGTAGGTCGCCCGCGTGAGCACGAAGGGCCGCTCGTCGGGACGCAGGCGGGAGAGACCCTCGAAGGTGGCGCGGGAGATCAGCATGCCGTAGACGTTGTGGATCTCGCGCTCGTCGGTGGCCTGGCCCTCGCCGTCGTGGCGCACGTCGAGGTCCATGGTGTGGCTGGGCTCGACGAACACGGCCGGCTCGTTCATGTCGTTCCAGATCCCCGCCACCCCGACGTCCACGTACGGTCCCTTGAGCTGGTCGCCCCACCAGGCGCGCGCGGAGGGCTTGGTGAAGTCGGGGAAGACGCTGAGCCCCGGACTGCGCTCCCCTTGCGAGGGCCAGACCGGCGCCTTGTACACGGAGCCGTCGGGCTTCTTGACGAACGCGTCCGCGGCCAGGCCGCTCTCGTACAGCGGCCAGCCCGGCTGCGCCTTGGGATGGGGATCGACGATGGGGACCACGCGGAAGCCCTGGCCGCGCAGGTCGCGCACGAGGCGCGCGGGATCGGGGAACCGCTCGTGGTTCCAGGTGAACGGGTTGTAGCCGTCCTCGTAATGGATGTCGAGCCAGAGGACGTCCGCGGGCACGCGCCTGAGCCGGAAGGTGTCGGCCAGGTTCCGGACGCGCGCTTCCGGGAAGTAGCTGTAGCGCGATTGCTGGTAGCCGAGCGCCCACATGGGAGGCAACGGAGTGCGGCCGGTGAGCTCGGTGTAGCGCTGGACGACCTCCCTGGGCGTGGGTCCGTCGATGAAGTAGTAGTCGAGCGCGCCGTCCACGGCTCCGAAGGCGAGCAGGCCCGGATCCGTGCGCCCGATGTCGAACGAGGTGCGGAACGTGTTGTCGAGGAAGATGCCGTGGGCGCGCCCCTGGCGCAGCACGATGTAGAAGGGCACGGAGACGTAGAGGGGGTCCGTGTCGTCGCCGTAGGCGTAGGTGTCCGAGTTCCACATCGCGTAGGCGTAGCCGCCGCGATAGCGCCCGCGCTTGTCCAGCTCTCCCGTCTTCTCGCCGAGGCCGTAGACGTGCTCGTCGTCGCGCAGCCTCTTCCAGACGCGCGTGGTGCGGCCGGTGAAGGCCATGCCGCGCCCGGGATCGTCCTCGTCGAGCGAGGTGCCGTCCGCGGAGGCGAAGGCGACGCGGAAGGGCGCGTGGGTGAGGGTGACGCGGAGGGCCGCGGTGCGCAGGACGGACGAGGCCGCCCCCACCTCGACCTGGGCCGCGGGATCGCCGGTCGGCGGGGTGAGGATCGCGTACGAGTGGTCGCGTCCCAGCGAAGGACCCGGCACGAATCGCACGCGCACGATCTGGGGCGTGAGCGCGGACACCGCGACCGCCTCCCTGGCGTGCGAGCGCCCGCCGGTTTCCACGGAGCCTATCCCACTCGTGACGGGAGCGCGGCCACGCCTTATAGTGGACCGGAGGGAGGCGCGCTTGGCTGACCGCCGCATCATCGTCCGCAACAACGGGCCCATCCGCATCGAGGGCGACGACATCGTCCTGACCGACCAGGACGGCAACGCCTTCGGCCTCGCCGGCCGCACGGTCATCTCGCTCTGCCGCTGCGGCCATTCCGCGAACAAGCCATTCTGCGACGGCACGCACAACAAGGTCGGGTTCGACTCGCAGTGCCCGGCCCGCGACCTGCCGCCGCCTCCTCCGCCCAAGACGCCTTGACCGCCGGCGTCAACCCGCGGCTGAGCGGGATCCTGCTCCATCCCACCTCGCTGCCCGGCCGCTACGGCATCGGCGAGCTGGGCCACGAGACGATGCGGCTGCTCGACTTCCTGGCCGGGGCGGAGCAGCGCCTCTGGCAGGTCCTGCCCCTCGGCCCCACCGGGTATGGCGACTCGCCGTATCAATGCTTCTCCGCCTTCGCCGGCAACCCGCTCCTCGTCAGCCTGGACCTCCTCGTCGAGCAGGGGCTGCTGACCGCGGACGACGTGAAGGGGGCCTCGTTCCCCGAGACCGAAGTGGACTACGGCGCCGTGATCGCCTTCAAGCAGCCGCGGCTGCGGACGGCCTACGAGCGCGGGCGCAAGAAGCCGGACGTCATGGAGCGCTTCGAGGCGTTCTGCCGGGAGCAGGCGGCCTGGCTCGACGACTACGCCCTGTTCATGGCGGTCAAGGAGGCCCACGGCAACGTGGCCTGGACGGACTGGGAGGCGGACATCCGCTCGCGCAAGGCGCGCGCGCTTCAGCGCTGGAGGAAGGAGAAGGCGGACGCGGTCCGCGCGCGCCAGTTCGACCAGTACCTCTTCTTCTCGCAATGGGCGGACGTGAAGAAGGCGGCCCGCGATCGCGACATCCAGATCATGGGCGACATCCCGATCTTCGTCGCCCACGACAGCGCGGACGTGTGGGCGCATCCCGACCTCTTCCGATTGAAGAAGGACGGCACGCCAGAAGTGGTGGCGGGCGTGCCTCCCGACTACTTCAGCGCGACCGGCCAGCTCTGGGGCAATCCCATCTACCGCTGGGACGAGATGGCGGCCCGGGGCTTCGGCTGGTGGGTCGACCGCTTCCGCGCCACCTTCGAGATGATGGACCGCGTGCGCCTCGATCACTTCCGCGGCTTCGAGGCCTACTGGGAGATCCCGGCCGGCGAGAAGACGGCCGTGAACGGGAAGTGGGTGAAGGGACCGGGCGCCGCCCTCTTCGAGGCCCTGCGCGAGGGCCTGGGCCACCTGCCCATCGTCGCGGAGAACCTGGGCGTGATCACGCCCGAGGTGGAGATGCTGCGCGAGCACTTCGGCTTCCCGGGCATGGCCATCCTGCAGTTCGCCTGGGGAAGCGATCCGCAGGGCTCGACCTTCATCCCCCACAACTATCCGCGCAAGCTCGTGGTCTACACGGGCACTCACGACAACGACACCACGGTGGGCTGGTGGACCTCCGGCGTGGGCGATTCGACGCGCACCCTGGCCGACGTCGAGCGCGAGCGGGACTTCGCCCGCCGCTACATGAACACCGACGGCAAGGAGATCCACTGGGACTTCATCCGCACGATCCTGGCGTCGGTGGCCGAGCTGGCCATCTCGCCGATGCAGGACGTGCTGGGCAAGGGGAGCCAGGCGCGCATGAACCTGCCCGGCCGGCCCGGAGGCAACTGGCGCTGGCGCTACGCGGCGGGCGACCTCACGGAGACGGCGAAGCACCGGCTCCTGCTGTACACGCAGACCTACGGCCGCGGCCGTCCGTTCGGGGCCGCGCCCCAGTAAGCGCGTGATCCCCTGCGCGAAGCGCTGATCTCGCTCGAGCCCGGGCTCGCCCCCCTGCTGGTGGTCACCGCGGTGGCCTTGGCGCTGTTATCCAAGCTCGTACGCGTCGGCGGCCGTCCGAAGCACATCCGCACGGTTCGGATCGTCGAGCGCGGCCTGGGCCGCGCGCTCGGACGATGGGGATGGGCCCTGGCCGTGCTGCTCTGGCTGATCCCCTTGTGGAGCGCCCGCGCCGGCCGGCCGCCCGACCTCGGCGCCGCGTGGCAGATGCCCTTCGGCGAGATCCCATGGAGCGACGGCTACGGGTACTTCGAAGGCGCGCACCAGCTCCTGGCCAATGGCCGCTTCGGCGGCTTCGCCGAGCAGAAGCCGATGTTCCCGGCCCTCCTCTCGGTCGTGCTCTGGCTCGCGCACGGAAGCCTGGACCGGGCGCTGGCGGTGACGGGTGTGATCCTGGGGCTCGCGTCGTTCCTGGCCGCCCGCGAGATCGGCCTGCGCCACGGGCTGTGGTGCGCGCTCTGCGCGTTCGGCATGCTCCTGGGACTCGGACGCGGCGTGGCCCCCGCCGTCGTGACCGAGCCGCTGGGCATGGCCTTCGGGGCTCTCGCCCTGGCCGTCCTGATTTCCTCCAAGGCATCTCGGCGCCCACCGTGGTTCGCGGCCGGGCTCTTTCTCCTCACCCTGGCCATGCAGGTGCGCCCGGGCGCACAGTTCGTCCTCCTGTTCCTCGCCCTGTGGATGCCGTGGCACTTCCGCTTGCACCGTGCGCGCGCTCTGGGCTGGGCGGCCGCCGCCATCGTCACGGCCATGCTGCTCACCACGGTGCTCGGCCGCAGCTATGGCACCGGTGAATCGTCGTTCTACAGGCCCTGGCCGAGCTGCGCCAGCAGCCGGCCACTCTCGTGGCGTCCGGCGCGAGCGGCGCCGCGCGGGTCGTCGAGAAGAACGCGAAGACGCTGGCCGGCATCGTCAACGTGACGCGGATTCCCAATGCCTTTCGCGACGGCCCCGGGCGGCGGGAGGTCGCCTGGCCCGGCGCCCTGCTGCTGGCTGTGTTGTTCGCCCTTTCCGTGGCACGGATAGGGCGCCGCGGAGAGCGTGGCTTCTGGCTGGCCGTGGCCGCGGGGATGTTGGCCTCGGGGGCGTTCGTGGGAAACGACAACCCCGTCCACGGGATGGCGACGGTGCATCCGCTGATGGCGCTGGGCCTCTCACTGGGGTTGGGGGCGCATCGGACTCCGTGGCGCATCTGGCCCGGCCGCGCGGCCACCTTCGAGCGCCGCACCGTGCGTGCCGCCTTCGCGTTCGGCGCCGCGCTCACCCTGCTGGCGCTGATCGGTCCCGACGTGGCGAGGGGATCCTGGCCCCGGCCGCCCGTCGCCATGCTGATCGGAATGCAGCCTGGCCAGGACCTGCTCATCGCGCGCGAGGCGACCCCCGCGATCGTGGTGGGCCCGGGAGGGATGTCCTACAGCCGCTACCGCCTGCTCCTCGAGATTTCGGGATCGCAGATGGACGTCGTGCACGCAGCCGGTGGTCCGGGCCGGCTCCTGGGAGGTCCTCGGACCGTGGAAGTGAGCGGTGGTTCGGCGCGCGAGCGGCCGGCCGCCATGGGCTGCATGCGCCTTTCCACCGATCCCGATCGGGACGACGCGCGCGCGATCGCGACCCTGCAGGCGGCGCTGGACGCCGGCGTCACCCTGCTCGACACCGCGGATGCGTACGGCCGGGACGCGAGCGAGATCGGGCACAACGAGCGCCTGATCGCGCGGGCGCTGGCGGCCTGGAAGGGCGATGCGACGCGCGTGCGCGTCGCGACCAAGGGCGGGCTCACGCGGCCGGGCGGGCGGTGGGTGGCGGACGGCCGGGCGCGCCACCTCGCCGCCGCCTGCGCGGCCAGCCGCGAGGCGCTGGGCGCCTCTCGCATCGCCCTGTACCAGCTCCACGCGCCGGATCCGCGCACGGCTCTGGCCACCAGCGTACGTGCGCTGGCCGCGCTGCAGCGCGACGGGCTGGTCGAGCAGATCGGCCTGTGCAACGTGTCGCTCGGCGAGCTGCGCGAGGCGCTCGACATCGCGCCCATCGCGGCGGTGCAGGTCGAGCTGAGCCCCTGGCAGGATGGCGCCCTGCGCGGCGGCGTCGTCGAGGAGTGCGCCGACCGGGACATCCTGGTCCTCGCCCATCGGCCGCTGGGCGGCGCGGACAACCAGCGGCGCCTGGCCAGGGATCCCGTGCTGGCCGAGGTGGCCGCGCGCCACCAGGCCTCACCCGCGGACGTCGTGCTCGCGTGGCTGCGCAGCTTGTCTTCGGCGATCGTTCCCTTGCCCGGTCCCACGCGTCCGGAGACGGCCCGCACGCTGGGCCGTCGCTTGTCTTTGTCGCCCGAGGACGTCGCCGCCCTCGATGCGCGCTTCCCGGCCGCCCGCCTGATGCGCATCCCTCGCGCCCGGCGACGCCCGCCGGACGATGCGCCCGGCGACGTGGTGCTGGTGATGGGCACGGCCGGCGCGGGCAAGACGCTGGAGGAGCGCCTGGCCTCGGGCCGCCGGCGTGTCGTCCTCGACAACACGTATCTCTCGCGCGCTTCGCGCAATGCCGTCATCGAGTCGGCCTGGTCCCAGGGCGCGCCCGCGCGCTGTGTCTGGCTGCAGACGAGCCTGGAGGACGCGCAGGTCAACGTCGTGCAGAGGATGATCGCGCGCCATGGCCGCCTCCTCGATCCGGAGGAGATGCGGCGCGCCTCGCGCGACGATCCCGGCGTGATCGCGCCCGGCGTCCTCTTCCGCCATCGGCGCGAGCTGGAGACGCCGGAGCTCTCGGAGGGATTCACGCGGATCGACACCGTCCCGTTCGTGCGCCAGCCGCGGCCCGGTTTCGAGGGACGCGCGGTCGTCGTTTGGTACGACGGTGTCGTACGCGCGAGCCGCAGCGGCGCGCGTTCCCCGCGCTCACCGGACGACGTGGCCATCGTTCCGGGTGCGCGGGATTGGCTCGCGCGGCAACGCGACGAGGGATGGCGGCTTTGCGGGATCTCGTGGCATCCCGAGGTGGCGGACGAGACGATGCGCGCGGACGAGGTCGAGGCCGTGTTCTCACGGACGCATGAATTGCTTGGCTTCGAGATCGAGCACGCCTGGTGCCCGCACGGAGACGGTCCGCCCGTGTGCTGGTGCCGTAAGCCGCTCCCCGGTCTCGGGGTGACGCTCATCGAGCGCCATCGGCTGGATCCCGCGCGGTGCGTCTTTGTGGGGCGCGATGCCAGCGATCACGCGTTCGCCCGCACGCTGGGCTTCACGTACCGAGAAGCCGCCGAGTTCTTCCGATCGACGGGCGATGCCGTGCGGTAAGATGCGCGCGAACGGGGGACCCCACATGGACAAGCCCAGGCTCGCCTTCTGGCAGATCTGGAACATGAGCTTCGGGTTCCTCGGGATCCAGTTCGGCTGGGGCCTGCAGATGGCGAACATGAGCGCCATCTACGAGTATCTCGGGGCCCGGCCCGACCAGATCCCGCTGCTGTGGCTGGCCGCGCCCCTCACCGGCCTCCTCGTCCAGCCCGTGATCGGCCACATGAGCGACCGCACGTGGGGGCGCCTCGGCCGCCGCCGCCCGTACTTCCTGACCGGCGCCCTGCTCAGCTCCGCGGCGCTCGTCCTGATGCCGAACGCCTCCGCGCTCTGGATGGCGGCGGGCCTCCTCTGGATCCTGGACGCGTCGATCAACGTGAGCATGGAGCCGTTCCGTGCCTTCGTGGCCGACATGCTGCACGAGGATCAGCGCACGCATGGCTTCGGAATGCAGAGCCTCTTCATCGGCCTGGGCGCGGTGGTGGCCTCCGCGCTGCCCTGGCTGATGACGAACGTGTTCGGGGTGATGAGCGTCGCTGCCCCGGGGACCATCCCCCTGAACGTGAAGCTGTCCTTCTATATCGGCGCGCTGGCGTTCCTGGGCGCCGTTCTCTGGACGGTGGCCACCACGCGCGAGTACCCGCCTGAAGACCTCGAAGCCTTCCGCCGTCAGAACCAGGCCGCGGCCGGCCTCTTCGGCGGGGCGGCGGAGATCAAGCACGCGATCGCGCACATGCCGGAGACCATGAAGCGGCTGGCCTGGGTCCAGGTGTGCACCTGGGCGGGGCTGTTCTGCATGTGGCTCTACTTCCCGGTGGCGGTGGCGCACAACGTCTTCGGCGCGCCCGACGAGACCTCCCCTCTCTATCAGGCGGGCGTGGAGTGGGGCGGGATCTGTTTCGCGATGTATTCGGTCGTCTGCTTCGCGTTCGCGCCGCTGCTGCCGCGGCTCGCGCACAACGTGGGCCGCAAGAACGCCCATTCCCTGTGCCTGCTCGCGGGAGCGGCCGGCCTGCTCTCGGTCGCGCTCATCCACAGCAAGTACGGCCTGCTGCTCTCGATGGTCGGGGTGGGGATTGCCTGGTCGAGCATCCTCTCCGTGCCCTACGCCATCCTGGCCGGAGCGCTGCCCACCGGGCGGACGGGCGTGTACATGGGCATCTTCAACTTCTTCATCGTGATCCCCGAGATCGTGGCCTCCCTCGGCTTCGGCTGGGTGATGTCGCACCTGCTGGGCAACAACCGCCTGCTCGCCGTCATCGCGGGGGGCGTGCTCCTCGCCGTCGCCGCCGTCCTCATGCAGCGTGTCGAGGACCGCCGCACGGTGGCCAGCGAAGGCGCGGACGTGGCGGCCGTCGCTTGATCCTCGCGGGGGCGCTGGTCGCGCTGCTCGCCGCTCCCCAGATTGCCAAGGTCGAGCCCCCGAGCTGGTGGCCCCGCCATTCGATCGCGACCGTGCGCGTCCTCGTGCGCGGGCGCGACCTCGCGGGCGCCCGCATCGCCTCCGCACCCGGCCTGGCCGTCGTGGGCGAGCCGCGCGTGAGCGCGTACGCCCGGCGGCGCCGCGGACGTCCCCTTCGAGATCCGCGCCCCCCTGTCGCGGGACGGGCGGTTCCAGGGATTCACGCCGGACGACGTCGTCTACCTGATCATGCCGGACCGGTTCGCGGACGGGGATCCCTCCAACGACGACCCCGCGCGCTCCCGCGGCCTCTACGACCGCGCCCGGCCGCGCTACTACCACGGCGGCGACCTGCAGGGGATCATCGACCGCCTGCCCTACCTGAAGGACCTCGGCGTGACCGCGCTCTGGACCACGCCCGTCTACGACAACGTGGATCACCTCAACGAGCGCGAGCGCTACGACGGCGCCGCCATCACCGATTACCACGGTTACGGCGCGGTGGACTTCTACGCCGTGGACGAGCACCTCGGCGACCTCGCCAAGTACCGCGCGCTGGTGGAGGCGGCGCACGGCCTCGGATTGAAGGTGATCCAGGACCAGGTGGCGAACCACACCGGCCCCTATCACCCGTGGGTGGCGGATCCGCCGACCCCGACCTGGTTCCACGGCAGCGCGGAGAGCCACCCGAAGAACGTCTGGCAGACGTGGACTGACGGGCCTGGACGCGATCCGCCAGGACACGCTGCCCTACGTGCCCCGCCGGTTCTGGTCGGAGTGGAGCGGCGCCCTTCACCGCGAGTACCCGAAGCTGACCCTGCTCGGCGAGATGTTCGACGGCGATCCCGCCCTCGTCTCGTTCTTCCAGGGTGGCGCCGTCCGCGACGGCATCGACACCGGCATCGACACCCTGTTCGACTTCCCCTCGTTCTATCCGCTACGGCGCGCCTTCGCGGAGGGGAAGCCGCTGCGCGAGCTGGCCGTGATGCTCGGGCACGATCGTCTCTATCCGGATGCGTCCGTTCTCGTCACCCTGTCCGGCCTGCACGACACCGGGCGCTTCATGAACGAGCCCGGGGCCACCGTCGCGGGACGCCAGCTCGCGGACACGTTCCTCCTCACCGCGCGCGGCACGCCTCTCGTCTACTACGGTGACGAGATCGCGCTGCGCGGCGGACGAGACCCGGACAACCGTCGCGACTTCCCGGGTGGGTTCCCCGGTGACGCTCGAGACGCCTTCACGACGGGCGGGCGCACGGCCGAGGAAGCCGCGGTCTTCGACAACCTGCGGCGGCTGGCCTGGCTGCGCGCGGAACTGGCGCCGCTACGGCGCGGGCGGATGGTGACGCTGGCCGTGACCGAACAGGCGTGGGCCTTCGCGCGCGTCCTCGGCGATCAGGCGGTGGTGGTGGTGCTGAACAACGCGACGGACTCGGTCGCGCTCGACATCCCGACCCAGGCCGCGGCCGGTTGGACCGCGAATCAGACCGTCGAGAACCGGCTGGGTGGCGGAGGCGCGCGCGTCGAAGGGGGGCGGCTCCGTGTGACGCTGGGCCCGCGCTCGGCCGCGATCTACGTCGCGCGTTAGGCGCGCCGGCTGATCGTTGGCTTATCCGTCCCGGGGCGGATAACGCCAGTCAGCGCGGCATCGACTTCGAGAGCGCGCAGGCCTCCTCGCTCCCGCGATCGCAGATGGCCTGGAGGAGCTGCTTCGCCTTCACGACGTCGGTCCGCGAGCCCGACACGAGAACGATCGCCCAGCCGACGCACCCGTCGTCGAAGCCTTCGTCGCACAGGCCCTGGAGCGTCGAGAGTGCGCGCGCGCGATCGCGCGCGACGCCCTGCCCCTGGGCCTGCATCACCGCATACTGCGCGCAGGCCCTCTTATCGCCGGCGCGGCAGGCCCGGTCCAACGTCTCGGGCGCGTCCGTGCCGGAGGTCTCGGACGAGGTCTGTCCGGCCGGCCGAGGCGTGGGAGCACGGCGGGCGCGGGCGGCGAAGTCGAGGAACTCCTGGGCCTGCTTCCGTTCGGATTCGTCGTCCGCGGCCTGGAGGGCGGACTGCGCCGCCTGCACGGCCTCGTCGGGCCGGCGCAGGTGCCAGAGTGCCCTGGCCAGGGTCAGGCGGTGATACGACTCGCCGGGCTCGATCTCGACCGCCTTCTTCGCGAGGGCCAGCGCCTCCTCGCCCTGCCCGAGGTTGACCCGGACGTCGGCCAGGAACGACAGGGTGTCGGCGCTCCCGGGGTCGAGCGCGCGCGCCTTCTCGAGGGTCGCCGCCTGACGCTCGTTCGCCGCCTGGTCCGCTCGCGGGAGCCATTCGAGCTGGGCGAGCCGGTAGTAGACGTGCGCGCGCTTCGAGCCGGTCTCCGCGGCCTTCGCGTAGGCGGCCTTCGCTTCGGCCCGGCGGTTCTCCCGGTCCAGCAGCTCGGCCTCGATCTCCGACGGCCCGGGCGAAGCGGGATCCGACTTCGCCGCCTCCGCCGTGGCGGCGCGGGCCTCGACGGGCCGGTCCGTCGCCACGAGCATCTCGCCTCGCACGACGGCCGCCTCCGCCGGGGAGAGCGGCCGCACGGCATAGACCTCGGGCCGGGTGTCGAGAGCGACGAGGGCGCGCACGTACGTGAACAGGCTCCGTTCGACGTACCGACGCATCCCGTCGTAGTACGGCTTCATGTCCCCGAACGCTTCCTCCATCGCGACCCTGGGGTCCGTTCCCGCCAGGAGGAGCTGGTTGAACCGGTCCGACTTCGTCGCGAACGCGCGCTCCTCCCCGAACAGGAGGTAATGCACGAGGGCCCAGGCGTTGGCGTCGAAGATGTTGATGTCGGTCTCCTGGGTGAGCCAGTGAGACGACCGGTCCGCGGAGAGCAGCTCCGCGAGCGGCACCAAACGCTCGCGGGCGAGGCGGAGGTTTTGCGGCAGGGGGCGGCCGATGTGCAGCTCCTTGTCGCGCACGATCGTGTTGCTCATCACCTCCGCGACGCCGCGGACATACCACTCCGGCAGCCGGCGCGGGAACGAGTGCGTGAACACCGAGCTCGCGTAGCTCCAGTAAGCGCTCTGGTACGGGTTCAGGCCGATCTCGTCGGGCTCCTGGACGTCGGTCCGGACGGCGATGAAGTGCTTGTCGCGGCCGGAGGCGCTGAAGCCCACGGGCCGGAATTGCTTGCCTTCCCAGTACTGGGGACCGAACGTCTTGAGCGTCGTCTCGTCCCGAGCCGCAACGACGACGAACTGCCGGCCGGTGTCGATCTTGGCCCACGGCCAGATCTTCACGAGCGCGGCCCGGATCTGCTCGAACTGCCAGGCCGTCCTGCGTCCCGACTTCTCGCCCGCGTCGGTCACGACGGTGAAGTGCGCGCTCTTGACCTCGAGCCACGGAGGAGGGGCGGCGGTGGCGGAAACAGCCGCTAGCATCGTGCACAGGACGAGAGCCGGGTGGCGCATCGAAGTGCTAGCCCCGTGACTTACGCTGGGGCCGGCGCGGTCGGCGCCTGCGATCCGAGCGATCAGGGAGGCCCGATCGCTCCGCCACTTCATCGGACCCTGGGCCTCGGCGCAGCAGGGAAACCGCCGTCGGCGGGTCCATGATGACGACCGAGGAGCCTCGGTAGCCCTTCGGATCGCGCGTCACGAGAGTATCGCACCCCGCGCCTTCAGCGGCGGCGGCGCAGACCGCATCCTCGAAATCGCGCCAGGCCAGGGTCAGCGCCCGTCGAAGGACGGCGCCATCGACCGCGGCCACGTCGGGGACGGCCAGAAGGTCGCTCACGACCCGACGCGCAAAGGCGGAATTGCGCTGGCGGGCCGCCAGATAGAAGACCGTCGTGACGCCGTGCGCGGGGATGACGGCTTCGAACTCCTTCCTCTCCGCCGAAGCCCAGAGAGCGCTCGCGGCCTCGCCGAACGGCGGCCGGTCGAGGACGAAGTCGAGGACCACGTTCACGTCGAGAAGGATCCGCTTCAGCGGTACTTCCGCCCGGATTGGCCGCGCTAGCCTACATGAACCGGCAGTGGCCGCTGGGCGTGGCCTTCCTGGCCGTCCACGCTCAGGGTCAGCTTGGCCATGTACGTATCGTAAGTCTCGTACGACACGTACGCAATGGCCGGCCCGAGCAACGGCCTTGGACGGGCCGGAGCGGCGAGATCGGCCTCAGCCCCGGGTACGCCGCCCGGCCATGTCCACGGCCACCGCCGCCACCAGGATCGAACCCTTGATGATCGGCTGCCAGAAGGCCTCCGTGTTCATGAGGCTCATGCCGTTGTCGAGGGAGGCCATCACCAGCGCGCCCAGCAGCGCCCCCCACACCGTGCCCTGTCCGCCCAGCAGCGAGGTGCCACCGATGACGGCGGCGGCGATCGCGTCCAGCTCCATGATCCGGCCGGCGTCGGAGGTCGCCGCCCCCACGCGCGCGGTGAGCACGATGCCCGCCACCGCGGAGAGGAATCCCATCACGGTGAACACGCCGATGATGTGGCGCTCGATGGAGATGCCGGAGTAGAAGGCGGCCTCGCGGTTGCCCCCGATCGCATAGAGATGACGGCCGAACCGGGTGTGGTGCGCGACGCCCGAGAAGAACGCGGCCAGGGCCAGCAGCAGGAGCACGGGCACGGGGATGCCCTCGTAGGCGTTCATCACCGCGGTGAACGCGAGCACGAGGACGGCGAAGCCGGCCTGGCTCCACACGCGCGTGCCGCCGCTCCGGATGCCGCTCGCGACCAGCGCCGCCGCCATCGCGCCCATCACCAGCCAGCCCACCCACAGGGCCACGTAGGTCTGCCCGACGTAGAGGAACGGACGCGACGGGGAGACGGTCACGCCGCCCGTGATGCCGAGCAGCGCGCCCTGGAAGAGCAGCATGCCCCCGAGGGTCACGATGAAGGGAGGGATCTTCAGCCAGGCCACGAGGGACCCCTGGGCCGCGCCCAGCACCGACCCGCCGATGAGGACGGCCAGGAAGGCCACGCCCAGCGGCCACTGCCGGTTCATGTAGGCCAGCGCGGCCAATCCGCCCATGAGCCCGGCCAGCGCGCCCACGGAGAGATCGATCTGTCCGGCCACGATGACCAGCACCATGCCCACGGCCAGGATCGCCGTCACCGAGGTCTGCCGGGCGAGGAGCGAGAGGTTGCGCGGGCGCAGGAACGTGCCGTCCGTAGTCAGCGAGAACACGATCCAGATGACGACGAGCGCTCCCACCATGATCAGCGAGCGCCAGGGCACGGAGACGCGCGGGCGCGGCGGGACGGGGACGGCGGGGGAGGCGGTCGCGGGCGGGGTGGCCGCGGTCATACCTTCATGGTGGCTGCCGTCATCACCGCCTCCGGCGTCGCTTCGGACGCGCTCAGCTCCGCGGTGGCCGCGCCGAGGCTCAGCACGAGCACGCGATGGCTCATGCCGAGCAGCTCGGGCAGATCCGAGGACACGAGGACGACCCCGAGTCCCGCCTCCGCCAGCTCCGCGATGAGGCGGTGGATCTCCGCCTTGGCCCCGACGTCCACGCCCCGCGTGGGCTCGTCGAGGAACAGCACGCGCGGCTTGGTGAGCAGCCACTTGCCCAGGACGACCTTCTGCTGGTTGCCGCCGGAGAGCTGGCGCACGGCCGAGCCCAGCGCGGAGGCACGGATGTTCAGCGCGCCCGCTTCCTGCCGTGCCTGCTCGCCGCGCTTCTTGTCGTCCACGAGGAGCCCCCGCACGTAACGGCGCAGGCTGGCCAGGGTCAGGTTCTCGGAGACGGAGGCGTCGAGGACGAGCCCGTAGCGTTTGCGGTCCTCGCTCACCAGGGAGAGGCCGGCGGCGATGGCCTCCGCCGGCGACTTGAAGGGCTTCCGTGGGGGACCGCCGTGGAGCGAGAGCGTGCCCGTGACGCGGCTGCGCGCCGCGCCGAACAGCGAGCTGACGAGCGCCGTGCGCCCCGCGCCCATCAGTCCTCCGAGGCCGACGATCTCGCGCTCGCGCACCTCGAAGGAGACGCGGCGCAGCACCTCCCGTCCCGGAACCAGCGGGTCCTCGACCGTCCAACCTTCGACCTTCAGCAGCGGCACCCCCGGATGGTGCGGCGGCCGCGGGTAGAGGGTGCCCACTTCGCGGCCGACCATCATGGCAATGACCTTGTCCGGCGTCAGCTCGGAGGCCTTCGCTCCTCCCACGGAGCGGCCGTCCCGGAGCACCGTGATCCGGTCCGCGATCTGGAACACCTCCTCCAGGCGATGGCTGATGTAGATGCAGGACACGCCGGAGGCCTTGAGCTCGAGCAGCAGGCGCATGAGGCGCGCGGTGTCGGCCTCGGTGAGGGCGGCGGTGGGCTCGTCCAGGACGAGGATCCGCGCCTTCTTGGCCAGCGCCTTGCCGATCTCCACCAGTTGCTGCTGGCCGATGCCGAGCTCCTTGATCGCGCGCGCGGGGTCCATGTCGAGGCCCACGAGCTCCAGCGCGGACTCCGCGTCCCTGCGCACCACGTCCCAGCGGATGAGGCCGGCGCGCACGGGCTCGCGGCCGAGGGCGAGGTTCTCCATCACCGACAGCTCGGGCACCAGGGCCAGCTCCTGGGCGATGAGCGCGATGCCGTGATGCTCGGCGTCCCGGAGGGACTGGAAGCGCACCGGCGCCCCGTCCAGGAGGATCTCGCCTCCATAAGTCCCCCAGGGGTTGACGCCGCAGAGCGTCTTGATGAGCGTGCTCTTGCCCGCGCCGTTCTCGCCGCAGAGGACGTGGATCTCGCCCTTCTCCAGCGTGAACGACACGCCGTCCAGGGCGCGCACGCCCGGGAAGTCCTTGGTGATGTTGCGGAGCTCGAGCAGCGGCATCGCGGTCGCTACTGTTTCGGGCACTGCTCCTTGGGCAGGTCGCGGCAGATGTCCTCGAGCTTGTGGTAGCCGTCGGCGACCACGGTCTGCATGATGTTCGACTTGTCCACCGCGATCGTGTCGAGCAGGATGCTGGGCACGTCCTTCTTGCCGTTGTTCACGCCGACCGTCTTGTCCCCGAGGGGCTGCTTCCTCGCGAGCAGGATCGCCGCCTCCGCCGCCTTGCTGGCTTCGTTGACCAGCGGCTTGTAGATGGTCATGGTCTGCGTGCCCGCGAGGATGCGCTGGCAGGCGGCAAGGTCCGCATCCTGTCCCGTGACCAGCACCTTGCCCGTGAGCTTCTGTTCGGCGATGGCCTGGATCGCGCCGCCCGCGGTGCCGTCGTTGGAGGCCACCACCGCATCCACCTTGTTGCTCACGCGGGTGAGCGCGTTCTCCATGATCTTGAGGGCCTCGATGGCCTGCCAGTCCTTCGCGAACTGGTCGGATACGATCGTGATCTCCTTCTTGTCGACCAGCGGCTTGAGCGGCTTCATCTGCCCCTCGCGCAGGAGCAGCGCGTTGTTGTCGGCGGGGGAGCCGCCGATGAGCACGTAGTTGCCCTTGGGCACGTGCTTGACCGCGTACTCCGACTGCTGCTCGCCGATGCGCACGGCGTCGAAGGCGACGTAGAGGTCCACGTCCGCGTTGCGGATCATCCGGTCATACGCGATCACGGGCACGCCCGACTTGTGGGCGGAGTCCACGATGGTGGCCGCCGTCTCCGCGTTGTGGGCCACCACGATGAGCACGTCCACGCCCTGGGTGAGCAGGTTCTCGGCCTGCTCGTTCTGCAGGGAGTCGTTGCCGTTGGCGGCCTGCACGAGGACCTTCGCCCCATGGTCCTGCGCCCACTTCACGAGCAGGTCGCGGTCGCGCTGCCAGCGCTCCTCCTTGAGGGTGTCCATGGAGAAGCCGATGGTGACGGGCTTGCCCGCCGCGCCACCACCCGCCGCCGGACTGGCGGCCGCGCCGCCACCTTGCTCGGTCGGCTTGCCGGCACAGGCGAAGACGGCGAAGGCGAGACAGACGGCCGCGGCAGAGTTGAAGCGCATGGCGAAGGGCCTCCCACGAGGTCGCGCCGGAGACGCGACAGAGCGATTGTCGCGCGAGACTACGCTGGCGCGTCGGTCCGCGTCAATTTATCGCTCGGGGTCCGGCGCGTCCTCGCCGAGCGCGCGCCGGCCCGCTTCCAGGAGGCGCACGATGCGATCGGCATCGTAGACCGCGCCCGCCCAGGGACCGCCGCTCGCGTCCTGAAGGGCGGCCCACAGCCGCGTATCCGTGGGCAGCTCGGGGTCGGGGGCGAGGTCCGGATGCGGCGTTCGCGCGGCCAGCGTCGCGTCGTCGGGCACGAGCGTCCCGTCCTCCGCGCGCCGCACGAAGTCGATCGACCCTTCCAGACGGCGCGTGTCGATCTCGATCCGCACGAGGTCGCCGTCCCGCAAGCGGCCGATGGGCCCGCCGGCCAGAGCTTCCGGCGCGACGTGGCCGATGCAGGGGCCGGTGGAGACGCCGGAGAACCGCGCGTCCGTGATGAGCGCGACCGTCCGGGCCAGATCGAGATACCGCAGCGCCGCCGTCACCTGGTAGACCTCTTCCATCCCCGCCCCGCGCGGGCCCAGGCCGGCCAGGACCAGCACCTCGCCCGCGGCGATGCGCTTGGCCTTGATGGCAGCGATGGCCCCGCGCTCGCTGGTGAAGACGTGCGCGGGACCGGTGTGCCGGTACACGCCATCGGGCCCGATCACGCTCGGGTCGATGGCCGTGCTCTTCACGATGGCGCCCTGCGGAGCGAGGTTGCCGCCGACGAAGCTGACCGTGCTGGTGAGGCCACGCGCCCGGGCCGCCTCCGGGGGAAGGATGACGTCGTCGGGATCCACGCCGTCCATCTCGCGCAGCCGCTCGCGCAGGCGGTGGCGCCGCTCCGAGCGTTCCCACCATTCGAGGGTGGCGCCGAGCGGCTCTCCGGTGGCGGCGCGCGCGGTGAGGTCGAGCAGCCCGAGCCCGCGCAGGTGCCGCATCACCTCCGGCACGCCGCCGGCCAGGAAGACGCGCACGGTCGGATGCGGCCCGTTGGGGAGGGCGTCCACGAGGCGCGGGACGCGGCTGTTGACGTCCTTCCACTCCGCGAGCGTCGGCGCGCGCAGGCCCGCCGCGTGGGCGATGGCGGGGAGGTGCAGCAGGAAGTTCGTCGATCCGCCCACGGCGGCGTACACCGCCATCGCGTTGCGGAGCGCGCCTTCCGTCACCACGTCGCGCACGGACAGCCCGAGAGCCATCTGCCGCAAGACGGCGCGCGCGGAGCGCCGCGCCCCATCGCGCCAGATGGGCTGGCCGGACGGAGCGAGCGCGGTGTGGGGGAGGGCCAGCCCCAGCGCCTCCGCGATCACCTGGGCCGTGGCCGCGGTGCCGAGGAACTGGCAGCCGCCGCCCGGCGACGCGCAGGCGCGGCAGCCGATGTCGCCCGCCTGCTCCAGCGTGATGCGGCCGTGCGCGAAGCGCGCGCCGATCGTCTGCGCCTTGCCCGCGTCTTCGCCGTCGCTCGCGGGCAGTGTCACGCCCCCGGGCACGATCACGGCCGGGAGGTCGCGGCAGGCGGCGAGGGCCATGGTCATCGCGGGCAGGCCCTTGTCGCAGGTGGCCACGCCCATCACGGCCTTGCGCGTGGGCAGCGAACGGATGAGCCGCCGCAGGACGATGGCCGCGTCGTTGCGATAGGCGAGGCTGTCGAGCATGCCGCTCGTCCCCTGCGTGCGCCCGTCGCAGGGATCGGTGCAGAAGGCGGCGAAGGGAATGCCGCCCAGGGCGCGGATCTCCTCCGCCGCCGCCTGCACGAGGAGGCCGACCTCCCAGTGCCCGGTGTGGTAGCCGAGGGCGAGCGGCGTGCCGTCGGGATTGCGCATGCCCCCGAGCGTGCTCAGTACGAGGACCTCGGGGCGCCGCAGATCGGCGGGAGTCCATCCCATCCCCACGTTCTGCGACCAGCCGAAGACGTCGCCGCTCGGCCGGTCGACGAGGTCCGTCGGCGTGAGGGGCAGGCTTCCGGGCGGCCCCGGCTGGGACGACGTCACGCGGTAGAGCGTGTCGTCCTGCGAGTCGAGGACGGAGTCGAGGCTGGGGCCGTCCGCTTTCATGGTGCCCTTACACGAGGGCGACGGGGTTGCGCAGCTCGCCGATCTCGGGGCAGGAGATGGTGACGACGTCGCCCTCCTCGAGGCCGACGTCCATCGGCTGGATGATGCCGGTGCCCGTCGAGAGGACGGTGCCGGTGGGAACGGCGTTCGACCGGCGCAGCCAGTCGACGATCTCCGGGAACTGGCGCTTGAGCTGGCCCGTGCTGGCGGAGCCGCTGAAGACTTCGCGGCCGCTACGGTCCACGCGACATGTCAGCTCGAGGGCGTAGGGATCCTTGATCTCGTCCGGCGTCACGATCACGGGCCCGAACGCGAAGCACCCGTTGTAGACCTTCGACTGCGGCAGGTAGAGCGGGTTCTCGCGCTCGATGTCCCAGGCGGACACGTCGTTCGCGAGCGTGAAACCGAGGATCGC
>WNFI01120425.1_pt1 | contig 18588 bp, 16 predicted proteins | sample 5400471 | NCBI WGS metagenome assembly WNFI01 (sample SAMN13153348, study PRJNA577476) | soil metagenome | isolation source: 100 cm saprolite on Douglas fir-dominated hillslope | place: USA:California | collected 2013-09-17 | reverse complement strand
AAGTTCGCGTGAAGAAGGCCGGGATGAATGCCCGCGCCCGGAAGACTTACGTGGCCGCCTCGGCAGGCACCAAATAACCCTGTTACACGAGTGCGAAGATCACCGTAATCGCCAGCAGAAACGCGACGATCCGTTCGGCGTTGCTCGAAATGTCCCACGAAATGTTCCGCATGTCGGTGTCCCTCCTTTCAATGGTGTTAGACGACCCCAACCCTGATTCCGTTTAGTCCCGGCCTCGATTTCGCGGAATTGACACATCTATGACCTAATGCTTGCCGTATGCGCGACAGCATTCGCGCCGATATGGCGGCGCGGGTATTCCTGACCCTTGGTGCGTTGCTCCCATATTGGCGCCTGCTCACTTTCAGCGTCGTCTTCGTCACCGACGACTACTTCGCATCTGACATCTTCAACGGCGAGCTGCCAGGACGTGTCCTGATCGGGCGACTGATCCGTCAGGGCCAGATGCCCGTGTGGACGAAGCAGCTCTGCTCCGGTCTTCCGCTGGCCGGCTCGGCGGCCGATCCAATCGGGCTGTCCGCTTTCTCACTGCTGCCCCCCGCCGCGGCTCTCGACCTGTTCGTGATCGTGCTGCTGCTCGTCGCGGCTCACGGCGCCTACCGACTTGGGCGGCGCTTCGGTGCCGATCGTCCAGCCGCGGTCCTGGCGGGGCTGGCTTTTGCCGGCTCGGGCTATATTGCCTGTCAACTCAAGCACCTCAGCATCGTCTCCACGGTCGTCTGGCTCCCCATCGGCCTCCTGTTGATCGATCGCGCGCTCGGCGCGAGCGCGGACGCTGATGCCGGGACGCCGACACCGGCGCGACGGGCACTGTTCATGGCGGCGTTCGGACTCGTCTTCGCGGAGCAGGTGCTGTGCGGCTTCCCGCAGTCGGCGTACATCTGCGCCCTGGTCTACGGCTCGTTCGCGCTGTTCCGGGCGGTGACCGATCGAAAGCGACTCGGCTCGTTGCGTCTCTGGGTGGCGTTGCTCGCGGGACTCGGCGTGGCGACTGCACTGGGGGCGGCCGCCGGCGCGGTCGTACTCCTGCCGCTGTCAAAGCTTGGAAGCGTGTCGGACCGCGCCGACGCACTCGGCTGGATCTGGTCGACACGCCTGGCGTATTGGCCGTCGAACGCCCTGACGTTTCTCGTGCCGTACGCCAACGGAGACATCTCGGACAACACCTACGTCGGACCTCCCTTTTTCTGGGAGGACTACGGTTACGTCGGCGTGGCGACCGTGCTGCTGGCGGTCTATGGCGGACTGCGCGAGCGGCGGCGGCCGAATGTCATGTTCCTGATCGTCATGACGCTCGTCGCTTACCTGTTCGTGCTGGGCGGGGCGACGCCGGTGTTTCGTGCGGCGTACCTGCTGCTGCCAGGGATGAACCTGTTTCGTTTCCCCACGCGATTCCTGATTGTCGTCGAGCTCGGTCTCGCGCTGCTGGCGGCCGTCGGGCTGATGCGCCTCCGCACCGATCTCGAGCGGCGCTGGCCGGCCCCGTCGCGTGTCGCTCGCCTTATCGTGCTCGCGGTATGCGCGGGCACGGCGCTGGACTTGTTCATCCATCAGCCGCGTCAGAATCCGATGGTCCCGGCGCGGCAGTGGCTTGCGGCGCCTCCGAGTGTGGATGTCATCCGCGCCGGCGATCCGCAGCCGCGAACCTTCACCCCTCGCCACCGCGATCTGCACCGGCGAACCTTCCAGCTGGCGCACGGCTGGTCTGACGTCCAGCCGTACTTCGAGCTCCGCGACGTGTTGGAGCCGAATACCGGCGGCGGCTTCTGGAACACGCCGTCGGCGGACTGCTACGCCGGTATCACCGCCCGCTGGTATATCGACGTCTGGGGCGACCACAATCGCGAGGCGTCGCTCGTTTCGCTGCTGGCGGCGCTCGACGGTTCGTTCGCGCCGCGCGACATGTGACAACAGATCAGGAAACCGGCAAGCGTCTGCTCGACGTCAGCTTCGATCCGGATCGCGAGATTCTGTTGTACGGGGCGCCCGATTCCGTCCATCCGACGGTCGACGAGCTGGCTGATGCACCGTCGAACCCGGGCCGTGCAGTGGTCACGCGCGAGAATTCGCGCGAGCTGGTGATCGACGCCGAGGCTCCGGAGAACGGCTTCCTGCTGCTCGCCGATACGTTTTATCCTGGTTGGACGGCGGCGGTAGATGGCAGGCCAACGCCGGTCTATCGAGCCAACCACTCCGTGCGAGGCATCCAGCTGCCGCAGGGGCGACACCAGATCCGTTTTGCCTATGAGGCACCGGGCTTCGTCCGTGGACTGCAGATCACGCTGCTGTCGATCGCGATGCTGCTGCTCGGCGCGGGCGGAGCCGCTTACATGGACCGCCGCGTCCTGCGGTAGCGCATCAGTCCCCACGAGCCCCAGAACCCGATCACGACGTACATCATCGCCTGCGCGACCAGGATGTACGCGATGGCGTCGGTGCGGCTGAACCCGAACGGTGTCAGCACCGTCACCGCCACGAACTGATAAATACCGACGTATCCCGGCGTCGAGGGTAGCGCGCTCCCCAGACTCAATCCCGTGATGAGCAGAAGCGCCACGGAGATTGGAATCGGGAAACCCAGGGCGGCCCCGATGATGACCGTTCCAAGCGCGTCCAGGTACCAGATCAGCAGGGTGAGCGCGAGAAAGCCGGACAGGCGGCGCGGGTTATGGAAGGCCCGCATGCCGCGCAGGGCCTGATCCATGGCCGCGATCAGTCTGGGGCGCAGCGCGTGAGGTAGCGGCGCGCGTGCGATCGCGATCCGGCCAACCGATCCGAGGAACGGAAGGACCGCGATCACGAGCGCGCCGAGCAGTCCGAGAATCGCAAACGGCCGGGCGGCACTCGCCAGCCATCCGGGCGGCGCTGGAAGGGTCAGCAACACCACGGCGCTGATGGCCACCAGCGCCACCGCGTCGGCGACGCGCTCCGACAATGCTGTCGCCAGCACGTAGGTGTTTCCGAGCCCGCTGCGCGAGCTGATCATGAAGGTGCGAACGAGCTCCCCGCCGCGCGCGGGCAGGAAGTTGTTGGCCAAGTATCCGGCGGCGGTAGCCCAAAAGGCGGTCCCCACGCTCACGGTCCCCTCCGCGTTGAGCAGAATGCGCCACCGCCAGGCCCGCAGGAAGATCGCCGCCGTGCCGAGGGCGGCAGCCACGACAACGCGCCCCGGCGAGGCGCCCGCGGCAATCCGCGCAATCTGCCGCCACTCGATGCCGCGCAGCGAGTAATACAGCAGTCCGGCCGCCAGCAGCGCGGCGAGGCCGAAGGAGACCGCTCCGGCTCGCGAAGTCCGCGGCGCCGCCGGGATGCCCATCAGAAGAACCGCGCGTACTCACGCTGCATGTCGAGCAGATCGGGCGGACTGCCGTGGTGCCAGCGCCACTGACCAGGCGAGGGCGGATCGGACGCGGCCCGTTTGGCCTCGTCGGGCGGGGTCACCAGCCGGCAGCGGTACAGCAGCGAGACATGGTGGCCCCTGGTTTCCTGGCCACCAATGTCTTCGAGCACCGCCATGGGCGCCGGTTCCGGCGAGATGTCGGCGCCCAACTCCGCGCGCGCGCAGGCGCGTATGCGATCGGCGGCTGACTCCTTGTAGCGGATGATCCCGCCAGGCACGTGCCATCCAGGACCGAAGAACTCGTCATCCCGCCAGGTGAGCAGCGTTCGCGCGCGCTCCTGCTCGACGACGAGCGGACGGTTGCGGACCTGCGTATAGATAGAACCGACGTACTCGCCCAGGACGCCGAGGAAGAAGAGCTGCACCGACGCAACACAGAACAGACCGATGATGACCGGAGCAACGCCGATCGGCAGCTGGTACCAGAACAACATCTTCATCACGAAATAGACCAGGGCCGCCGCCAGGCTGACCACCGAACTGATGAAGCCGATGATCGCGGCCAGCCGCAGGGGAATCTTCGAGTGGTTGACGATGCCCTGGACGCCGAGGTCGTAGAGCATGTACAGATTGTTCTTGGTGATCCCTCTCGTCCGCTGCGGCTGCGTGTAGGGAACGGTCGCGTAGCGAAAGCCCAGCTCCGCCACGATGCCTCTGAAGTACGGATACGGATCCGGCAACTGGCGAAGGACCGCCATGAACGCCTCGTCGTAGAGCCCGAACCCGGTACAGTTGCGGACCTGCTTCACCTCGGACAACCAGTCGATCACGCGGTAACCGACCCGGCGGATCGCGGCCATCACCGACGATTCCTCGGAGGCGTTCTTGATCCCGAGCACCACTTTGTAGCCTTCGCGCCATTTCTCGAGAAACGCCGGAATGAGCTCCGGTGGATCCTGCAGATCGGCCGCCATCCCGATGACCGCGTCTCCCCGGCATTGCAGCAAGCCGTGGTAGGGCGAGCGGATGTGCCCGAAGTTGCGCGTGTTGACGATGACCTTGACGTTCTTGTCGCGCGTCGCGATGGTCCTGAGAATGGCCACGGTTTCGTCCGTCGACGCATTGTCGATGAAGAGATGCTCGTAGGCGTAGCCGTCGAGCGCCTGAAATACGGCGCGCACGCGTTCGTACAACGTCTGGACGTTGTCCGCCTCGTTGTAGCAGGGGGTCAGGACCGTGATTTTGCGGATGTCAGACATTGTAGAGCGTGATCAGCTCGTTTGGACATCCGAGGCGGTTGCGGATCTGCTCGGCGATCTCGTGCTGGAACACGCGCGAGCTGATCAACACCGGCTCATGATGTTGCTTGAGCGCCTCCGGCGCCAGGATGGGCCGCCCGTGCAGCGTCTTGCCGTGATAGCGCGCATTGGACTCGACGAACGCGACGATGTCCGCCTCCGCCAGCCGGCTTGTCGCCATCAGCCGGCTGGTGTGCGTGCCGACGCCCCAGACGAGGATGCGGCGCCCGCTCGCGACCACCGCGTCGATGGCGGCGTGCAGCCGCGCGTCGTCCGCCGCGCATTGCGAGAGATACCGTTCCAGCCCGGCCGCCGTCTCCGGATCGAACTGGATCCGGCGCTGCGGCAACGCCGCTTCCTTGCGATAGACCGCCGACACGTTCGACATCACCGTCTGATAGCTCTGCTCGCGATGATTCTGTTCCAGGAACACCCGCGTGAAGCCGTGCCCGAGCATGAGGTTGTCCAGCGAGATCGGCGAGAAGAAGTTGATGTGCTCGGTACTGAAGTCCTGATAGGGCGCATTCGGCCAATCCGCGAACGCCGTGACATCGGGGACTTCCACGTAGAGCAATCCTCCCGTGGACAGGAGAGCGCGCAGGTGGTCGAACGCCCCGTCCAGATCTCGAAGGTGCTCCAGCACCCCGACCATGATCACGACGTCATGGCGCTCGCCGGCCCGGGCGATCTCGGCGAGGGTCATCGTCCGCACGTCGATGGCGTAGAGCCGCGCCGCCGCCGCCGCGCAGGCGGGCGACGGGTCGAGCCCGGTCACGTTGGCGAACCCGCGATCGCGCATGTTCGCAAGCAGACGGCCGCTGGCGCAGCCAACGTCGAGGATGCGCGCATCCAGCGACGGCAGGTGCGGCGCGAGAACGTCCGCGATCAGCGTGAGCCGCCGCGAATCGTATTCGGATTCCGCCCCTCCCCGCTGCGCGTATTCGTACTTGGACATGTCGCGGTAATACCGGTCGAAGGCGGCCTGATCCGGAATGCCGTCTGCGTATCCGCTGCCGCACGCCCCGCAGACGACGACGTCGTAGCCCGTGACCGGTGTTGCCTGATCGACGGCCGCGAAATCCTGATGGAAGACCACTCGGCGCTCAGCGCTGCCGCAGATCGGACAGGCGCGCGCGGGGTACTGCATAGCAGACAAGATCCCACCCTTCCTCGTTGTGCGGCCGCAGAAAGAAGGCATAGTCGTCGCGCCACCGTCGCAGCAGCAGCGGAATGGTCCAGAGATGATCCTGCAGGTGGTAGACGCAGACGGCGAGCACCGGCCCATGCCGCTGGATGGCCCGCCGCCCTCCCTCGAGGGCATCCACCTCGAAGCCCTCGATATCGAGCTTGATGAACGTCGGCGCGGCGCCTGCCACGAGCGAGTCGAGCGTTTCGGCGTTCACGGCCATCGTGCCGGCCGACCCGGTGACGCTCGTGGCGCTCGCCGCGGTGCCTGTCGCATCCAGGTGAAGCGTCCGCCGCTCGGATCCCAGCGCGACCTGCCGGCAGTCAATCTTCCCGCGCGCCGCAGGCGGCAGCGCCGCCACCGTCGCCTGCAACCGCGCGAAGTTGGCGGGGTCCGGCTCGAGCGCCAGGAGGTGTCCGAATCGATCGCCGTATTGTTCCGACAGGACCCGGACAGTGTCCCCGTCGTAGGCACCGCCGTCCACGATCCATTCCTCGTCGGACCAGGTGAAGAGATCGTCGGCGAAGTACTGCGGATGGGTGACCGGAGGCGAGAGCCCATCGAAGTCCGCGTTCACCCGGAAGCGCACCTGCGAAACGTACTCGGCGCGAGAGGCCTCGTCCTCCCACACCTCGAACCCGCGGAGGACCTCGGCACGCCGATCGAGCAGCCGGGACGGAAGGTCCTGAAGGTAGAACGGCAGGAGCGCTTCGGGGTATTTCCAGAAGAGCGCGGGAAAGGAGCAGACAGCGTCGCAGCCGAGCGCGTGCAGCTGCTCCCGTGAGTGCGCAAAACGATGCGGCTGGTTGGCGCCCCAGATCGTGACGACGAACACCGCCCGGGTGGCAAACTCACCGGCGGCCGCTTCGGGCGACAGCACCGGAAGGCCGTCGAGTGTCGTGCCCTGCTTCCGGTTGTCGGCGAAGGCGAGTGGTTCGACGCCGTGCCGGCGTAAACCGGCAAGGGCACGGCGCCCGAGCCCGCCGGCGCCCATCAACACGATGTCGCGCCCGCCGGACAGCCGATCGAACTCGAGCCGCTCGGCCACACGCATCGCGGCCGGCTCGCGCGACAACAGCGCTTCGAGCTCTCGTCGCAGCATCCCTACCAAATCGTCTTCCCGCCGTCCACGACCAGGTTCGCCCCGGTGACAAATGCCGCCGCATCGGAGCAGAGGTAGACGAGCGCACCTTGAAAGTCGTGCGGCTGCGCCATCCGCCCCATCGGAATCCTCGAGGCAGCGCGCTCCAGGAACTCGGCCGGCTGCCCGCTCTCGACGCCCCCGAGCGAGATCGTGTTGACGCGTACTCCCGCATCCGCCCAGTAGGTCGCAAGATACAGCGTCAGCCCGTGTAGGCCGGCCTTGACGACCGAATACGTCACCGGCTTGACGGGCTGTTCATCGGCCGGCAGCCCTTCTTTCCGGTAGAGGCGCTGGTCAGGCGCGATGACGCCGTACTCGGACGAGATGTTGACGATGACGCCGCGCTTTTGCTTCGCCAGTGCGCCCCCGATGATGCGCGCGCACAGAAACGGTCCGGTCAGTCCGACGGCAAGATCGGCGTTCCACTGGTCCGTCGGGAACCGCTCGAGCCGCGAGAACGCCTGTCCCGGTGTCTCAACCTTGGGGTTGTTCGCCGCGTTGTTGACGAGGATGTCCACCCGTCCCAGCCGCGCGAGGACTGCCTGCAGCAGCGTCTCGACGGATTCCGCCCGCGTGACGTCGCAGCCCACCCCGATGGCCGGCACGCCCGACGCCTTCGCGATTCCCGCGGCCTTGGCCTCGGCGTCCTCGCTACGGATGTCGGCAAGCACCGGCACGCCGCCTGCTGCGGCGATCGCCTCGGCATGCCGTACGCCGAGCAGCCCGGCGCCGCCGGTGACGATGGCGACGCGACCCGCCAGTGAGAAGTCGGCCATGCTGCTCATGGGATCTCCACCGAGTGGCCGGTACGCATGGAATCTTTGACCGCTAGCGCCAGCCGCAGGACGGCTATCCCGTCCTCGAGCGGAACGGCGGGCGTCTCCCGTCCGGCCAGGCACGCCTGGAAATTCCGCACCTCGTCCATGAACATCTGGTTGCGTTGATATTCCGCGAACGAGACCGCCGGCGCAACGCCGGAATCCGTAGTAACGCGCGCCGCCTGCAGATCGACGGTTAACGAGCCGTACTCGCCGGTGACCGTGATGGTGCGGCAGGGGGGGCGGCCCGCGAACGTCTGGCGAACGCGCACCGGCACCGCTCCACCCTCCAGCCGCGCGTCCACCGTGTCTTCCACGTCGATCTCCAGCGCACTCAAATGACCTCCAGTCGCCGTTACTGTCCGCGGCGGACCGAACAGCCACCAGGTCAGATCGTAATCGTGGATTTGCGTCAGCACGACTCCACCCCCGAGCTCGGCCCTGGCGGCGTAGGACGTGCGGTAATCCTCATAGGGATGCCAGTCCGGAAGGTACTCGCGATAGTCGATCTCGACACCAACGAGCCGCCCTAGCGCTCCCGCCTGGAGCACGTCGCGTAGCCACCGGACGCACGGGTGATAACGCCATTGGCACCCGACCAGCACGGCCAGCTGTTTCGACGCCACCGTTTCACGCAGCCGTCCGAGCCCGTCGAGCGTATGCGACACAGGCTTCTCGATGAAGAGATGGCACCCGGCCTCCGCGGCGCGCTGCGCGATCTCCAGATGCTGGCTCGACGGCGTGCACACGAACACGGCATCCGGCCTGGCCGCGAGCGCCTCGTCCAAATTGCCGAAGGCGGTGATGGCCAGCTCAGTTTCGACGTTGCGCGAGCCGTCACGTTCGAGGGACTCGGTCACCACGTGCGGCAGCCGGCGACGGCGGAAGGCGAGCAGGTCGAGGCCGTCGCCATACAGCGCCCGCAGATTGCGCGCATGCCGCTGTCCGATGGCACCGAGACCCGCGATGAGGATGCGCACTCACTCCTCGACCGGTGGAATCACCATGTTCGACAGGAATTCCTCCCGCGGCAGGAAAGGCCAGAGATCCTCGAGCGGTTTGGACACCATCGAGCCATCCGGTTTCCGCATCGGGGATCGGCGCCGGCGAGCCGGCCGAAGTACCGGGACTGCGAGGTGCGGATGGACGCGTAGCCGTCGTTGTTCATGACGAACAACTTGATCGGCAGCTGTAGCCGGCGCACCGTTTCCAGCTCCTGGATATTGAGCTGCAGGCCGCCGTCGCCGTCGACGCAGATCGTACGCCGGCGCCCGTTGGCGAGGCAGGCGCCGACGGCCCCGGGCAGCCCGTTGCCCATCGCGCCGAGCGCTGTCGTCAGAAACAGGCGCTGCCCTTCCTTCAGCTTCGCGGCGAGACAATACATCTCGATCCCGGTCCCGGAACTGCCTGAAACGATCACCTCGTCCCGCGCCGACGCTGCCGAGATTGCCTCACCCAGTACGTAGGTGCTGACGCCGTCCGGCAGGTTTCGGTACGCGGGAAGAACAACGGGATACTTGGACTGCCATTCCCGCCAGCGAGCGTCCCAACCGGATCGGTCGCGTCTCTTGACCCGGTCGAGCTGACGCGTCATCTCGCCGATGAATTCCTTCACGTCAGCGTGCACCGGGACATCGATGGTGCCTTGCATCTTCCCCAGCTCGGCGGCATCGATATCGACCATGATCTTCTTTGCGGCGCGCGCGAAATTCTTCGGCGCATAACCCGTCACGACCAGATCCAGCCGCGCCCCGAGCGCCAGCAGCCAATCGGAATTCTGCAGCGTGAAGTTCGCGCCGCGGGGCGCCAGCGGACCCGGACGGCCGACCATCAAAGGATGGTCGTCGGGCACCATGTCATGGGCGGGCCATGTGGTGAGGACCGGCACAGCGAGCCGCTCGATCAACGCGCGCATCTCCGCGCGCGCCCCGCCGAGCCGCACGCCATTGCCGATGAGGACCACCGGCCGTTCGGCGGCGTTGAGAAGCTCGATGGTACGGCGCACTGCGTCGGCGATCTGGTCCGCAGACGCAAGCCCGGGGACACGATCCTCGGCCGGATCGTACGCGCGTAGCGTGGTCGCGTCGATCGCCGCGCCTTGCACGTCGAGGGGCAGATCGATCCAGACCGGACCAGGGCGTCCGCGGCGCGCGAGATGCACGCCTTTCTCCATGTGGTATCGGATGTCCGACGGCTCCATGACGGTCACGGCATATTTCGTCGTCGGCCTCACCATCGCGACGATGTCCACTTCCTGGACGCCCATCTGCCGGACACCGGAGGCACCCTTCAGATCCGCCCGCTTCGCCTGCCCCGAGAGGACCAGCATCGGCGTCGAGTCCAGCCACGCGCCGGCGACGCCGGTGATGGCGTTCGTGCCACCCGGTCCCGCCGTGACAAGACAGACACCGATGTCACCGGCGACCTTCGCATACGACTCCGCGGCCATCGCGGCAGCCTGCTCGTGCAGCGTGCAGATGTATTCGATGTCGCGGCGCTGGCCGAGCGAGTCGTTGAGGTGCATGGCGCCGCCTCCCGTCACCATAAAGACGTGCTTCACGCCCTGATCGGCGAGGAACCGGAACACCCAGTCTGACAGCTTGACGGTCACGCGTTGTCGCTCCCGATCGTGTCTAGATTGGCAAAGTCCACAAGGCGGCCGTCGGCGTCAAGAATCGGCATCACGCGTGTGCGGCCCGGCAGGAGAGCACGAAGCTCCGCGGGCGACATCCCCGCCAGGCCATGGATGAAGTTACGGGTCATTGCCTGGGCGACATCGTCGTGAAGAGTGATCCCGCGGACGAAGGCGTGACGAATGTCGCCGTCTGTCACCACCCCCACGACACGGCGGCTGGCATCGAGGACAAAGGCGATGCCGCTTCTGTTCGTATCGATCACGCGGAGGGCGGTGAACACCGTCGCGTCGTCCATCACCGTCAAAGCGCGTAGGTCCGGACGAGTCCTTCGATCGCTCGGACGGCCCAGGACGAGGCTCGCCCAGCGGATCTCCGTGAGGCGCTCGAGCGCGGCGCGGAACGCCAGGCCGTTCTCGTGATGGCCCATCCAGATTTCCGGGATGATGGTGGGTTGAGCCTCCAGCAGCACCGGAAGCAGCGCGACGAAGTTCACGGACCCGTCGCCGATCTGCAACCCCTCACCCGACGTGCCCGCGCCGTCGGACATGTGCAGGTGACGCGCGTACGGCGCCACAGTCCTGGCAAACTCGACCAGGCTGCCGCCGCTCTTCTCACATTCGAGCGCGGCGTGGGATGTGTCGAAGCAGAGTCCCAGCCCTGACTCCCTGCACAGCAGCTGCGTACTCTCGGGATCGCAGAGCACATGGCCGAACCAGCGTCCGCCGAAATACCACGGATAGGGCGGGAGGTTTTCGAGGAGCAGGTCCACGCCGTGTGTGTCGAGCTGGCGCAGGGCGCCCAGCAGCCGGTCGGTCGCCGCTTCGCGATCGTAGCCACCGGGCCGCGGCGACATGCCGCCGACGTGCATGACGATCTTGGGTCCCTTCGGAAACAGCGACTGATCCCAGGCGAACAGCGGTTGGAGATCGCGCGCAAGGTCGATTGTCTTCTGTATTCGCTGGATCGACAGGCTCCGCTGGGCGTCGTCGGCCGAGCACAGGTCGATCAGCGTGTCGTGGCAGTATTCCGGCGCGTGCACCACGAACCCGAATGGCTTGCGGCCGCCCTGATAAGCCGTGGCGCCCGCATCGAGGTCCCGGTCGCTGACGTGGAACTCGACGAACCGCATGCCGAGCGGCACGAACGCTTGTTCGAGCGGGGCGAAATCCAGGAATCGCGCGACGATGCCCCACGGGGCCCCGACGTCGATGGCGGTTACCTCGCGCCCGGCCACGGCGTCTTCCACGTCCGACTGATGGAACATCTCGTCGCGCGCGATCGGCCGTGAAAGCCGGCGGCCGACCAGCTTGCCGACGAACTGCGGTGAGAGCCCCAGTCCGGGACTCTTGCTGGTCAGCATGCTGCGCGCGATGGTGGTGTGCGCGGGAATATCGGTCGCCGCCACCAGGCTCTTGCCGAGTACTCGCCGGTTGAGCGTCTCGCCGCGCGTAATCCACCGGTGCGGTACGCCAATCGAGGCCTCGACCTCGCGAAGCGCCCGCACCTGCTCGGCAAACTGCGCCGGCTCGAGGCTGGCTTTGTGGTCGGGCCCCCGCATGCCGCGGTCCAGCGTCAGGTGACGCTCGAGCAGCCGCGCGCCCATCGCCACGGCGGCCAGGGAAATCGCGGTGCCGGTGTCGTGGCCCGAGTATCCGACCGGCCGGCCCGACCATTCGCGCAGGCGTTCCATGAAGCGAAGATTGATCTCTTCCGGCGCGGCCGGATACGTGCTGACGCAGTGAAAAAGCGCGTATTCGGCGCGGCACTGGTCGAGGAACGCCAGCGTGCGGCGGACCTCCTCTTCGGTCGACATGCCCGTCGAGAGCAGCATCGGCTTGCCGGTCCCGGCGACCGAAACTGATCGTCCGACAGCTCGAACTCGATCAGCAGCGGGACGATGTACTGCAGGCCCTGCTCGCCATGACGGGGCTGGTCGATGATCTCCTCGCGGTAGGTCTCCCTGAGCTTCCGCTTCTGGAACTTCACCGCGTCGGCACCCGCCGCGACGGCCGCGTCGACCAGCTGCTTCGCAATCGCCAGGTCGCCGTTGTGGTTGATGCCTACCTCGGCGATCACATAGCACGGCTCGCCCGGTCCGATCCGCCGTGCATCCACGGTGAGGACGCGCTCAGTTGGCGACATGCCAACCCACGGTGCGCGTCAACGCTTCGTCGAGGTCTACTGTGATCCCGACGCCCAGTTCGCTCCGGGCCCTTGTCGTGCTCGGGACGTAGCGATCGATGTTCGGTCCCGCCGGCGGCCTGGCGATGTGCACGTCAGGTTCCGGTGTGAATCGCCGCGCCACTGCGCGCGCGAGCTCCGCTATCGATATCGCCGCCTCGGAGCCGACGTTGTACGGACGCAGCGGCTGGCCGCGAAGCAGAATCGTCCAGAGCCAGATGGCAAGATCCGCGGCGTACATGAACGACCGACAGGCGGTTCCGTCGCCCGAGACGCGAATCGGTCCTCCGTGCAGACCATCGCGGATGAAGTTCCCGGCCGCCAGATGGGAATCGAGCGGCAGATACGGACCCACGAACGCGAAACCGCGCGCGATCGTCGGCGACAGGCGGGCATCCGCGTACATCGCGCACAGGATCTCCGAGGCACGTTTGGCCTCGGCGCCGGCGAGCGCGGCGTTCGCGGGATCGGGGCCGCCTGCGTAATCCTCGGACAGGTGGGTTATGTCCTGGGGCTGCCGGCCATAGACGGCGCCGGTGCTCGTCAGCAGAAAGCGACGGGCGCCCGCCTGGCGGGCGAAGTCCAGCGTCCGGCGTGTGCCATCCAGGATTGTGTCGAATACGCGCAGCCGATCAACGGGCGTATCCGCCGCGCCGGTATCGGTCCCGGCATGGATGACGTGCGAGAACGCGCCGTCCGGGAAGGCAAACGTGCGCACGTCACCTTCGTGACGCGTCAGCGCCCGATGGCCGGCCAGGCGCGGCGCCTTGTTGGTGAACGCGCGGCTGTTCCGCGTCAGCACGACGACCGAGGCATCGAGGCCAAGGTGGTCGTTCGCCCACAAGAACGTCTCGAGCAGCCAGCACCCGAAGAACCCGGTCCCTCCCGTGAGGAACAGGCGCGCGCCGCGAAGCTCTTCCCACAGCCCGCTCGTCTGCGCCAGCACGTGATCCAGATCGTGCGCCAGGGGGTTCGCCGTCACTGCGCCTACCACGTCTTCCACGGGGCCCGGCCGGCGTCCCACAACGACTCGAGGTAGCGCAGGTCGCGAAGGGTATCCATGCATTGCCAGAATTGTTCATGGCGGTACGCGACCAGTTGTCCAGCGGACGCGAGCGCCTCCATCGGTGCGTGCTCCCACATTACGTCGGATTCGATGTACGTCAGCGCGGCCGGCTCGACGACGAAGAACCCGCCGTTGATCCAGCCCTCGTGCAGAGTGGATTTCTCCTTGAAGTGGCGGATCCGATCGCCGTCGAACTCGAGCGCGCCGAACCTGGCCGGCGGCCGCACCGCGGTGAGCGTCGCTAGCGCGCCGCGCGAGCGATGAAAGGCCAGCAGTTCGTCGATCGGAATATTTCCCACGCCGTCTCCGTAGGTCAGCATGAACGTGCCGGCGCCGATGAGCGGCTGCAGCTGCCGCAGCCGGCCGCCGGTCAAGGTCGCTTCCCCCGTTTCCACCAGGTGCACCGTCCAGGGCTCGATCCGGTTGTTCAGCGGCGCCACCTGGCCGTCCTGCAGCGAAATCGTCATGTCCTGTCCGACCGCGTGGTAGTCCAGAAAATAGCGCTTGATCTGATCGCCCTTGTGCCCCAGCGCCAGCACGAACTCGTTGAAGCCGTACCGCGAATAGTGCTTCATGATGTGCCAGAGAATCGGCCGGCCGCCAATCTCGACGAGCGGTTTCGGGCGCGTTTCGGTCTGCTCGGACAGGCGCGTACCCGCGCCGCCGCACAGGATCACGACCGGAATCCGCGGGTCAGCCACGGAAGTACTCCGCGTACCAGTCAACAGTTGCGCGCAGCCCCGCCTCGACCGTGAACCGCGGCGTCCACCCCAGCATCGTCTTCGCCTTGGTGGCGTCCAGGTATTGATCCCTGATCTCGTTCGACGCTTCGTTGCGCACGTCCGGCTCGAGCTGCGAGCCCATCGCGGCGAGGAGCTTCGTGACCAGCTCGAGAACCGTCAGTCGGGTCTCGTACGAGAAGTTGAAGACCTCGCCCCGCAGCTCCGGTCTCGCGGCCAGTTGCTCGGCCAGCAGCAGGTAAGCCCAGGCGCCGTCCTCGACATACAGATAGTCGCGGGTGAAGAGGCCGTCCGAGCGGATGATCGGCCGCTCGCCGCGCACGACGGATCGAATGGTCCCGGGCACGAGACGGTTCCAGTTCAGGTCGCCCCCTCCGAAAAAATTGCCGCAGCGGGTGACAGCCACCGGCAGCTGATAGGTCTTCGCGTACATCTGCGACAGCAGGTCCGCACACGACTTGCTCACGTCGTAGGGGTGCCGCCCCATCACCGGCGTGTCCTCCGTGTACGGCAGCACCTCCTGGGCGCCGTACGCCTTGTCGGAGGAGGCAATGATGATCTGCTGCACCGTCGGCGTCCGCCGGCACGCCTCGAGCAGCGCCCACGTACCTCGGATGTTCGTATCGAGCGTCGACACCGGATTCCGGTTCGCCACCTGGACGGTCGTCTGCGCCGCAAGGTGCAGGACCGTGGCAATCTCGTACTCGCCAAGGGCGCGTTCGATCGTCTGCTGGCTGCGCACGTCACCGCGCACGATGCGGACGCGATCGATCAACCGCTTGGCGATCATCTCCGACCGCGGGACCCAGTCCCGGACCAGGCCCACGACATCGGCCCCGGCGTCGAGGAGCTGTTGCACGACCCATCCGCCGACCAGGCCGGTCGCACCAGTCACGAAGACGGGCCGATCCCGCCAGAACGACGGAGAGGCCTTGCTATTCCCAGGCGTCAATGTGAATCGCCTCCGGAGAGATGTTGCGCGCGCGCAGGTCCTCGCCGATGCCCCGCAGCATCGGCGGCGGACCCGAGATGTAGTACGTGGCGTCGATGGGGCGGCGCAGCCGCGGCCAGACGGCGTCAACCGACACCCGGCCCAATGTGACCGCCCCCGGATCGTCCGCATCGCCGTCGCGGACGGGGTCTTCGACGAAATAGGCCACGTCGAGCGACGGCACCCGTCGCGCGCAGCGCTCCACGACGTCCCGATAAATCAGCAGCCGGCTGGTGCGAGCGCCGTACGCCAGCGTCACTGGGCGGTCATTCGCGGGCGCCAGGTCCTCGAGAAACGCCGTGAACGCGGTGATCCCGGTGCCCCCCGCGAAGAGCACAACGTCGGCGCGGCTCTCGATCACGAAGTCGCCATACGGCATCTTGACCCAGATCTCCTTACCCTCGACCAGCTCGCTCTCCATGCGCGCGGTGAACCCGCCGTGCACGGCGTAAGTAATCCGGACGCGGTCGCGCTGCGCGGGAGGACTGGCGATCGAGAACACGCGTGACTCGGGCCAGAAGCCACTCGGGTCGTACGGATCGAGCGCCAGGTGGAGGAACTGCCCCGCCCGGAACCGCGGCGCCGCCCGCTCGAGCCGCAGCCCCAGGGTGTAGACGTGCTCGCCGTGATCGATGATGTGTTCGACCACGCAACTCAGCTTCTGCGCCATGCGCTCACGCGGGCCCGCCCGTCGCTCGCTCCCCGCTCATGAACCTGGTGAATGCCGAGGCCATGTGGTCGAGCCTTGGGGAATCCAGTCCGGGATAAACACCGACGAAGAAGCTGTTGTTCATCACTATGTCGGTAGTTACCAGATCGCGAACGATGCGGTGCGGGATCCCCTGGAATGCCGGATGGCGCAGCAGGTTGCCGGCGAACAGGCTGCGGGTTTCCACTCGGTTGCCCTCGAGGAACCTGACGATGTCGGCGCGGGTAAAGCCCGCGTGCTCGCGCACCGTGATGATGAAGCCGAACCAGGACGGCTCCGAGTGCGCCGTCGCCCTGGGCAGCACCAGCCGATCCTCGTAGGGCCGGAGAACGCCGAGCAGCCACTCGAAATTCGCGCGGCGCGCGGCGATGAACGCGTCCAGCTTGGCCAGCTGCGCGCACCCGATCGCGGCCTGCATGTCCGTCACTTTCAGGTTGTAGCCGACATGGCTGTACACGTACTTGTGATCGTAACCCGCCGGCAACGTGCCGAACTGCTGACTGAACCGGGTGCCGCAGGTGTTGTTCTCTCCACCGGCGCAATAGCAGTCGCGGCCCCAATCGCGGTAGGACCGGGCGATGCGTGCCAGCCGCTCGTCGTTGGTCACGACGCAGCCCCCTTCTCCCATCGTGATGTGATGTGCAGGGTAGAAGGACATGGTACCCAGGTGACCGAACGTGCCGGTCAATCGGCCTCGATATCGCGATCCGAGCGCGTCGCAGTTGTCCTCGACGACCCACAAGTCGTGCTTCTTCGCGAGATCGCCCACCACGTCCAGGTCGAACGGGACACCGAGCGTGTGCGCCATCATGATCGCGCGGGTCTTCGGCCCGACGGCTTCCCGCAGCTGGTCGGGGATTGCCGTGTAGTCCGAAAGGTTTACGTCGACGAAGACCGGGACCAGGTTGTTCTGCAGGATCGGCGCGACCGTTGTCGGAAAGCCGGCCGCCACGGTGACGACTTCATCACCCGGCTTGAGCCGCCGATCGCCCAGCTTCGGCGACGTCAGCGTCGTCAGCGCCACCAGGTTCGCCGAGGAGCCCGAGTTCACCAGCAGCGCATCGGACACGCCCAGGTAATCCGCGAAATCCGCCTCGAATCTGTCCGCGTATCGGTTTGCCGTCAGAAAGAAATCGAGACTGGCATCGACCAGGTTGCTCAGTTCTTCGGCGTCGAACACGCGTCCGGCGTAATGGACGAGATCCGTCTCGGGGTTGAAGGTTCGATTCGAGAACTGCTCCCGGTGGTACTGGCGCACCAGAGCGTCAATCTGTTCTCGCAATGCCTTCGCCCTGGACACATCGTCTCCCTTCACGGTTCTGCACAGCCCTGCACGTACAGAGCTTCTCCCGAAACTTATCGGTCGGAGCAGCGGCCGGCCGCAGCAACCTTCAGCCGCCGGAAATCGTGGGAATGATCTCGACCGTGTCACCGTCCGCCAGCCGGCGCTCCCGGGCACGATGGAGCAGCAGCTCGTCGTTCACGGCGAAGTTGAACACCGAGTCGTTGAGCTGTTCCTTGAAGCCGGGGATCCGGCGATCCAGCGCATCCACGAGATCCGCGACCGTGGCGAGCGGTTCGGTGAGCGTCAGCGTGTCGCTCGGCCCGATTCGCAGAGTTCCTGGAAGTCGAACAGTGATCACGAGTCAGGCACCCAACATCGTCTCGAGCCGGGCGCGCCAGGCAGGCTCGGGATGCCCCTGTCCGTCCAGGTTCGAAATCTCGTAGAAGCGCGACAGCATCGTCCGGGAGCGTGTCGTGCTCCCGGCGGACGCCCAGCCGGGCGTTGATCAGGCGCTCGACGCCCATCGTGTTGTGGCCAATCGCGCTCAGATCCCCTGCCGCGAACTGCAGACCGGTCACGTTGCCGATCTGATTGGCGAATTCCTCGAGGCCGGGCAGCGACGGGCTGTTGAACAGCTTCGTGGTGAACCGGCACATCCCGACGCTGTCGCCCACGGCGTAAGTGTTCTCACAAACGCGGACGGCGAGCTCCTTGTCCTCGTAGCTGTTGGGCGCGGCGCTGACGGGGCCGCCGTAGAGCCGCGCCTTGAACGCAGGGTCGTCGTTGATACGCGCGTTGATCTCGAGCGTGACGCGGTTGCGCAGGTGATCCATCCCTCGCGTCGCGACGGCGAGCCCGAGCGCAAAGGCTTTGAGGATCCGCGCGTCGTGGGGATCGCTCTGCATCAACCCCTTCACCGCCATCCGGTATTTGAGCGCCTCGCGCGGGTAGTGTCCGCGCTCGACCGCGCGTGTGCCATCGGCCGCGACGTCGCCGAACCCCTGGCGCCCGGCGGTCAGGAACAAGAGCTCCTCGACGGCCTCCGCGTTGCCCCACGTCAGGTCCAGGCCGCCGGTCTGCTCCCGGGTGATGATGCCGCGCTGATACAGCTCCATCGCCCAGGCGATCGACGAGCCCGTGGATGCCGTGTCAAACCCCAGGTCGTTGCAGATG
>WNFI01359932.1_pt1 | contig 18590 bp, 17 predicted proteins | sample 5400471 | NCBI WGS metagenome assembly WNFI01 (sample SAMN13153348, study PRJNA577476) | soil metagenome | isolation source: 100 cm saprolite on Douglas fir-dominated hillslope | place: USA:California | collected 2013-09-17 | reverse complement strand
TGGTGTTCCAGATCGGCATATTCGACACGCGCTGGGCGCTGATCCTGACGTACCCGACCTTCCTGATCCCGTTCTGCACCTGGCTGTTGATGGGCTATTTTCGTTCGATCCCGTTTGAACTGGAAGAATGCGCGCTGATCGACGGCGCAACGCGCTGGCAGATCCTGACCAGAATCATCCTGCCCCTGTCCGTGCCGGGCCTGATCTCGGCGGGAATCTTCGCATTCACGTTGTCCTGGAACGAATTCCTGTACGCCCTGACTTTCATCTCGGCGTCGGAGAATAAAACCGTTCCGGTGGGCGTGATCACCGAACTGGTGGAAGGCGACGTCTACCACTGGGGCGCATTGATGGCGGGCGCGCTGGTCGGATCGCTGCCGGTCGCGGTGATGTATTCTTTCTTCGTCGAGTACTACGTCGCCGGCATGACCGGCGCGGTAAAAGAATAGAATTCAAGTGCGTTCAACACGAAGGACACGAAGGGTACGAAGGAAAAACGAAATAAGGATTGATTCAAGAGCATCGTCGATCGAGCGGGATGCTAAAAATTCATCAGTCCTCCAATGGGAATTCGACCTTGATCTTCCTTCGTGTCACTTCGTGCCCTTCGTGTTGAAGATTTCTGATCTGTTCCGGGGAGAGAGGAAATAATGGCTGCGAAGAAAAAACTGCGTAGTTATAACTGGTTCGGCGGACCGGGCATCGACAGCATGGTGCATCGCTCGTGGATGAAGAACCAGGGCCTGCCGCCGCATCTGTTCGACGGCCGCCCGGTCATCGGCATCTGCAACACCTGGTCGGAGCTCACACCCTGCAATGCGCACTTTCGACAGATCGCCGACCGGGTGAAGCGTGGCGTGCTGGAAGCGGGCGGTTTTCCGCTGGAGTTTCCGGTAATGTCTTTGGGCGAGCCGGTCATGCGACCGACGGCGATGCTGTTCCGCAATCTTGCCGCCATGGATGTCGAGGAATCCATCCGCGCCAATCCGCTCGACGGTGTGATCCTGTTGACCGGCTGCGACAAGACCACGCCGGCGCTGATGATGGGTGCGGCCTCGTGCGACGTGCCGGCGCTGGTTGTCTCCGGCGGACCGATGCTCAATGGCCGCTGGCGCGATCAGACCGTCGGTTCGGGCACGCATGTCTGGAAGTTCAAGGAAATGCTCAAGACCGGCGAGATGAACGACGATGACCTGATGGAGGCCGAGCAGGCGATGTCGCGTTCCGCAGGGCACTGCATGACCATGGGTACCGCATCGACGATGGCGTCGATGGCTGAAGCGCTGGGCATGGCGTTGCCGACCAACGCCGCGATTCCCGCGGTCGATTCGCGCCGCTACGTGCTGGCGCATATGGCCGGACGGCGCATCGTGCAACTGGTCGACGAAGATGTGCGCATGTCGAAAATCCTGACCAGGCAGGCGTTTGAGAATGCGATCCGCGTGAACGGGGCGATCGGCGGCTCGACCAACGCGGTGGTGCACTTGCTCGCGCTCGCGCGCCGCATCGGCGTGAAGCTCACGCTGGACGACTGGGATCGGCTGGGCCGCAAGCTGCCTTGCCTCGTGAACCTGATGCCTTCCGGGGAATACCTGATGGAAGACTTCTATTATGCCGGCGGGCTGCCGGTGGTGCTGCGCGAGCTCGGCAAGGCGGGCCTGCTGCACAAGAACGCGCTGACGGTAAGCGGCGACACGATCTGGAACAATGTGAAGACCGCGAAGAACTGGAACCCGAACGTGATCTTCCCGGCTGAAAAGCCGTTCAAGAAGCAGGGCGGCATTGCGGTATTGCGCGGCAACCTCGTTCCGAAGGGTGCGGTGATCAAACCTTCTGCCGCAACACCGAAGCTGATGAAACATCGTGGCCGCGCGGTGGTGTTCGAAAGCATCGAGGACTACAAGAAACGTATCGACGATCCGAAGCTGAAGATCGACGAAACCTGCGTGATGGTGCTGAAAGGCTGCGGACCGAAAGGCTATCCGGGCTTTCCGGAAGTCGGCAACTTCGCGTTGCCGGCCAGGATTCTGAAGAAGGGCATTACCGACATGGTGCGCATCTCGGATGCGCGCATGAGCGGCACGGCCTATGGCACCGTGGTCCTGCACAGCGCGCCGGAAGCCGCCGCGGGCGGACCGCTGGCGCTGGTGCAGGATGGCGACATGATCGAAATCGATGTGCCGAAACGCAAATTGCACCTGGATGTTTCCGATGCGGAACTGGAGCAGCGCCGCAGGAAGTGGAAGGCGCCGAAGCCGATGGCGGATCGCGGTTACGTCAAGCTCTATGTCGACCACGTGAATCAGGCCGACGAAGGCGCCGACCTGGATATTCTGGTGGGTGGCAGCGGGACGCCGTTGCTACGCGAGTCGCACTGAACCAGCTTCAAGACACTCTCACCGCAGAGGGCGCAGAGGACGCGGAGGAAAACCAGGAAAAAGAGGAAAAGCAAGCAGGGATTAGACGCTGGCTCGGTGCCGAAATAACCATTGACGCGAGATTCTAACTGTCGAACGTAATTGTTTTGTCCTTCCTCTGCGTCCTCTGCGGTGAGCGCTTGATAACTTTATCTTTAAGGGGCGCTGGTTTTGCGGTCAGCGAGCAGGGACACGGCGATGGAAGCGACGAACAGCGGAATGCTGATCAGGGCCAGCGCCGTATAGCCGAACGGACCGGCGACACCGGCGAGAACCGCGGCGCCTGCGGCTGTACCCACGGCCTGGCCGAAATACATCGCCGATGAATTCATCGCCACCGACACCGGCGCATGGGGCGGCGACAGCATGACCAGTCGCGCCTGCTGCGCGCTGTTGGTCGAGAAGCAGCCGATGCCCCACAACAGCAGGAAGGCAACCAGCAGAAACCAGGATCCCGGAACGAAGAGCCAGAGCACGTGCGACGCCAGCATCGCACCAAGGCCGAGCAGTGTGACTTTCGCGGCCCCGATCCGGTCGACCATTCGCGCGCCGATGATATTTCCTGCAACGCCGGTGACGCCGAATGCGACCAGCAGGAGGGAAATGGTTTCCGGCGAAGCGCCGAAGATGGTTTTGAACGAGGGGACCAGGAATGAAAGCACGGTGAACTGCGCAGCGGCCTGAACGGCGGTGACGGCGACGGCCAGCATCAATCGATGGTTGCCGAACAGCGAAGCCCACATGGCGCGGCCGATGGGAGCAATCATCAGGCCGCGGGGAATTGTCAGGTGAACCAGGAAGGCTGCGAGCAGCGCACCGATTCCGACGATCACGAAACCCGCGGGCCAGCCGACCCTTTCGCTGACGTAAGCCCCGAGCGGCATGCCGACAACCGATGCGATGGACCAGCCGACAAACACGAAGGCGATCGCACTGCCGCGACGTTCCGTGGGAACCAGCAGCGCCGCCGTGGAAGCCGCCTGCGCGGTAAACAATGCCGCGCCAACCGATGACAGCACGCGCAGCGCCAGGAGTTCGTGCAGGCCGGTGGCGAACGCCGATGCCAGATGGCCCCCGGCGAACAGCAATTGCACGGTGACCAGCAGCGCGCGTCGATCGAAGCGGGCAGTCAGGGCGGCAAGCGGCGGCGCGGTAACGCAGACTGTAAAGGCGAATGCCGTGATCAGTTGGGCGGCGACCGGAATGTTGACGCCGAGCCCGCGTGCCAGTGCCGGCAACATGCCCGGAACGATCAGGGTGCCGGTGCCGATGATGAAGTTACCGAAACACAGGACCAGCAGCCGGGGATTCATCGGGGGTGTTGACTTTTTCTGCCGCAATGCCGTGCTCCGGCAGGGGAGGGGGAATGCTAACACGACGCCCGCCGGCTACCGTAGCCCGGAACTGCCGCTCCCCCAAACCGGGCGCGCCAGCATAAAATGACGCCTTGAACTGATACGGCGTGGCCCGATTTTCCCTTTAGCCAGCCAGCGCCCACCGAGGAGACCCCAAAATGTTGCAAGCCGCCGATCTGACCATTCGCCTCAATCCCGCCGACGACGTGGTAATCGCCCGGGTGGAATTGCCCGCCGGCACCGAGATCATCAAGGAAAAGATCCGCGCGTCCGTGACCGTCCCGGCCGGCCACAAGATCGCTACCCACGACATCGCAGAAGGTTCACCTGTGCGCCGCTACAACCAGATCATCGGCTTCGCAGTGAAGCCGATCAAGGCGGGCGATCATGTGCATGTACACAACCTGGCCATGGGTGACTTCCAGCGCGATTACGCATTCTGTGCGGATTACAAGCCGGTCGATTACGTCGCCAGGCCGGCTACGTTCCGGGGCATCGTCCGCGAAGACGGCCGTGTTGCCACCCGCAACTATCTCGGCGTGATTTCCAGCGTCAATTGCTCCGCCCACGTCTGTCGCACCATCGCCAAGTTCTTCGATGAAGACTTCATGGCGCAATATCCGAACGTCGATGGCGTGGTGCCCATCCATCACAAGACCGGCTGCGGCATGGGGTCCGAGGGTGAACCGGTGGACCTGCTGCGCCGCGTGCTCGCCGGTTACGCCACCCACCCGAACTTCCACTCCTCGCTGATGATCGGCCTGGGCTGCGAAGCAAACCAGATCAACAATCTGCTGGCCGCGCAGGGATTGAAGCGCTCCCGGCAGTTGCAGGCCTTCACTATCCAGGAAACCGGCGGCACCAAGAAGACCGTTGCGGACGGGATCGCGCGCATCAAGGAATTGCTGCCGGACGCCAACAACGTGAAGCGCGAAACCGTCCCGGCTGCGCACCTGACCCTCGGACTGCAGTGTGGGGGCTCCGATGGCTATTCCGGCATTTCCGCCAACCCGGCGCTCGGCGCCGCGGTGGACATCCTGGTGCGCAACGGCGGCTCCGCGATTTTGTCGGAGACACCGGAAGTTTATGGCGCCGAACACCTGCTGACCCGCCGCGCGGCCACCCGCGAAATCGGAGAGAAATTGGTCGAGCGCATCCACTGGTGGGAGGACTACACCAGCAGGCTCGGCGGCGAGATGAACAACAATCCCTCGCCGGGCAACAAGGCGGGCGGTCTCACGACGATCCTGGAGAAGTCGCTCGGTGCGGTCGCGAAGGGCGGCACTCAGGCGATGATGGGCGTGTACGAATACGCCGAGCATGTCAGCGCCAAGGGCTTCGTGTTCATGGATACCCCGGGTTACGACCCGGTTTCGGCCAACGGCCAGGTCGCCGGCGGCGCCAACATGATCTGCTTTACCACCGGCCGTGGTTCGGCCTACGGCTGCAAGCCGTCTCCGTCACTGAAACTCGCAACGAATACCGCGATGTTCAACAAGCAGGAAGACGACATGGACATCAACTGCGGCGTGATCGTCGACGGCAAGGCCAGCATCCAGGAAGTCGGCCAGAAGTTTTTCGAGATCATTTTGAAGACGGCTTCCGGCGAGCAGAGCAAGAGCGAAGCGATGGGTTATGGAGAGGACGAATTTGCTCCGTGGATTCTCGGCCCGACAATGTGAAAGGCCGTGACGATCGTGACGGCGTGACGGGGTGAGAACCGAAACGACGTCAAAATCGTGAAGAAAATGAATGCCGCAGCCAGCCTGCGGCATTTTTTTTGCCTCCGTCCTGTCATACTTGAAGTACTACCTCGTCACAACCGTTACGCCTTCACGACCGTCACGGTTTTTCGGAGAAAAACATGGCTGAAGATTCTTCCAAGGAATTATTCGAGTTCTTCCAGAAAATGTGGAATCCGATGTCGTTCCCGATCCCCGGCATGTTCCAGCCGACCATGGACGTGAAAGAGGTCGAAAAGAAAATCCACGAACTGCAGGCCGTGGAAAACTGGCTGAAGATGAATCTCACCTTCGTGCAGATGACGGCCAAGACGCTGGAGATGCAGAAGTCGGCTCTCGAGACGATCCAGGAATCGGCGAAGCAGCCCGCGCCGGAAAAAAAAACGAAGGCCGCCAAACCTTCCCAGCCCTCGGAATGACGCAGCGGGCCGGGTGCCCGTCGCCGCTTAGGAATACCCGGCATCGACCGGGATCAGGTCGTTTGCCGGTTCATTCCCTCTTGTTCATCGCGTTCTTCAAGTCCGCTGCTTAGTTCCCTGGAATTACACGCATTTATTGCATAGCAGCAATGCAATCTGCCTTGTATATCTTTTGCCAGAAAGGCCGATAATGGCGCAGTGCAATAAATGGTATCAATGGCTCATAGGAGGCCGATATGAACGTATTTAGCAAATTACTGGATTCCATCGATAACTACTTGGCCCGGCAGGAAAATCGGCAAGTCGAGGCGTTTCTGTCTCAGGCCCAGAACCTGGGCGAGCTCGAGTATCGCCTGCGTTTGCTGGACTCCAAGTCCAACCACTCTCTGTTTTAAGTTTAAGGAGCACTGATGATTTCTGCATTCCGCCGCCTGTTCGATACCCGCCGCCCGCGAATTGCGGTGCGGGCGAAGGTCAATCTGATTGGCACCTTCGGAGTCCTGGAACGTACCGACGGCGTGGTCGAAGCTGTCGTCGGCGACACAACCATGACTCCCGAATCCACGCCCGCTTCCGCGCTGCCACCGGAGATTCGCAAACACTTTCCGTTTGCAGGCCGCTTCATGCAGGTCAATGGTCACCGCATGCACTATGTCGACGAAGGCGAGGGCGACCCGGTGCTGCTGTTGCACGGCAATCCGACCTGGTCGTTTCTGTACCGCAAGTTCATTCCGCGCATCGTGGCCGCCGGCTATCGCGCAATCGCGCCCGATCACATCGGATTTGGGCTTTCCGCGCGGCCCGCGCGCGAGCACGATTTCAGCCTCGAAAACCATATCGCCAATCTTGCGGAATTCATCCGTCGGCTCGGCTTGCGAGGCGCAACGGTGGTTTGCCAGGATTGGGGCGGGCCGACAGGGCTTGCCTGCGCGGTGCTCGATCCCACGGCATTCAAAGCCGTGGTGGTGATGAACACCTGGGCGTGGCCCGAACCGACGGCCTTTCACAGCGGCGTATTTCCCTGGCGCATGATGCATGCGCCTGTCGTCGGGCCCTATCTTTTCCAGCGGCGCAATATCCTCGTGGAGCGCGGGCTCTATCTGTCGGTCGTGCGTCGCCAGCAATTTCTCGAAGAAGCCTTGCCGGCATACCGGTTCGTGATGCCGGATTACGACAGCCGCCTGCTGACCCGCGTATTCCCGCGTCTCATTCCTTTGCGATCCGATGACCGATCGGCCGCGACCATGCGCTGGCTGGAACAATCTCTACCCGGTATGAATATCCCGGCGCTGATCGTCTGGGGTAAGGAAGAAATCGTATTTCCTGCGGAATGCGCGCAGAAATTCAAGATGCTGCTGCCGCACGCGAAGGGACCCCTCTGGGTGACCGGATCGCACTTCCTGCAGGAGGATTCGCCGGAGGAAATTTGCGGGCACATCCTTGAATTCCTGCGTGCCCTCGATCGCGGGAGGCAGCCATGAGTGTCGAAATCATCACATCCGCGGATATTTGTGCGCAAAAGTATCGGCGTGTTTTCGTGATGGTCGAAGAACGCCTTGGCCACTACGCCGGTTTTCGCGAAGCCCTGATCGACGCCTTCGGATTAACGGCCGCGCATGCCGATGGCGGGCCGCCGGGGTATTTCCGGGCGCCGTCGGGACGCGAGTACGAAGTGGTATTCATTTCCAGATCCGGGCAGCGGTTTCCTTCCGGCGTGGAGATCCATGCCCTGGTTCCGGGCTTCGATGCCATCGACCCGGAAGCCGTCGACGAAGATACCTGGCGCTTCCTGGAATGGCTGATTCCACGCGTAGGCGGGGAGTGGACGCTGGAGGCTTTGAAGGCGACTGGAAAGGTCTACAAGATTCCCTGGGCTTGAGACGCAGCCGAAGGCACTCGAGAAAAACACTCACCGCACCGCAGAATCCTCAGGTGGCGTTTGCCAGCATCCGCACCTCATGCTGCGGAAACGGGATGGAAATGGATCTGCTGCGGAAGGTTTCAACGATGGCTTTGTTGATCTCGCTGCCGGCGGGGCCGAAATCAGGCACGTTTACCCACGGGCTCACGGAAATGTTGATCGACGAGTCGGCCAGGACGCTAATGCCCATTCCCGGCGCCGGCGCCTTGAGTACTCGCGGATTGGTCTGCAGGATTTCGCCGACTGTTGCCAGCGCGTTGTTCAGGTCCGTGTCGTAGGCCACGCCTACCGTGATGCTGAGCTGACGAATCTTGCCGTAGTTGTGCAGGATCTCGCCGACAACCTTGCGGTTCGGGATCACTACGCGAGACAGGTCTGCGTGCGCAAGCGTCGTGTTGAACAGCGTCATGTTCTCGACCGTACCCTCAACGCCGACAATCGAGATGTACTCGCCGACGCGGAACGGTCGCGTGAAGATGATTGTCAAGCCGGCGACGACGTTGCCCAGCACGCCCTGCATCGCCAGGGCAATACCGGCACCGGCAACGCCGATTCCGGCGATCAGCGGCAGCAGTTCGACGCCAAGGTTCTGGAGCGCCATGATCGCGAACAGGCCAAGCACCAGAATACGGGTGATGCGGACCAGCAGGTCGCGCACCGGCGGTTCAAGATCGAATTTCGTCAAACCGCGGGCCATCACCCTGCCCACCCAGCGCCCGGCGAAGTAGCCGCCGACCATGATGCCGATGGCGACCAACACCTTTGGCCCGAACCTGATCGCGAGGTCGAGGGCCACTGTTTTGATGTGATTGAGTGATTCGACGTGCTCGTTCATGAAACCCCCGTGAATATCGTGAATGCCGTGAGTGGCCCGATTTGCGACCACGAAAACAGGACTCGGGATTGCTCCGCAAGGGGATTCCGAAGGATGCCGGCTTCGCCATAACCGGTCTTCGACCATGCGGGCTCGGGACTTGCCAGGAACCTGAATCGGAATCCGGAACCTCGCGTCTGCTTCGCTATTTACCCAGTCCCAAGTCCTCAGTCCCGAGTCCTGCCCTTTAATCTTTCCATCGCCGCAACCAACTGTGCGCTGATACCGGGTTCCCAGGCCGAGTGACCGGCGTCGGGCACGATGACATACTCCGCCTCGGGCCAAACTTTGTGCAGGTCGTCGGCCGAAATAATCGGGCATACCATATCGTAACGACCCTGCACGATGACGCCGGGAATCGATCGCAGTTTCCACGCATTATCCAACAGCGAGTTTTCCCGCAGAAAGATGTTGTTGGTGAAGTAGTGCGCTTCGATGCGGGCAAGGCCGAGCGCGACGACATCCTCCGAGAAATGGGCCACCGTCGACGCGCTGGGCAGCAACGTGGAGCAGGAGCCTTCGTATATGCTCCAGTGGTGGGCTGCCGGCATGTGGATCAGCGGGTCCGGATCGTTGAGCCGAATCGAATAGGCTGCGAGCAGGTCGTCCCTCTGCGATTCGGGAATGTATTCGGCGAAACGGCGCCAGGCCTCCGGAAACACGAAGCGCATGCCGTACAGAAACCAGTCGATCTCGAGCTTGCGGCACAGGAAAATTCCGCGCAGTACCAGCGCCGAGCAGCGCTGCGGATGTGTTTGCGCGTAGGCAAGTGCAAGCGTGCTGCCCCAGGACCCGCCGAATACGGCCCATTTTTCGATGCCCAGATGCGTGCGCAGCTTCTCCATGTCGCCGATCAGGTGCGGTGTGGTGTTGTCGGTCAGGTCCCCGTGCGGCCGCGAACGTCCGGCGCCACGCTGGTCGAATATGACGATGCGGTAGTGCGCCGGATCGAAGAAGCGGCGGTGCATCGGACTCGCACCGGCGCCCGGCCCCCCATGGAGGAAGACCACCGGCGCACCGCGCGGATTTCCCGACTCTTCCCAGTACATTTCATGCCGATCATCCAACACGAGGTGACCGGAGCGCAACGGCTCGATTTCCGGATGAAGCTCGGTGCGTATGCCTGGTGTCGGGAAATTCATGTGCGCGGGGACAAGGTTCAGGGTGGCGGCGTTGAAAAGCCTCTGCAATTCAGAATGGGTCCGGCTCGATCATGATGTGGCCAAACCATAGCAAAAAGCCCGGCTTGCGACAAACTCTGCAATGCTGCGACGCATAGGATTGCACAGGCATGCGTCCCGTATAATCACGGCCGATACCGACAACGGAGAAAACATGGACGAGCTTCTGCGCAAAAGCGCGCTCGATTATCACCGCCTGCCGACACCGGGAAAGATCTCGGTGGTCCCCACCAAAGCCCTGCTCAACCAGCGCGATCTCGCGCTTGCGTATTCGCCAGGGGTCGCGGCGGCTTGCGAGGAAATCGTACGGGACCCGACGACGGCGCGCAGCTACACGGCGCGCGGCAATCTGATCGGGGTGATCACCAACGGCACGGCAGTGCTCGGCCTCGGGCCGATCGGTCCTCTGGCCAGCAAGCCGGTGATGGAAGGCAAGGGCGTGCTGTTCAAGAAATTCGCCGGCATCGACGTATTCGACATCGAAATCAACGAGCGCGACCCGGACAAGCTGGTGGAAATCATCGCCAGCCTGGAACCGACCTTCGGGGGCATCAATCTCGAAGACATCAAGGCGCCCGAGTGCTTCTACATCGAGAAACAACTACGCAGCCGGATGAAGATTCCGGTATTCCACGACGACCAGCACGGCACGGCGATCATCGTCGGCGCCGCAGTGCTCAACGGCCTGAAGGTGGTCGGCAAGGACATCGGCAAGGTGAAGCTCGTGTGCTCTGGCGCCGGCGCAGCGGCGCTCGCCTGCCTCGATCTGCTGGTGAGTCTCGGATTGTCGATGGACAACATCTGGGTCTCCGACATCAAGGGCGTGGTGTACAGCGGGCGCAAGGAAGAAATGGACGACAACAAGGCGCGCTACGCGAAGGACACGAAGGCCCGATCGCTAGCCGACATCCTGCCGGGCGCGGACATCTTTCTCGGCCTTTCCGCCGCGCGCGTGCTCAAACCGGAAATGCTCAAGCAGATGGGCCCGAAGCCATTGATCCTTGCCCTGGCCAATCCCGAGCCGGAAATCCTGCCTGACCAGGCCAAATCCGCGCGTCCCGACGCGATCATAGCGACCGGACGTTCGGACTATCCCAACCAGGTCAACAACGTGTTGTGCTTTCCATTCATCTTCCGCGGCGCACTGGATGTCGGGGCGACCACCATCACGGAGCAAATGAAACTCGCGGCGGTGCGCGCGATTGCCGAACTGGCCCAGGCTGAACAGTCGGACATTGTCGCCATCGCCTACGGCGAGCAGGACCTGACGTTCGGACCGGAATACCTGATTCCGAAACCATTCGATCCGCGCCTGATTGAAAAGATCGCGCCAGCCGTGGCGCTCGCCGCCATGGAAAGTGGCGTGGCAACCCGGCCGATTCGCGATTTCGTGGCCTACCGCGAACAGCTCTCGCAGTTCGTTTATCACTCCGGCCTGATCATGAAGCCGGTATTCGGGGCAGCAAAAAAGAAACCCACCCGTGTGGTGTTCTGCGAGGGCGAAGACGAACGCGTGCTGCGTTCGGTGCAGATTGTAGTGGACGAGGGCGTGGCCAAGCCGATCCTGATTGCTCGCCCGGAAGTGCTCGTTCCCCGCATCGAAAAATTCGGCCTGCGGATTCGTCCCGGGCAAGACTTCGAGATCGTGAATCCGAACTCGGATCCGCGCTTTCGCGACTACTGGCAGGAATACTACGCGCTGGTTCAGCGCAAGGGCATTTCGGTGGAATACGCCAAGCGCGAAGTCACGCGGCGTACCACGCTGATCGGCGCCTTGATGGTCCGCCGCGGCGATGCGGACGCGATGCTGTGTGGAACCATCGCGCAGTTCTCGCTGCATGTCGACTATATTGCGACCGTCATCGGCCTGCGCAAGGGCGTTAACCAGTTCGCGGCGATGAACATGCTGATCCTGCCCAACCGCACGTTGTTCATCTGCGACACCTATGTCAATCCGGACCCCACCGCCGAGCAGATTGCCGAAATCACGATGATGGCGGCCGACGAAGTCCAGCGCTTCGGGATCACACCGAAAATCGCGTTGCTTTCTCATTCCAATTTCGGCAGTTCGCGCCTCCCGTCCGCGCAGAAGATGAGCAAGGCCCGCGAACTTCTCGAGCAGCGCGCACCGCAATTGGAAGTGGACGGCGAGATGCACGGCGATGCTGCGCTGGACGAGGCCATACGGGCGAAGATTTTTCCGCATTCGCGGCTCAAGGGCGAAGCGAACCTGCTGATCATGCCGACACTCGACGCGGCCAACATTACCTTCAACCTGATCAAGACCATTTCCGGCGATGGCATCACGGTCGGCCCGATACTGCTCGGCGCCGCAAAGCCGGTGCATATCCTGACGCCAACCGCCAGCGTGCGAAGGCTGGTCAACATGGCCGCGCTGGCCTCCGTGGACGCTTCCTTCCAAAGGCAGAACTAGAGCGGTTTTTGAACACGAAGGTACACGAAGGAAGAACAACGGGACACGAAGGAAAGCGAACTGAAAATGGAGCCTGCCTACAGGCGGCTGGCAGAGAATCAGGATGCTACAAAATTCGCCGATATCATGAACGTCGTACTTTTATGTCCTCCTTCGTGCGCCTTCGTTTTTCCATCGTACTCCTTCGCGTTAACCCGCCCTTGTCCTAATCAAATTTAAATATCGCATGACGGAACTCAAGACCCAGCCGGTGTTGTTTGAAGAGCGTCGGGCTGCAAACGGCGCGCGCATTGGCGTTGCAAGGCTCAATGCCGAGAAGACGCTCAATGCACTTTCGCTCGAGATGATCGACCTGCTGACCGGGCGGCTGGCCGCATGGGCAGTTGATTCCGGGGTGTCGCTGGTCGTGCTCGAGGGCGCTGGAGAGAAGGCGTTCTCCGCAGGCGCCGACCTCCACAAGGTGCACCAGGCCATGCTCGCACACCACGCATCGGCGCAGCGCGACGACATTCGTGGGAACGCATACGCGGCCGGTTTCTTCGGCCGCGAGTATCGCCTCGACTACGCGATTCATACTTACCCGAAACCGGTGCTGTGCTGGGGACACGGCATTGTCATGGGTGGCGGCGTTGGCCTGATGTCCGGCGCGAGCCATCGGGTGGTGACCAGCGAATCGCGCGTGGCGATGCCGGAGATCACCATCGGGCTTTATCCGGATGTGGGTGGAAGCTGGCTGCTCGGCCGCATGCCGGGCGCCACCGGCCTGTTCCTGGCACTGACCGGTGCGAGGTTGCAGGCGTCCGATGCGCTGTTCGTCAAGCTCGCGGACTACTGCATCGATCATGCACGTAAGCCTGCCGTTTTCGAAGCGCTGATGGCGCAACAATGGACCGCCTCGCGGGGAGCCAACGACCACATTCTTTGCGCTGTGCTGCGCCGCTATGCGGTGGCCGGCCTGCCGCACGGCCCGCTGCGTGGGCATTTCGACCTGATCAACAAACTTTGCAGCCATGGGGAATTAAAAGACATCGTTGCCGCGGTCACCGGCCTGAAGACCGAAGATGCGTGGCTTGCGCGGGCGGGGGCGACGCTCGTCGCGGGATCGCCGAGCACCGCTGCACTGAGCTACGAATTGCAGCGGCGCGCAAAGTATCTGTCGCTGGCCGACGTTTTCCGCATGGAGTTCGTGGCTGCGCTCCATTGCGCACGCCGGCCGGATTTCGCCGAAGGCATACGCGCGCTGCTGATCGACAAGGACCAGCGACCGCGCTGGCGGCCGGCGACGCTGGCCGAGGTCACGCCGGAATGGACCGAGGGCTTTTTCGCGAGTCCATGGAAAGCGCACGAACATCCGCTCGCCGACCTCGGCGCGTGAATGCGACGTCGTCCTGAGAGGCGGCCACAAACACATTCAATACGAAGGGAAAACGAAGGCACACGAATACCCTCGCGAGAGCGTGGAGTACCCTTTTAGGAAAAACAGGGCGAAACGAGGCCGAATTGTCGGAGAGCACGGAGGCTAGGTTGTCTAATATCCCTTGGCATACCCTCGGTTTATATCTAGTCTTCGTTACTCCTTCGTGATCCTGTCTTGCTTTTCTTAAAAGGGTACTCCACGCTCTCGCGAGGGTATTCGTGTTCCTTCGTGTTGAATGAGTTTCTCTTCGTTCAGGGGTTAAACATGAAAACCAGGATAGAGTGCGATACCTTAGGCGAGATCGAAGTCCCCGCGGACCGGCTGTGGGGCGCGCAGACGCAGCGCAGCCTGCAGAATTTCCGCATCTCCGGCGAGCGCATGCCGGCGGAGCTGATTATTGCGCTGGCACGCGTCAAGCGCGCCTGCGCATTGGTCAACGCGGAACTTGGCCTGCTGGACGGGGAAAAAACCCGGGCCATCGTCGAAGCGGCTGGCGAGATCATCGCCGGCAAACACGACGCGGAATTTCCACTGGTGGTCTGGCAGACGGGTTCCGGCACCCAGACCAACATGAATCTGAACGAGGTCGTCGCCAATCGGGCTTCCGAACTGCTCGGCGGCGAGCGTGGCGAGAAGCGTCTGGTGCATCCGAACGACGACGTCAACAAGGGCCAATCGTCGAACGACGTGATTCCGACGGCGATGCACGTCGCAGCGCTCGGCGCATTAAACGAAAAGCTGGTACCGGCTTTGCAGATGCTGCGCGACACGCTGGCCGCCAAGTCTAAGTCATTCGACGATATCGTCAAGATCGGCCGCACCCACCTCCAGGATGCGACACCACTTACATTGGGCCAGGAATTCTCCGGCTATGTCTCGCAACTGGAGCACGGCATCGCCCATGTGCTGGCATCTCTTGCGCATCTCAGCGAGCTTGCGCTCGGCGGCACCGCGGTGGGCACCGGCCTCAATGCCCATCCGGAGTTCGGCACCCGCGTGGCGAAGGAACTGGCGAAATCGACGGGATTGCATTTCGTTCCGGCGCGCAACAAGTTCGAGGCACTTGCGGCCAACGATGCGCTGGTGCACGCGCATGGCGCACTCAAGACCGTGGCGGCGTCGCTGATGAAGATTGCAAACGACATTCGCTGGCTGGCATCCGGTCCGCGCAGCGGCATCGGCGAACTGCGCATCCCCGAGAATGAGCCGGGCAGTTCGATCATGCCGGGCAAGGTCAATCCGACCCAGTCCGAAGCCCTGACCATGCTCTGCTGCCAGGTGCTGGGCAACGACGTCGCCATCAACATCGGCGGCGCCATGGGCAATTTCGAACTGAACGTGTTCAAGCCGATGATCATCCACAATTTCCTGCAAAGCGTGCGATTGCTCGCCGATGGCGTGGTGAGTTTCAACGACAATTGCGCTGTCGGCATCGAACCGAACAGGAAGCGTATCGAACAGATGATGGGCCAGTCGCTGATGCTGGTGACGGCGCTCAATCCTCACATCGGCTATGACAAGGCCGCCGCGATCGCCAAGAAGGCGTACAAGGACGGCTCGACATTGAAGGAGGCCGCGCTTGCGCTGGGCTACGTTACGGCCAAGCAATTTGATGATTGGGTAAGACCGGGAGACATGGTTGGAAAACCCAATGGCAATTTGCCAAAGGTACCTTCGTGAGGGTATCTGTGGCTAAAAGAGATTTGAACTCATGAATCCAGAAGGCGACCTTGCAGAACTAATGGCGAATTTTCCCCGGCCGGGGAAACTGGAATGGATCGGCATCCGTGCGGAGCGCCGAGCGCCAGTTGCTTCGCTGGCGCAAGTCGAGGCCATTGCCGGTTGCGGACTGGCCGGAGATCACTACGCGTCGACGTCCAACGGCAAGCGTCAGGTCACGCTGATCCAGGCGGAGCACCTCGAGGTGGTCGCGAAGATTCTCGGCAAATCGAAAGTGCGTGCCGACGCGGTGCGCCGCAATTTACTGGTATCCGGCATCAACCTTTACGCCTTGCGCGATCGGAAATTCCGCATCGGTCCGGTCCTGCTGGAAGGAAGCGGGCCCTGCGACCCCTGTTCGCGCATGGAAGAGGCCCTCGGCGTCGGAGGCTACAACGCCATGCGCGGACATGGTGGCATAACGGCATGCGTACTGGAAGGCGGCGTTATCAAAGTCGGGGAATCGCTGCAGGCGCTTTAGTTTTCGGCAGCGGGGCGGCGTTTCCTCGGGTGCCCGAACAAAAACCCCGCTGCACCGGGAGCGCAGCGGGGTTTTTTTCGGATCAACCTTGCTTACTTGATATCAAGAACTTTCATCGCTTTTGCGAGAACTTCGATCGACTCCGCGTGCTTGCCGGCCTTGTGCAGGGATTCACCTTCGGCGCGCCACTTCTTCACGTCGGCCATCTGCGCCGCCGAAATCTTCGGATTCTTGGCCAGAGCCTCGTCGATCTTTTTCATGTCCATGGGACAGTGGTTGGCAAAGGCGCTGCCGGCAAAGGCAAACATCGCGGCGGCAACCAGTGTGCGAAACTTCATATTCGTCTCCTTTTCTGTTGAATGGCTTCAGGCCGCACCCGGAAAACCGGGGTTATCGGGATGTTGCCCGTGAAGCCGGAGAAAAATTGTATACCTCGTCCGAGTTAAAATGAGCCTTTTCTGAAAACTTGTTGCACGTTCCGTGTCTCAATCTGGCGACGTCAAATATTCGGAATATAGCCGTGCTTGGCTTGCGCAACGCCTGTGCAGCCAGGGAAAATTTCCGGAAGAGGAGAATTTTCCGCGCTACGTTCATCCGCCCGGGCACAAGCCGGTCCCAGCGGCGGTCCTGGTGCCCATAGTCAATCAGCCCGGGGGCCTGACGCTGATGTTTACGCAGCGTACCGGACATTTGCATGACCACGCCGGGCAGATCAGCTTTCCCGGCGGGCGTGTGGACGAGGGCGATTCCGATCGCATCGCCACGGCGTTGAGGGAGACGGAAGAAGAAACCGGCCTGAGCCGGTCGCGGGTGGAAATTATCGGCCGGCTTCCCGAATACGACATCCCCACGGGGTTTCGCGTGACCCCGGTGGTCGGCTGGGTGGAGCCCCCATTCGAACTGAATCCCGATCCTTTTGAGGTGGCCGATGTCTTTGAAGCACCCCTCGGTTTCTTTCTCGACCCGGCCAACCATGAGCGCCACAGCGACATGCGCAATGGGCGCACGCGTTATTACTATTCGATGCCGTATGGCGGGCGCAATATCTGGGGAGCCACGGCGGGCATGCTGTACAGCCTTTACCAGATACTGACAACCGCCGCAGTGCGCGAACTTCGCGCGCACAAGATTGAGTTCGCCGATCACCTCTACGAATATGAAGAAAAGGGCGGGACGGCGGTATCCGCGCGAGAACTCGGCGTGCCCGAGCACGCCGTTGTGAAGACGCTGGTCATGGAGGACGACGACAGAAATCCGCTCATGGTGCTTATGCATGGTGACCTGAAGGTTTCCACCAAGGAGCTGGCGAGAATTATCGGCGTCAAGACCATTGTCCCTTGCAATCCCGATACGGCGAACCGACATTCCGGTTATGTGGTCGGTGGTACTTCACCATTCGGCACACGCAAGAAAATGCCGGTGTATATGGAAGAAACCATCCTCGGGCTGCCGAAAATCTACATCAATGGCGGCAGGCGGGGGTATCTGGTCGGTATTTCGCCGGGCGACGTTGTTCGCGTGCTCGCACCCAAGATGGTGAAGGTGGGAATAAGAGACGTGACGACGTGACGGTCGTGACGGCGTGACGAGGTAAAGTCAAACCCGCACGAGACCGGTCTGGGCCAGCATTTCAGCTAATGGCAATGAACATTTTCGTTTCGCGCTTGCATATATCACGTCGTCACGACCGTCACGGAATTCAAATGATTGAACTCATCGCCCTTTCCATCTTTCTTGCCGCCGGCTGGTTCTGGCTGGACAGCCTGCGCGCAAGGGATGTGGCGCTCGACGGCGCCCGCAGGGCCTGCGAAGCCGAAGGAGTGCAGTTGCTCGACTGGACGGTCGCCATGAAGCGGCTCCGGCTTGGTCGCGACGAAGAAGGGCGCAGAGGTTTACAGCGAACTTACGGATTCGAATTCAGCGATACCGGCAACAACCGCATCGAAGGTTCCATCACCGTGATAGGCCGGCAGTTGCTGGCCCTCAATCTCCCAGTCATTGCCGCACCGCGCTCCGACGTAATCCGGCTTCACTAGAGGAAAGCCTTGCAAGCGGCGTGTCGAGGCTTTAGTCACTCGCCGCATCGCCACTCTTTTTTTGTTGCCACAATGCTTTGCCAATCCGGGGCGCAACTTATAGCGCGATTTCCGATGCCGGCTCAAGCCCTTCCTGAAGCCATTGCTGGCCCTCGGAAAAGCCTTGTGGCATCATGACTTTAACGACGAGCGCAGGAGAGGGGTATGAGCAACGAACAACACGCGCAGGAAATCGGGATGCTGCGCGCGGAAATTGAGATGTTGATGAGCGAACGCCAGGCGCTGCTGCGCGCAACGGGCGCTGCCGCAGTATTCGTGGCCAATCTCGACAGCGAATCGTTGCCCGAAGACACCTATGCGGTCGCCGATATTCTCGCTCATGCGCTGAATGACCTTTCCGAAGACACGCTGCGCGACGCGCTGGAACTGGTCCAGCCGACCATTGAATCAGCGCGGGCCGAACAGAAAGAGCAATAACAACGACGCGCAGTCCGATTTTTCCGGACGGGCTTCAAGTTGGACATTCCATCCTCGCACGCAGCCAACGTAGGCCTGATTCTGACGGGAGGCGGCGCGCGCGCCGCGTATCAGGTC
>WNFI01304748.1_pt1 | contig 18595 bp, 15 predicted proteins | sample 5400471 | NCBI WGS metagenome assembly WNFI01 (sample SAMN13153348, study PRJNA577476) | soil metagenome | isolation source: 100 cm saprolite on Douglas fir-dominated hillslope | place: USA:California | collected 2013-09-17 | reverse complement strand
CCCATTACAGCAACAGATTGATGAATTTATCGCTGAGGGGGCAAGCTGGTTACCCACAAACCTGCTGCAGGATTTGCTGAGTCCTATCGGGCAACTCATTCACTCCGGCGCTGCTGAGAACGCTCTCAAGGAGGGAGCGCAGGCCCCGGATTTCGCCCTGCCCGACGCACGCGGCAACGCGGTGAGGCTCTCGCACCTGCTCACGCAGGGGCCAGTCGTCATTGCCTTCTACCGTGGCCAGTGGTGTCCATACTGCCATCTGACGTTGCGCGCCTATCAGCAGGCCTTGTCGCAGCTGCACGCATTGGGAGCTTCCCTGGTGGCAATTTCCCCGCAGACGCCGGACCACAGCCTCGCGATGGCGGAAAAGCTGGAACTGACCTTTGCGCTCTTGAGCGATATAGGCAACCGGGTGGCGCGCCAGTTTGGCCTCGTCTTCACGCTCGATGAGGTGGTACGCGGCGCGCACCAGCAGGTAGGCGCGGACCTACCCACGTTCAACGGTGATGACGCGTGGGAACTGCCGATGGCTGGGACCTTTCTGGTCGACCAGTCGGGAACCATGCGCCTGGCCTTTGTCGATCCCGACTTCACGCGCCGCCTTGACCCATCCGTTATCACCGCACGGCTCAACGAAATCAAGTAAGAATATTACTGAAAGAGAGTTTTTCAGGCTCTTCGTCAGATTTGGTGATTCGAGAATTGCGACCCGCCGGTTCGGTACTTGTCACGGTGAAGAAGAGGTAACCACTTCGTCAAGCACGCTTCATCCAGTTGACGATAGCCTGTCCGATCTCATCAGGAGAGTCCTCCTGAAGGAAGTGCAGCCCGCGCACGGTTACCTCTGTCTGCGCAGGCCAGCTCCGGCAGAACTCCCGCTGAGCCCCAGTCAGGGCGAATCCAGGCTCGCCGTTCATGAACAACTTGGGAACAGTGCTATTGGCGAGCCACTTGGCGTAGGAACTCACGATCTCGGTCACATCGGCGGGCTCTCCCTCCACAGGAATCTGGCGCGGCCAGGTGAGCGTGGGTCGGCGTCCTTCACCAGGCTCGGCAAAGGGGCGGCGATAGTTTTCCATCTCTTCATCGGTCAGGCTACGAAGTATGGCGTGGGGAACAATGACCTCCACAAAGAAATTTTGCTCCAGGATCATCTGTTCTCCGGCCTCCGAACGCAGTGCCTGGAATATACCACGGACAGCCCCGTCCCAATCATTCCAGGTACGTGGTCTCACAATCGCCTCCATGTAGGCAATGCCCTTGACCGCAGCGGGGTGACGATTGGCCCAATCGAAGCCAAGGGCTGATCCCCAATCATGCAGGACAAGCGTTACCTGCTCGTTCACGTTGAGCTCTTCGAGCAGTGCATCCAGGTAGCGGCGGTGCTCGACGAAGGTATACGAGCCGGGGCCGCTATCAGGCAGCTTCTCAGAGTCGCCCATGCCGATGAGATCGGGCGCAATACAGCGCCCAAGTTCCTGCAGATGAGGAATCACATTGCGCCAGAGATAGGACGACGAGGGATTGCCGTGAAGGAGCACGATAGGGTCACCGGAACCTACCTCTATATAGGCCATGCTCTGCCCCAGGACGTTCATACGCTTCTTGTTATAAGGAAACTTTGCACTTATCATGATACGATGCAGCCTTTCTTGTTGTGTTTGCATGCGAAACAGTGTTGTGATCCTGAGAGCATTTCATAACGTAAAGGCCCGCCCCGGACCACTCCCCCCAGCTGACGCGTCTCGCCCTCTCTGATACGAGTATACGGAGGAAGCGTCATGAAAGCGCCATGAGCATCGTCATGACACGCTGACCCACCCATGAGCCAGAACGCGCCGACCGGGAAGCACACCGACCAGCCCGAACTCTGACAGAGCCGCAGGTGGACGCGCTCAGCAGCGGTGGCATCCTGAGCTGATCGCAGAGGAGAGGAAAGTCTACCTCCTCTCGTCGATCAGTTCAGCTTCCCCTCTTTTTGCCGTGAGGAAATGCTCTCAGATGTGCTATACTTGAGTTGCTTTCACAGGTAGATAACTATTCCTCAGGATTTTTCAGACATTAAAGCCAGCGAGGTAAGGACATGTCACTCGAAGGGCAGCTACTTGGCCGCTATCGCATCCTACGTCTTATTGGTAGTGGAGGTATGGGTGAGGTTTATCTCGCAGATGATCCCACTATCAACCGCCAGGTGGCGATAAAGGTAGTACACACGGAGGCCGCTGATAATTCTGGCACCGAGAGATCAAAAGGAGATCGATGTCAGTTCACAGGCGGCGCTTATCACGTGGTCGAAGCTCCACACTATGGTGGGCCTTGCTTTGCCTCCGCCACTGATTTCAGCAACTTCACGTTTCAAGTACAAATGACATTTGTGCAAGCAGGCCAATCCTTCGATGGGGGAGGCTTAGCTATTAGAAATAGCGGGAATAGCTACTATTTCGAGATATTCGAGAGTGGAAGATATGTATTTGCCGCATGCACGGGCAATGATTGTAGCCACGCCGTAGCAGAAAGCCTGTCGCAAAGTATACCCTCATTTCATACTGGCCTGAATCAGACCAATACGATTGCGCTTGTAGCCAAAGGCAACACGTTCACATTGTATGTAAATGGCCAACGTGTTGTCGGGCCGGTGACTGACACCAACTCTACCTCCAGTCATGGCATGATCGGTGTCTATGGAGAGGGCTATGATGTAACAACCGAGATAGTCTAAAGCAACGCGAAGGTTTGGGCATAATAAATATGAGCTTGCTCTTTCAAATCATCGTTGTGAGTTTTCAAGACCCACCATTCCCACAAAGGGTGTGTTGAGTAAGTAAGCCCGGTGGTAATGGGCGTGTTGGCAACGGAGGCAGCCCATTTCGGTGATACAACTGAAGGCCTGTCGGCTCCTGCACAACAAGCGTATATTGGGCAATGAATGCCGGGCTCTGTCGATTAACATTTAGCGCAACTAAATCAGGTGATTCACCTGGAGAGCCTAGCTCTAGCGGATGCACGATGATCCAATCTACAAATGCCGCCGGATTGTGGAGTGCCGCTGTCCATAATTTGCCAGACCCTTCGTAGATAATATTCTTGAAGTCCACTCCAGAGTCGAGTCCATCAATGCCAGAAGTATAAACTTCTTCCAGAATCTTTCCCCCAGTATAGTATTGTGCAAGATAGATATTTATCTCATGATATCTTGCACAAGCCTTACCTTGCTGACCATCTTGCAATGAAATGATTCCCCCAGAAGCAACCAATATCGACTGCACGGCGATGAAGATTGCAACGACGCCGTATCCTGTTACACTCCAAAAGCGCCTAAGAGCAGGAAGCCGCCAATAGCTTACCAATACCGCTACAAAGATTGCAGCAGGGGCAACCATCTCTGCTCCATAGCGCGCATTCAAAAAATGCAGATTTGAATGTGCTGGAACCGCATTAGGAATCAAGAGAGCCGCTTGCCCAGTATAGAGGGACAGAACATAAAAGCCAAAGGGTATTAAAAATGTCAATGCCCCAAACACTTCCGGCGAGAAGCGACGTCGAGCTACAAAAATAACAAGGGACAGAGCAGCCAGACCAAAAAGAACAGGTCCCAGGGTGTTTATAGAGTCAAGTGTGTAGTACCGGAGCGACTGCCAGAGATCATGATAGGTATATAGACTGCCTGTCCGAAGAAACAGGAGTTGCTGTGCCTGTGACGAAAACGGCCCGTGCTGGAAGTAGAGTGGATCGCCGAAAATGACAACATTCCAAAGCAACCACAATCCTATCCCCAGGCCTCCAAATACTCCGAAAAGGATGAGGTTTCCTTCGATCTCGCTCCACTTTTGGCGCCTCATCCATCCGATATACACACTCAAGACAAGCAAGACAAAGAATAAGGCCCAGCCATCATAACGAGCAAGTGTTGCTAGAAATGTGCTTCCTGCTGCAAAGATCAGGTATTTCGGGTGGTGCTCCTGTGTCCATGCCAGAAAGTAGTAGCAGGCCATCGTCGACGTCGCGATGCAAACTGTTTCGCTCATTGGAGTAGCTTGAAGGTACAGAATATTGGGATTCAAGATAAAAACGAGAATACCTAGATAACTTGCATAACAATTACGTGTCAATCTTCGTGCTGCTAAATATAGGTAGATACAAGATACGATGTAGCAGGCCATTGCCGGAATACTCCCTGCCAACCCTGTCCGCCAGAGATAATCATTCCAGATAAAGGGAAGCATCAGAACATGCTGCAATGGCAACCATACCCCACCAAGTTGGGCAAAACTCACGCTGGGACCATCGAAGACTGCACGGGCGATTCTCAGGTGTCCGTAGGCATCGCCGTAGAGCAAAATACCTTGATGTTGAAAGTAGTACCACCATGCGGCAATGCTTGCAATGCAGGCAGTCACGAGCATTACGATGAGCCAGGGATCTTTCGGGGCAAAGCGTTTTCGCCAATGCGGCTCTTCCTGCTCTGAGCGTGAGAATGTCGACAACGGCAGCTTCATTGCTCCCCAAAGAGATGTCTTGATCGAAGAAATTGGATTATGTCCATTTGCACCAGGATTATGTCCATTTGTGCTGGCGGCTGGAGCGGTCAGAACAGTAGGATCGTTCACCAGGGATTGGGTAAAGGCACTATCTGGCAAGAGATGATTTCCACGCAGATGCAGACCATGCTCCGTTTTTTCCCAATAGTGCGGTTTCACAATAAGCTGGAAGAGCGCTATGAATGCTGCTACACTCATCATTATCCAATAGAATGGAACCAGCAGCGTCCACCTGATGAGCCCAAAGTGTTTGCGCCTCACGCATGCAACCAGGTAGAGGTAATAGTAAAAAAAGTTCCCAAAGATCAGACTAAGTGTTCCCAGATACAATAAAGGCTGGGGGAATAAGGTCTGATAGGCATCACCCAAGACGGGGCGCAGAATGAAGTACATCGCAACAAGGAGCCATAACAAGGGATTGAGGAAGAGCACTGCCGTTTTGCCACCAACCATGAATTGCAACGACAGGAATTCACCGAGACTGCCAGAGTACAAGTAGCGCAATGGATTCCGCATATGCACCAGGTAAGACTGCATATAGCCCTTCACCCAGCGTGAACGCTGGCGTAGCCAGTCCCTAAACTGAGAATTCGCCTCTTCATAGGTGATCGAGTTGAGGACAACGGTCTGCAAATTATATCGATGCAGCCTCAGTCCTAGATCACAGTCCTCGGTGACATTAAAGGCATCCCACCCTCCTAGTGCGCGCAAAGTCCTTGTCTGAAAGTGATTTGAGGTTCCTCCTAGTGGGATTGAAAATCCCATCCGTTGCAAGCCCGGAAGGATAAGGTCAAACCAGAGCGAATACTCCGCGGTAAACAGGCATGTCAACAGGTTTTGATGTGGATTGTAGAAGTTTAACTTGGCCTGCACACACGCCACCTCTGGTCCATGATTGGCAAAAGTGAGCACGGCTTTCTTTAATTGGAGTGGATCTGGAATATCCTCGGCATCGTAAATAACGATATACTGTCCAGTTGCTTGCATCAAGCCATAGTTACAAGCCTTAGGCTTCGTGCGAGGTGAGCCTTCTGGGACAATCACAATCTTGAAATATGATGGCAGGATTAACGCCTCTATCGCATCGCGTGTCTCGTCATCATCTTCTTCAAGGAGCAAGAGAATCTGCAATTTATCGGTGGGATAGGATAGATTTTGCATCGCTTGTACAAATTGAGGCACCACCTTTGTCTCTCGATAGAGCGGACAAAGAATCGTATACGACGGCCAGTCGGCATCTCGTAAGGCGTGGATAATTGGCTCGTCAATCTGTTCCTCGGGTGAACGCAGAAAAGCGTTCAAAGAGATAACAACATTCACAAGGATAAGTCCCAGGTACAATTCGATAATGGCAGCCATCGTTGCGATCAGCATTTTCTCCCGAAATATGAGTATGCCCAACACCCAGACAAGTACAATAATGCCGAGTGCAACAGTTTGCCATCTAGTGATCGTCTGAAACGCAGAGTACTCTGGTTGAAACGGTGCGAAAACAGCAATTTTCCGGCGCCCTAACAATAGGGATTTACCCGCCTGCTCAGCATAGTCGTTCATTTCTTGCGTGGTACTGGCGAGAGCATTCTGTCTGGCCTGCGTTGAAAGCCACTCAGTGTACTGGGAAACCTGGAGATCCATATTCACATCAGGTATTTTTATCGCCTGGTGTTTTATTTCGGCTTTCAATTTCAGTCCTTTCATCTTTCACTCTACTAGACTATTACGAGGTGTACCACAAACGGAGCACAACGGCAGCAGGCTGCCCAGAGAGCTTAAAAGCTTCTACTCCATCCCATCCCCAGAAGAAAATACCTGCAATATGGGGATCAGGCATCACATTCTCAAGGGCGGCATTGTATGCTGCTGCCTGCTCTATAGGGTCAGGTGGAGAGGTTGGTGATTCGGTTTCCCAGGATTGATACAAGGCATCTGCGGTATTGCGATACCCAATTTCCGAGATGATTACTGGCTTGCCGAGGCGTATAGCAAGGTTGTCGAGCACAAGTTTCACCTTGAGCCTCCACAAAGAGAACATGACCTTTGGATCAACTCGTTTGCTGGTGTCTACCAGTGGAATATATTCTGAAACACCAACCATACTGAGATTCGAATTGCTCATCCAGGTCGGAAGAGGGTTGGAGAGTGATGACCAATTCATACTATAGGTAATGATTCTTGAGAAAATACTACGAACACGTGCAATCAGCGTATTCCACAACACGGCTGGCACAAATTGCTCAAGCCAGACCTCTTCGGTGCCTATCGATAATTGCTCTGCCCCGGCTACTTGAGCGGCCACTACATATGGCCGATATACCTGCCAAAAACTGTCAAACCATTGTACCTCCTGTTCATAGCTAGAAAATTGAATATTGGCGGCCCAAAATCCTGGGCCAATCACTCCTAGCAACGGAACCATAAAAACGTGGTAGCCGCGAGCACGCGCTGCACGTATTCCAGCGACAACTGACTCCACAGTAGGAGTACTCGGACCTATTGTAACCTGTGTAGAGGTCGGTGAGGCTTGCGAGAACAGGATGGGTATTTCTATCCACCGCGCACCCGTCTGCACTTGAATATCGGATAATCCTTGTAGCCACTCCGTATCGCCGGGTCCATAAGAGGTTTGGGCCCATCGAGGGAAGATGACCCCCTTTTCAAAAGGAGGCCGTTGATCCTGGATGGCTGGCCGCGTGGGAGTTGAGAGAGAGGCATAACGGCTCCAGGTCTGTGATGAAGGTGAATGAGAGCCGAAAAACCCCCCCCATGAAAATAGAAGCACTTGCGTACTAATGCACAGCAAAAGGCTCCCTATCAAAAACAACAGCCTCTAATTCAGGCTGATTCGGATGCACAACTTCTTTTGACGGAGTGAATCGATCTGATGAATTGGTACTAGATGCTGACCAGCTCAAGTCACCTGAATCAGTGCTCAGCGTTACAGTACAGAGCCAACCTCTAATAAGATTGCCACTGCCAGTAATAGTCAAGCAGTTACTGGCACCTGCAATGAGATTCTTCTGCTGAACTAGCAGCATCGGCGCTGCGATGACAGTAAAGGAGAGACCTGCAGCTCGAGAACTAAAGCTTTCCGTCGCATGAATTGTATGCAATCCTGTTGACCAATTTGTACTCACCCTGATGCTCGCATCAAACGTTCCTAAAGTGCTCACTGAGACACTAGCATTCGATGCCGTCTGTGGGAAAGATTGCTCTGTAAGAAGCATCTGCAATGCACTTGCCGAACTGGCTCCTCTATCTGCGCTGTACGCAGCAGCTCGTGTTGGACTATGATTAATCAAGGAGACAGGCAAGCCTTTATCGAGGGTGAACGTGACATTTCCTCCTGGAAAGAATCCTTTGCCGTGCAGTAGCAACGTTCCCCCAGCGATAACGGTGCTACGGCCGCTGAGTGAGAGGGCAGGTGGGGTCGCTAGTACAACAAGAATGGCACCGTTTGCGATCACAATAATCGCTGTTACCACCAGAATAATCCATTTCATCGTCGTGCCAGCTATCAATTTTGAAGAAGCGGTTAGCAGTCGTAACGTGTGACGTCTATGTGCATACTGAACTACCGCAGGGGGGTAATAATGTTGACGGTGAAGCTCATAGTGTTCAGACGGAGCTGGCGTCGGTTGTGGATGTTGACGCGGGGGGGGTGGGTGACGCCAGAGTGGCTGGGGGTAATAATCTGGCGGTGGAGCCTCCTGGATGTTTTGAACCAATTCCTCTTCAGACCATATGTGCCTGATAGTCACATCCGTCTCTTGCTGCCCTGCCTCATCATTCCCAACAATAGAATGCGATGGACTGCTAGGTGGAGGTGTAGTATCAAACGTCAAACCACTGCCTTCTGACGGGCTGGTGAGATCCATCGCCCCCTGCGCCGGATCGTTGATTACACCTCCGCAATTGCCACAAAAGTCTGCATTATCTGGCAATAGTAAGCCACAGAATCTGCAGTTTTGCATACCGGCCCTCCTTATCAGAGACAGTCCCCCCCAGGTACTATACCGGACAGCTCGAAGACAGATGCACCTTGATAAATGAATATGTTACACGAAAAACGCAGCAAATACAACAAGCAAGCAGTATTTACTTCGTACAAATTGACAAACATTGATGTAGGAAAAGATGAACATATTGAGTATAAATAGAGAAAAACAAATTTCTCTATTCTAAATATATAAACGGATGAGATTATTTCAGTAACTATTCAGGTGAGCTAGAAAGCAGGATCTGGATGGAGCTCGTTGCTCTCATGAGGTGTGCTGGATCTTCTTGCGAATGTGTTGAGCCCGCACTGTATAAGCCAAACTCTTTTCAGGTTTACCCAACGCATCGTAACAGGCTGCCAAAATTTCTAGTTCCTCGGCTACGTCTGCTTCAAAACCGCTCCATAAGCGCTCATAGAGACTGAGTGCTCTGTTCAGGTACTCAATTGCCTGCTCTACCTTCCCCTGCCGTTGATAGATGTAGCCAATGTTGTTGAGAGTGGTACCGATGCTTGTAGGATCACCCATCTGCTCATAAAAGGTCAAGGCACGCTCATAGTAGCTCAGGGCTTGCTCCAATTCTCCCCGAGAGCTATAGATGAAGCCGATGTTGTTGAGGGTGATAGCGATGCTTGCAGGATCACCCACCTGCTCATAAAGGGTTAAGGCGCGCTCATAGTAGCTCAAGGCTTGCTCCAACCTCCCTTGAGAGCTATAGACATAGACGATGTTGTTGAGGGCACCAGCGATATCAGCAGGATTGCCCACCTGCTCATAAAAGGTTAAGGCTCGCACGTAGTAGCTCAAGGCGCGCGCTAACCTCCCTTGAGTGTCATAGATATAGCCAATGTTGTTAAGGGTGGTAGCGATGCTTGCGGGATTGCCCACCTGCTCATCGAGGATTAAGGTACGCTCGTAATAGCTCAAGGCTTGCTCCAACTGCCCCTGTCGTTGGTAGATGTAGCCGATGTTGTTGAGGGCACCGGCGATGTCAGTAGGATTGCCCACCTGCTCAAACACTCTGGATGCTTGTTTCAATGCTCTCAGCGCTCCCTCCCAATGAGTTCCTTGCTCTAAATATCTGGAATACCAAACCAAATAGTGCCCGTAGGGCGCGCTGGTTTTGCTCAGGAAGGGTTCGCCTTCCTCGGCCACTTGCTGTACGAGTTCGAGCAGTGATCCTGCCTGCTCATGTCGCCTTTGGTTGATGACCTGCCTGGTTAACGCTTCCCACGCTCTAAACGCATCGGCTTGGAGGTCTCTCACCTGTAAGGCCTGGTAGAGATACTCTACCCATGCCCCGAACTCTTGTTCTGGGATCTCTACCGGCCATTCGCTATACGCATCTCTGGAAACACCTTCCACACTGCTCTTCTCAGGAGTGGATTCTACGCGAGTGTCTCCCAGCTCTTGCTCAGCATTAACTCTCTGCCAATAATAGTCCGCCATTTTGCGATGCAATTGCTCTTTGGCTTCTGGCAGGTAACGGCGTAGTGCTTCCAGGAGCACTCGTCGTACCAGATCGTGTAAGGTGGGCTGCACCAGAAGGAAGCTGCTGCCCGATGGACTCTCCCAATTGATAAAGGGATAGTGGAGAAAGCCTTCGTATGTGTGGTCATCAAGCTTGCTTATCCCATGCGTCGCACCCTCAATTTCTACACTCAAAAGCGCTTGTAAACTTGTCTTATCAAAGGAGCGCAAGATCGGCACTCTCTCTAAGAGGGTGCGGTGGGGTTCAGGTAATCCCGAGAGCAAGCGTTCTGCTAAAAACTCGACTCGTGCCTTGTCGTCTAATAATGGTCTCTGTGTCTGCAAACTTTCTGCTGTACGCTGGTCACTACTCAGTTCGTTGAAGTAGGTGACTGCAAGACCCAGGACGAGTGGATGGCCTTTTGTGAGCTCGTAAAAGGCGGTGAGTAACTTCTCCTGCTCAGACGGTGCCGGCTCAAAAGCGTTCGAAATCACTTCATGCTTTTCCAGATAGCTTCTCATCTGTGTGCGGTCGAAATTAGTCAGCTCTGCACGCTTTGTAAATGGAGCAATGGTGGCATCAGTGGGCCATTCCCAGCCGCAAATCATCACGAGGAAGGATTGGGGAATAACCGTAGCGAGACCAGGCAGGAGTTCACCGAAAAGCCAGCTGGCTAACTCCTGGCTCGTTTCGATGAGTCTCTCGTAGTCGTCAATGAACACGCAGAGAGAACGTGTACTTGCCGCAGCAAGTTCTATTAAAGCGCCTCTTAATCCGGAGCGCAGTTGCATCTCCCGTTCACGAAGTTGCGTATCGATCTGGACTTTTTGATGGATGGTGATGGAGGCGCGGTATCCGTCAAAGCGACGGTTGTATTCGTCTCGCTTGTCACGGTATAGCTTCAAGCTTTCGAGAGGCACACACTCTTGAAGTGCACTTTCCAGTGCGGCCACAATAGCGCGAAAACCGGGGACCCCTGATTGGGTAAAGCTAATTTGTACTGCTTGACATCCAAATTTGGGACAGATGCACCTACTAAGGTAGGAGATGAGGTAGGTTTTACCAGTACCGCTATTTCCTTTGATAGCGTATACTCGGAACCGACCTGGTTGATTGGATTGCAGCATGTGCTCGAACACATACACAATCGGTTCCCGGTCGGTGAAGCTGTCGAGTGAGTCATAATACATATAGTTTGCAGGCATCTATTTTACTCCGAGAGATTTGATAGTGACTCACACCTTATCGAGCAAACAAGTAGATATCAATAACTGTGGTGTTGGCATCACCATTGAGAATATAGAGTGGGTCATAATATGATGTTCTGGTGAAAACAAAGCCCTCATTGCCAAGTGAGACCAGGACGCTAATAACTTTTGTGACAACGGTCTGTGCCCTGGTGACTTGAGTGACGTCAGGAGCGCCTCCATAGACAATGACTAAGCCCGCAGTGCGCCCCCGAAGGACTGCTTGTCCCCGTATCTTCTGCTTGAGATCGTTAATAGCGCTGGGCGAGTCGTTCAATAAGCCATTTGAATCAATGGTCAAGGTAATTCTGTATCTGCTTAGTTCTAGACGAGGAAGAGGGGTTGGCGAGGGCCTGGCAGTTGGTGTCGGTATTGATGTCGGAATGACCCGTGGTTTTACACCAACAGTATTAGCTGAAAGAAAAATGACGGCCAGGGCCAGCAGCAGATCAGCAAAGAGCCATCCGCTCAGTAGCACGGTGTCGCGCATGCGAAATCTACGATCGCGTTGACGCATTAACTGACTTCCTCTACCTATCAAAACATTGTGTAAGATTAATTAATGAAATTGAGGGCTTTCTTGACATTTATTTTCGTATCGGTCATGCGCTTGGCTAACTGGCCCTATCCTTCCTGCTCTCTCTCTAGTTGTGAGAAGGAAATCTTTTGCTGTTTATTGAAGTCCCCAGTGTTTGAAACGATACTATCCATTCTACCTATTGAGATATCCAGAGTTTCTATCGTATCAAGGAACTGACCTACCCATTTCTTTTGCTGAGTATCGAGATCTGAGAGTTTTCTGATTGCATCTTCCAGGTGTGCGACAGACTGATTTGCTGCAACGAGCAGAACCTGTTGTTGCTTCGAGAGGCTGGTCATTGGTCCAACTAGCAAGTTGAGGTTGTGGCTCAGCTCACTGTTGGCCTTTTGTAGAGTATCTGCCGCCGTTTTCATCTCGATTGAGAGATTATTCACGCCTCCCACAAACTGGCCCAGCGTGATGAGGTGTTTATTACTTTCCTGTAACTGCCCTGAGAACTCTTTTTCGATGTTAGCAAACTGTGCAGATAATTCCTTCGCGATCCTATCAAATTGCTTAGAGACATCGGCAAACTGCGTACCCATTTGCTTCGTCAAGTCATCAAATTGCCTTGCTATTTGTAGAGCCAGGGTATCGAACTTGGCGAGACCACTGCGTGACATGGCTTCGGTCCGTTTCTCCACGTTGTCCAGGTTACCGCTGGGATCAACGAGTAGCGCGGGCTTATCAAGGAGACAGAGTGACGCCCCAGCAATGGCATGGACAAGATCGCCATGTAATCTCTCCGCTCTTAGATCCTGCTCGCGGTTGCTGGCGTTGGAGAGCAGGGTGACAATGAACGTAAGCGCGAAGATAATAGCCAGGATGGTCGCGTCAATCAATCCGATATTGCTGAGTCTTAGCACGTCGGGGAGCCGCCCCCCGAAGCCTTGTTCCCAGAGGTACAGGAATGGCTGGGAGACCTGATCTGGGCACTTATTTAAACACTGGCTGAGCAGTTCATGATATTTACTTGTTGCCTGAGAGATACCTAACCAGGTGATGATGATAGGAACGAAGATAAAGACGTTACGTGCCAGTTCCAACAGCTCGATGAGCCATACCCGAGCCGAGTCATGCTGGCTCCTATATCGCTCTACAATTAAGTCGGGATTAATCAGTTTGTAAATGTCAGATGCGCCCCATCCTTTGGCATATGGTCCGCCCTCGACCGCATCGCCGAGGAGACGTAGACGAACAGCAGCAGCATAGTCGGTGCTCTCAATTTTTTTTGCCAGGGTTACCAAGGAGTCTTTGACAGAGGATGTATCTATCATGACGTTCTCCAGGTATCATTGTTTTCTCTTCAGTTCTCTTATGATACAACATCATGGGAATTTTTTTTCGTTCATTTGTGGTACAGTACCTTTGTCTGGCTTCGCGTGGCTTATTGTGTCAGGTGCTACTCTCTGAAACTCAACTCCAGAGGCATGTGCAGATTAGGACGATACAATTGAAACACAGTTAGTGGAGGGGCAAATGAGCGAGCAATCCATTTTTCAGGTCAGTAATCATCATCACATCTCCGCTGGCAGGCCACCTCATCTTGATGATAGAACACCAAACCAATATCGGGGATACTTCGAGAACGAATATGGAGAGCAAGCCATCTTCATCTATGACCGTACAACCAGCTGTGGAAAGCTCTACATGGGTGATAATGGTTGGGAGACACCATATGAAATGCGCGACGGTGAAATTGTTGGCCTCATTCTTTCACCCTTGGAACAGTCATGGTTGCGACTTTGTTGGCAGGCAGCAACATGGTCAAAGCCCTACAGGAATGAGGAACAATCACCACTTTGATCTCCTTGACCGCATATGCTTTTCTCTTGCACAAGCTGACCAGCAACATCGAGTTGGATTTTATCGTCGTGGCAGGCTACGCTGCGGCGGCCATGCAGTTGCCGCAGCTTCAGTCCTTGCAGTGGTATCTCCAATCAAACGTCCTGGCATTCTTCAAAGCGGCATCAGATATTCAGCCACCGCCTGACCTGCCGCCGCCGAATGTCATGCAAATCCCTGCGCCACAGCCGCAGGCGAACCAGGTGAACCAGGATACAGTAAAAGTGCCGAGGGTGAGTAGCGGCGGCTGATAGCAAAAAGCAAGGCCGGGTGTTTCGCCTCTTTCACACCTGACCTTGCCGTATTTATCGCCCAGGCTTGATTCTGGGCTTTTTATATCGTGGACATCGAATTATATTACCCTGTCCATGAAAGGACTCTCATCAAATTTGCATCACAGGCTATTGATGCAAAACAGGTGAGCGACACGAGGGCTGGACGTAAAATGTGAGCTGTATTTGATCAACATCATCAGTAAAATATAAGGTGCCTGAACAGACACTATGAGGTATAGTGACATGAACGGCCTCTGAAGTCACTCCAGCGGCCTCTGACCCAGAGGAGGGCTGGAACGTCGCTCCATCCGGTGCGCTGTAGGCAGTCCAATTAAAATTTTCCGCCGAGGTGAACTTAATTGTGCATTGGGCCCCCGCCCCGAAATTCTCCGTGATACACAGCGTCGAGGCCGTGCCTTTCCAGTGGTAGGTCGAACATGACGTAGCGCCCACCAAGAGTACCACGAGCAGGGCAGAAAGCTTCAAAAAGCGTCGCATGGCGATCTCGTCTCCTTGTACCAAATATATTTGATCTTCTCTCTACTCAAACGACGGGGAGCGGCATTTTTCCCGTTGAACAGAGAAGAAATTCATCAGGGTCAACCCGTAACTCCATGGTTGAGCCCTCGCTCAAGGTGAGGAGGCCGTTACCTAAATGGCGAAACGGTATTTCTGTCTTGCACGTTGCGCACACCTTCTGGATAGTTAGGTCGATGTTCTGCATAAAATTTCCTTCAACCTCCTTAACGTAGCATCACCAGTGCTGCTGCTAACTCGTTACCATCCTGGTAGCGCTTCTCTGGCTGCTTTTCCAGGCAGCGCAAGATAATCCCTTCCAGGCCTTGGGGAATTGCAGGATTAAACTGGCGTGGAGGGGTTGGCTGATCCTGGATATGCGCCATGGCAACTGCTACAGGCGTATCACCGTCGAAAGCCGGGCGGGCTATCAGCATTTCGTACAGAACCATGCCGAGCGCATAGATATCGGTGGCAGGGCTCACAATTTCGTCTAGTGCTTGCTCCGGTGCGTAGTATTGAACAGTCCCCAGGGTCATCCCGGTGGTAGTGAGCCGTTCATCATTCATATCTTTATAGACGCTGGCGATGCCGAAGCCGGTCAGCTTAATCGACCCATCACGGCCCATCAGGATGTTCTGTGGCTTCACGTCACGATGAACGATACCGCGACGATGTGTAGCACCCAGGCCAAGGGCGACATCGTGGGCAATCCTGATAGCTGTTTCCACGTCAAGCACACCGCGAGAACGCAGATAACGGCGCAGATCGGTACCCTCTACCAATTCCATGACGATGAAATACTTCCCGTTCGCTTGGACGTAGTCATAGACCTGCACAACGTTGGGATGGTGCAATGCAAACTGTGCTTCGGCTCCGCGCTGAAATTGCACAACGAATTTGGAGTCGTCGCTGTAAACTTCACGCAGCACTTTGATGGCAACGATGCGATCAGTCTGCATATCACGGCCGCGATAGATGGTTGACATGCCGTCACGGCCTATTGGATCCATTGGCTGATAGCGGTCTTCTGGAAATGCTGTGTTCATACTTATTTCCTTCTCTCCAAAAACTCTCGGAACTCCCGCGCATGCCCCGCAAGAAGTTTACCACATCTTGTATCGTAGCTCTCTTGCCAGAGCGTCATTCATGTGTTCCCTTTCATCGAACGTGTGTTCTAGTTGGCGATGGTGGCACAGTAACAGGATAGAAGGATAGAAGGATAGTGGAAGAATGGGCGAAACTGTTCCTGTTCCTCTAGTGTGTTGTCATACATTCGATGGCCTGTTCTGAGTAAGAAAGGTCATGCCGATGTGGTATAACCTGCTTACGCTTGCTCTTGCGATACCTGGTACTGTCGTTAGCATTGTAGCGATCTACCAGCTCGTGAGAAAGCGTATGCGTAAGTAGCCATCTGGGTAGCCAGGGCGAGGCGAGGACTTTCATCGAGTCCTCGCTTTTTGTTCAATGTGCTTCATCAGACTACACAAAGAAACCACCCCTGTATCAGATCAGGGGTGGTTTAGCTATTAGGCCTTTGGGTCCTGTTTCTTTCGGCGTTCAATGACTCTATTCAGGGAAGCTTCGCCAGAATTTGCTGCAAGAGATCCGTATGCTGATTCAGCAACAGGGTGTGACTCGCAAGTTCGCGTGATTGCTCATTCATGTGTCCGTCTATCGCATCCAGCCGTTCATGAAGACGGTTGACCTCCGGAACCAACGTCACGATCTGGCCGAGCATGATCGTAATATGTTCATCGTGCAATCGGTCTCGACGGGCAAGCTCTTGCTGGTCCTTCTGAAGTTGCGTAATCAGGCGCTCAATTTCACTGAGCCGTTCGTCGGTGGTTGGCATAGTGGTTACGGTTTCCTCCCTTAATAACAACTTGGGCTCATTCGAGCAACCCAAGACATCCATAGTATAACATATGCTTCTACTGTCAATCCCCAACCAACTTTGTGACCACGTTTAACTCCTTGACAGAGCATAGCCAGGTCAGTATAATGTGTTTTGGTTACTGTAGGGAGTTGTTCGAACAACCCACTTCTAGCCTTGCGTGATGGGCTTTTGTAGTTTGTGTGAGGGGCTATTGAATTGTTGGGGCACATCTGATGCACTCGTAGCTCAATCGGATAGAGCACTTGACTTCGGATCAAGGGGTTGCGGGTTCGAGTCCTGCCGGGTGCGCCGTTCTCTAAACCGTCTCTCTCGGAGCGCTTGACACGCTGGTTGACGACAACCAGGCAGTGATGGAGGGCAGAGTAGACGGTTTTTTCGTGTGCCAAAACGCCTGCAGCGACCATTCGACCCACAATCGTTGCGACCACTTGACTCATCAAGCAGAGCTGCATGGTACAACGGTCACTGGTCGGTGGCTTGGTCCGTTTCTTTCATAGGCGAAACGGTGGAACATGCTCGTGCTTGCTTTTGCGGCAAAGGTGCTCCTTTGACTGGCTTATTATGCGTATCACTCCATCGCATGAGGGTCTGGCACCATCGTCTCCATGTGGCGTCGCAGGCTCCAGGTCTCCAGAACCTGAACCATGTGACGCCACATGGCCACGTCTAAGACCTCAGGAAGGCCAGCAGGTCGGCGTTGAACTGCTCCTTGTTCGTGAAGGTCAGGCCGTGGGGCGCGCCCGGATAGACCTTCAGGGTTGCGCCCTTGACGATCTTGGAGGAGAGCAGGGCCGAGTCAGCGATCGGCACGATCTGGTCGTCGTCACCGTGGATGATCAGGGTCGGAATGTCGAACCGCTTGAGGTCTTCCGTTTGGTCCGTCTCGGAGAAGGCCTTGATGCAGTCGAATGCGCCTTTGAGGCCGACGGTCATCGACCACAGCCAGAACGCGTCCCGAGTGCCTTGCGACACCTTGGAACCCGGTCGGTTGGCCCCGAAGAAGGGGGCGCTGAGATCCTTGTAGAACTGCGAACGATCTGCACTCAGACCGGCGCGGAGCTGATCGAACACCTCAATGGGCAGGCCGCCTGGATTGGCCGCCGTCTTGAGCATCAGCGGGGGGATTGCGCCCACCAGCACGGCCTTGGCGAGGCGCGAGGTGCCGTGGCGACCGATGTAGCGGGCCACCTCGCCTCCGCCGGTGGAATGGCCCACCAGCACCGCGTCGTGCAGATCAAGTGTTTCGATGAGCGCCGCCAGGTCGTCGGCGTAGTGGTCCAGGTCGTTGCCGTCCCAGGGCTGGCTGGATCGGCCACCGCCGCGACGGTCATGCGCGATGGCGCGATAGCCCCGGGAGGCCAGGAAGAACGTCTGGTCGTCCCAGGCATCGGCATTGAGCGGCCAGCCATGGCTGAAGACGACGGGCTGGCCCGTGCCCCAGTCCTTGTAAAAAATCGTCGTGCCGTCCCTGGTGGTAATGGTACTCGTACTCATGGGGTGAAATCCTCCTTCTAAATATCTCGTCTATTGGATTGAATGATATCTACGACCTCATCAGCCCGCCCTGAGAGCATCAGCCTGGTCATAGATAATGCGTACCCTTTTACTTGATCAAATTCAATGTGCGGAGGCAGAGCGAGCGCATTGGGATCCGTAATGACATCGACGACGACAGGACCAGGGTGTGCAAGCATCTTTTGAAGACCGGCGCGTACATCGGCCGGATCCTCAATACGAATCCCCAGGAAGCCGATCGCTTCAGCCACCTTCGCGAAGTTGGGATTTTTGAGATCCGTCTGATACTCAGGATAGCCCGCCACTTCCATCTCCATCTTCACGAGGTCGAGCTGACTATTGTTGAAGATCAGGATTTTGAGCGGGAGATCGTACTGCAACACCGTGAGGAGGCCTCCCATCAGCATCGCAAAGCCACCATCCCCACACAAAGCAATGATCTGGCGATTGGGATACAGAAGTTGCGCACCGGTAGCCTGGGGCAAGGCATTGGCCATCGAACCATGGTTAAACGAACCGATGAGACGGCGCTCTTTCATGGCTTTGATATAGCGTGCCGCCCAGACAGCAGGCATCCCCGTGTCAGCCGTAAACACCGCGTCATCGCTGGCCAACTCGCTGAGCGTGGCTGCCACATATTCAGGATGAATCGGTCGTCGTTGGTGTCCCTGCTTGACGTAGACGTCAAACTTTTGACGCATCTCCTCAGCTTC
>WNFI01697486.1_pt1 | contig 18598 bp, 30 predicted proteins | sample 5400471 | NCBI WGS metagenome assembly WNFI01 (sample SAMN13153348, study PRJNA577476) | soil metagenome | isolation source: 100 cm saprolite on Douglas fir-dominated hillslope | place: USA:California | collected 2013-09-17 | reverse complement strand
ACGTGCTGATAACCATAGTCATCGTCATCTTCCGCAGGCTACATGCATAGTCGATATTGAGGTTCTCGCTGCAAATGCCCATGCGCAACATACCTCTTCAATTTCGCTCCACCTTATAGTGGCCTCTCCGCCATCATCACGTACTTCAGACATACCCTCAAGACAACACCGAACGACCCCGTTCACCCATCCGTAACAACTTTGTACCATGCCTGGGCGGGCTTCACCCAAGCTTATGAGGAGCTCAAGTGCCGCCCGTCTCATAGAGTCCCTTGCCTCATCTTCAGCGGTGGGAATGCCGAAGGCATGTCGACCATTTGAACGGCCAACGAGGCCGGAAGGGGGAGGAAACGCGAAGCGAGGGTTGGTAACAGACGAACCATTGGGATTAGAAGCTGTTGGGGTAGAAGGGAATGTAAAAGCATGAGATCTAGGTTCAGGATTACCAACCGTCGGTGTCGCATCGGCGAGGGATGGTGGCGGAGAGAGGATCCGGGGCACAAGAAAAGTCAAAAGGGATGGCATATGTTCACGGAACAGGATTGGATGTGAAGTCGTGAGCGGAGTTAGTGTCCGTAGAAACTGGGCGAGTTGATCGTGGGGCAATGGAGGTAATGTCTAATTGGGACACATAGTGAGGCTGTCGATTAGTTAGATAACACGGAAAACTAACATTAAGCATTGGATCCATGAGACCAACCGCTTGTGCTTGAGTATGGGGATCGGCTGAACTCAGATACGAAGAAGATGCGCGAAGAGCCGTGTGCCGCACCTAGATATCGATTGTCAATGTTCAGGAGAACGGTACCAGAGGTGCGCGCACTTACATCAATGCTCTGAGCATCTTTGAGCCCACCTTCAAGGACCCGCAGGACATCGCTAACATTCTGATCTAGAATTAAGTTCGGGACACTGGCTAGAATTCTAAATGCGCTTTCTCGGTGGCCAATCGTAGGTGACTGTGTACATTCAAAAACGGTGGACTGAAGTTCTGGCCAAGGCCTCCCTCGCTCCATACTCCCGATAGCAAGGTCGGTTATGGTATCGGCAACTTTCTTTCGAACTGAGTCGTTCTGCTCCTGACGGAGGCATCGTAGGAGAGCGCGCTCAGTGCGAAATCGAGTATCTTCGGAGAGGTGGTCATAAATGGCGAGATTTTGGTTGGGATTCATTCTATGTGGATCAGGAAGCGCAGGTCGGAAAACGAGCCTTCGCAGGAGGACCGCAGCAAAAGAGCGCATCTAAAGGCACTATTAGGGCCTTCCCACATAACTTGGAAGACGCGTACGTTCTCATCCTGAGCTTGGCGAGTGAGTTGTGCTAGGGCAAGAATGACTGCCTCTGGCTGCGTCGCGAGCCATTTCTCCGTTAAGAGACGCTCAGCACTGATGCCCATTCAAAGTGTTTAGTTGGGACCCTTGCAATCTTAAGATCGACGTGACTTACTCGCTACGGATTTGGTTGTCACCTAAGATGAGATTAGATAGTGCCTGAGAGAGGCTATTGAGGACATCAGTGGTGGCTAAGGATTCCTCGTCCATGCCAGCGTGTGGGGCGTACGGGGTTTGCCGTAGCTTGGTATTTTGGATCAGAAAATTTAAGAACGAGCCCTGACCAGCGCTTAGATAATTTAATATCGGCGGTAGCCTTGTTCACCAATGCTTGTCTCTTCCCTCCTCGCTGAGAAAGATTCCAGGAGAAAATCTTGACTGAATCAAATCCTATCACTGATTAAGGTTTCGCTAGTATACGGAGGATCACGTCGTTTGCAAACCTGCCGGGTTTGATCTCATTTATCATGTTTTCATCATGGTTGTGTCCTCAGAAAATCGCACTCAGACTGAGATGTGTATAAGCGCACGATATAGCGGAGCATACACTATGGCTACTTGGCAGATAACAAGACGGACGAACTAGGGATGATGATGATTCATATTTGTTACCCTGCAGTCGCGTGAGAACACAACAGCAACAGGGCTCTCCCACTACATGAATGATACATGAGGAACGAGCAAAAGCGACACGCATTACACAGGCCAGGCTGCATGACGCCTGCAGCACAAACCCGAGAACAATTAGCTATTAAGGCCGAACGTCCTGCATTCCCGGCTAAATTTACCCCGAACTGGTGCGATGAACAAGTACAGGTTCTGAAATTACAATCTGGTACCGATTCGTTGCTAAAGTGGGTCGCGGTCGTCGAAACACCCGCCCCCTTTCCTATTGAATACGTGAGTCTACACCTACTTCCTTTCTACTCGCGCTGTAGAACCTGACTGTTCTATGTTAACAAGTTTAGCCCCGCACTCCTTGAACTTCTCCTTCACCCCGAACGTAATACTTCCCTCATTCTCCGCTCTGAAGTCCTCTTCGATGGACTGCCTCCCGGCGCGCCCAAAATTCTATTCCGTGTTCCCGATATGGAACCAGTACGCAACATGACCAGGAGGATCGTTCCGCGTATGCCCCAGCGAGACCGAGGGATAGACCAGGATTGTACTTTCTTGGTGGACAAGAGACTCGATGCCGATGGAGCGAACTGTATACGCCTCGTCGTTTTGAGTCCCAGGATGGAGGTGAATCCTGGAGACGGGAAGGAATCGCCGCTTCCTTGGTATCATCCACCTGTACGGCATCTCGCTTTCCGTTACGTGATCAAAGAGAATGGAGAGGCGGTATTAAGGATCGAGATTATCCCCTTGGATCCGGCCTTGCAAATAGACGCAACTTCCCGTCTGTATCGTACATGCCTTGGTCTTCTCGAGACTGTTTTCAAATATGGGAAGGGGAAAATGATGGGGTACAAAAAGCGCGTCATACATGACGTGAGTACGATTCGTTCTTTGTTTGTCATCGACGCATATTTATTCCTCCATATTACTATCTTTTCTTCCAGACTCTCGTACCGCGGGAAGAATATCAAGACCTCTATCTGACAATGCGAGAGAAGTTCAAGAACATTGCCGATGTATGGCATGAGGTTACCGATGCGTCTAAGCATGTCTTCGAGGTAGGTCCCTCTTTCATTTCTTTGTCACTGTAATTAAGCTACCTCCTTTTCCGCGAAGGATATATCAATAGCGACTTTTCTGATGCTCTTATGGAAGTATACGTACGCAGCTCCTTGCTCTGCCTCACAGGAATCGCCGAACTTGTCGGAACCATGGCACTCATGGGGAAGACCTCCAGAGGGGTTCCTTGACTTGGGGTAGGTGACATTCATCCAATGCATTCACATGGTAGAGACTAATCTGGCCGCCTGGGGCGTGTCGTAGGTGCGGTAATGGTCTTCTGGTTCATATCCTCATCGAATGCGGTTACCCGGGTCTTGGTGTCGATCTGCGCGCACGTAAATCCTGGCCTCATTATCCACCCTCGACACGCGGCCGTCTATTCGTGCATGCCTTTGACCCAACCGTATCTTGTCTCCATCTTCCCATCCCGATCAACAACAACCAAAACCTTATCTCCCTCGAGGGAGATATGTTTCCTCAGACGAAGTCTGGAAAGGGGAGGTTCATCATTGGAAATCATGCCGACGAGATGCAACCCTGGATTCCTTTGCTCGCCTCGTTAACGAATGCAGAGTACTTGAGTATCCCGTGTTGCGCTTGGGATTTCGATACAAGGTTTCAGATGAAGAAGAAGGGAAGGAAAGAGCTGGGTGATAATGAAGGTCAAGGTGATGATGATGGCCCAGAGGCAGGGACGCCAGAGGAGGTAGAGCTAGAGAGAAAGTTGAGATATGATGAGAAGGATGGGAAGATGAGTTTGTATGCGGGTGAGTTCCTAAAATTCATATTTGTGCATGCACTGACGTCCAATTGTTCGGATTTTCAGCATACGTGCTGTGGTTGGCAAAATTATCTGAAGAATGTGGATTTGTCATCGAGAGTGAGGCGTTGCGAATACCTAGTACGAGGAACAGGGCAATAATAGGCAGGTAGACCCCCATACCAGCAGCGTGTGAACACTTTCTGGCTTAATGACACTCCTGTAGGGCGCAAGCGACAAGAAAATTCTGATGACAACGCGATCAAGGTGCGTTTGAGAATCAAAGTGGAGGAGATCCGAGCTCGGGGGCTTTTCAGGACACGGACGCCTGAGGGTTATGCAGCGTTAGAGGTATTTATCCAACATCCATTTTAGGTCTGAACTCAACCCTACTCTATAGATAGAGAACCCAAATGGCGGACGATCAAAGTATTTTAAATTCGTATTCATGCGCTGGGTCTTCCCACTGAATTTCTCCTCGTGCACCAGGCACAGCGTCGACCGTATAGATAGCCTTAAGCATGGCGAGATGAACTCCGACATGCCGATCATGGAGAAATTCCAACCGACCAGTCTTACATGGGGCTCAACATCGAATGCCGCCCCTGGGTTCGACGTTGGACTGCGCCCACCGATGGTTCTCAAGAGCTCTCAGCCTAAGCGAACATCTAGGCTAAATATCAGCTTCTCCGCCGATTAAGGCCAGCTTGTGTGTGTTGGTGCAATGTGGTATTGAATTCTATTTATACCCTGCGTATATACATACAGCTCTGGCAATGGGACTGTCTTCCTTTCCTCCCATTGTCGAATACAGCTCGACGGCCCGAGGATGTAGTTAATTTAAAGGGGTGTCAGCCTTCAGAACTGTCCAACTTCTTGAATCGTCTCAATTCAAAATGAGTCCTTGGTGAATTGCACAATTTTCATCATGGTTGGCTAGTAGTTGGACCATCCATGGTACTTGTGCAACTCACCTTGGTACCATCTGAATGATTCTATCCATGTAACCACCGCTGACTGGCCAGACCGTGACATCCATCGTAAATGCGACATTTTGGGTTGATGGCACCCTAACTTGTACCACTGACACATTGTGAACATGTAATGGTCCTAGATGGTATGGACTCACGGGGCCGGCTGAGAGGAGCGGGATATGCTGCATAATCGAGAAGGCATGTCCCAAGCAACACATTGGTCAGCACAGGGGGCCTAGAGCATGAAGTTACTCACGGACTTCAATCAATTCGTATGCGCCCACAATTAACTCCTTCATGCATAGTCAAAAGTATCGATGCTGCGATTTCTACTGCCAACTACCCGCATGTTAATGAGCACGACATTGTTTGACCAATCCGCATTGCGATAATGACGTGGACAACGGTTGCTCCCCCTTCGAGCGTTGTTGGTGCTAAGGAAACCGTCTCTTCACACAAGAAAGTGGGAGATTCTCCACGCCCGTGGACCCAGTCTTAGTACTGGAAGGAATATATAATTTGACCAGTTTGCTGTATGATGTAATTGGTACATTGCTGGCAAGCGAGTAACGCACTGTGATGACCGAACAGTGCGAGTTGATGGAAAGCGGAGAACTCATACCTGACAGAGCGCCGTGGCGGCGGCAGCTGGTCTCCAACCCCAACCATAGACCAAAATGAGCCCCTCTGAGACGCCGCTGTTGGCAAATGCGCTGGATATAGGGCTTAGATCATGCATGCATGAACTTCTAGTCATGCTCCGCCTACAGCATCTATCTAGCTCTGAATTCCCATTGGAAAAGCGCTGGCGTCTATAGGCAGCGCACCAGGATTCATGTTCCGCACTATCCCTGCTGGATATGGGTGAGTTGACATTGTAGTATAATTAGGAGCAGAGAGATGATGATACGGTACACCGAAAGTCAACATGGAAAAATTGACAAAGTCATTTATTCGGTCTTACTCTTTCGCCGCTTCTTTGGCACCCGTTCTCCATCCTCATCTTTATCCTTGTGCTTCTTTTTCTCAGGAGAGGACTGGGCCGACAATCGAGATCAGCGAACAACAATATTGAGCAGATAGGGACAAACCTCAGGCTCGGGCTCAGTAGCCTTTTGTGCTGCCTTCTCAGCCTTTCTGGCGGCTTTCCTGGCAGCCTTGTCTTGATCCCTAAGTTTCGACTTCTTCAGCTCCTCGGTCTGGTCATCAACCTCCATCTCATCGTGCTTGCGCTTTTTCTCCTTTTCAGCACTCTTCTTCTCTTTCTTCTCCCTTTTTTTCTTTTCGGAAGTATCTTTCTCTTTGATCTTTGTGGATTCGGCACTTGCCATCTCTTCGTCGCTCTCATCGCCGGGGGAATCAACAAGCTCCTTTAACACCTTCTGCATCACATCCGAGTTCTTGGTAGGAGCGGCACCAGTCTGAGGACTATGCGTCAATCAAAAAGCGCGAATGATATTGCAGCACGAGACTGACCTCATAGAAAGCGAGGCGCTCTTCAACTTGATGACGGAGAGCTTCACCAAACTTTACTGTCGGGTTGTCCGTGTAACAATCGATACGAGATGCCATTGAACATTTGTTCGCCAGCAAGCGGGAGATACGGCGCTTATGCTTGGCATTGGCTCGCCCAATGAAAGAGGCGTGGTAAATAAGGCCATACTAAAAGGTCATCAAGGAAGTGTCATTGGGTAAATGGAGAAATCCCTAACCTTCGGAGTTTTTCCCTTAGTTTTTAAAGCACGGAATAGTGCCTTCTCCGCGCCCAGGATTTGGACAGTGCTCGCCGGGTATTTACTCAAGTTCGTTAATGACCCAGCATGCGAAATGAGGCGAGCCCCAATCCGCTCTCCGATGAGAGCAGTCAAGCTCGGTGCGACACTGTTCATTTTCTCCGACAGATAATTAATTAGCCTCTTCCGGTATTCAGTAAGACCGATGGCACGTTCCGCAAAGTGGTTAATGTTGATGGCATCAATGTCGTTCAGGTCAGTCCCCATACTCGTTCGAGCAGCATCCAATATGTTCTTTGCCATAATTTCATCACCATCTAGGATCTCCGTCAATTCGTCAAGCTTAGACAGATCCAACGCCGACTTGGGGCCGATGAAGCAGGCGGCGCGCGCATACATCAAGTTGTCGGTTACGATTTTGCCGAGTTCGGGGAAGGTGTATCCATACCATTCCCTGATGCGCATGCTGAACATGTTGACGTCCTTATCGAGCTGGTCAAGGAGTGCGATAGCTTGTATGATCATATTGTCCGAACGGTTCACGTTGAACTTGACCTTGCCCCGCGAATATGAGTGACCGAGGCCAAGCTGAGCCTTTGCGAGGTCACCGGGCTGCAAACCTCCTAGAAGCTTCTCTGCATGGAGACGGATGCCCCGAATGAGCTCGAGGGAACGAGGCGAGGTGTCGCAAGTAACACCAAGGGCACCATTCAGGGACGCGGCAAGAATCTTGTCCGAGACCCCAAGGACGACTTCGGAGTTTTTGTTCTTGGATTTAATAAGATTAAGCTCAAGAAGTTCCTTCAGGTAGTCATTTACGATGCCTAACAGCATTCTCAATTTCATGCAAACCAAAAAAAATTGGCGGCAGACCTTCTGATATATCGTTGGCATTTTCTAAGGCATGAGCAGCATTCTTGTATGGCGCGAAGGATTGTAAGCGGACCATCTTTCCGAACTTGTAAAGGTCCTGGATAGATTTTTGGACATCTGCGTTCTACAGCATGCTTCTCAGATAGGACGAATAGGGGCAGAAAGACACATCAAGTGGCTCGGTGTCAATAATATACAACAAATGGCCTTGATGATGATGAATCTCATTTGTTACCCCGCGGCCGTGTGGCAACACGGCAGTGCGGGGGGGGTAGCTTCGGGTTATCTGGTGCGCTGGGGGTGTTGTCGGTAATGGTCTCGGGGGCCGTGTCTTAGTTAAAGTAGAATAAATTATGCCTCTCCTCTCCTCCTTTCATGTTGAGCTGGTCTCCTGAATCAATTCGCCGTCTCTCCTCTCGTTCGTGTTAGGGTCTTGTAGGGTTTGCTTGTCAAACGCATTTGAGTGTTTTATGAATGTGATCAGTTTGTTTATTCCTTTGTATGTGCCCGTGAGTCTTCCCCATTGGGCGTTTCTCCCGTATCCAGGGGTGTGTCTGTGGCGCTGGTGGAGTCTGCACTCCAGTGTGATGTGTTGGCGGGTTTGGATTGTTGTTCCGCAAGGGCAGTCAATTTCCTGGGTTGGGACGAAATATTAATCACTGTCATGTAAAAATTCCATGTTTCTTTTTCATCGATTAGTCCTCCGTACGGAGACCGAGTGCTGCGCGTACTAGGTAAACATGAATATAAATGAGGGAAGAGGTGAGAACTGTCAGCTGAAGCATCCGTGTGCTGCAGTTACGTGTGTGGAAGTGGAATTGAGTTGGAGAACGCCAGCGAATGGAAAAAAATTCTAAGATTGGCACGCTCTTATTGAATCATTTTGTACATTGAAGCCCGATGACGGACGATTACTGAGTTGAAGGCGGAGAGTTGTTAGTCTTCGAAAGGCTGACAAAGAACGATGAAAGATAAACAATTTTTTGAACTCAAGGAACAATATTTCAAACGCCTCCTCCACTCTTCTCAACAGGGATGTTTCTCCGCTCTGAGTCATGCTCAGAGATCTGAACTGGTTTGGCCTTAGCAGAAAAGGCCTCTTTCATGCTTGCCGCAGTCTACGGCATTACGATGAAGATATTGTTAGTTTCCCATGGAAACAAAGGAGAGACACTCACATCCACAAACTCATCAAAGCTCAAAGAACTCGCCGCTTCTTGGATGCCCACACTGGCCATCGCATGCACGACGTCCCCCAAATCAGCCTGCTTCCCACCCGAAACGAATCTGGCCTCCGTCCTTGAAATGTCCACCACATCAGCAGGACGAATCCCCATTCCTCTATCTTCATCACCACCACGGGATACCCAAGCCGCACGCAGTGCCTCCAGCTCATCTAGTGTGAAATGCGCACGCGAAGGCAATGACGACGTAAACCTGAGATCTCGCTTGAGCTGCTTGAATGCTCCGCCGACTTTATTACCGACACCAAAATCGAACCAACCGCTCACACCTCCCTGGATACCTAAATCGACATTTTCAATCTCACCATGCGTGGCGGGGGGTAAGCCCATGCTGACGAGGTACTCTCGTGCATTAATCCATTCTTTCTTTCGCCTGTCGCTGTTCCATTCGAGTTCGTTACCCATAATTTCGACCACCCGAGGAAGAGCATCAAGAGCGGCAGCAGCATTGAGGAAGCTGAGACGGGAGCGACGACCAATGAAATCGACGGCTGTTTGGGCGTATTCGTTGCGGACGGCATAATAGACTTCAGCCTCGATATCTATTAAATATTTCAGTTAGCAAAAGGAATGAAAGATCATAGGGCCGAAACGTACAGGGGTAGTTGGGGTTAAGCCGGATGCCATGCAGTGGCCATCTATTACCAGGTGACTCTGCCATAGAGGCCACACCCCACGCACGATCGCCATAGTTATCTGCAAGATGCTTGGCCACTTCTGTCTCCAGACCGTACTATTCACCAAACTCCAATCAGTCTTCAAGGTAGTTGAAATTTAGGCAACCACTGACACGCTGAATCAACCCAATAAACATATTCTTACTCCAGTTCTCGCTTCCCACGAGCCTCACACATTCAGTGACGCTGGGACCAACATCAAATCCAAGCACCTCCACAGCCTTGTCCACCGTCTCCTGCGCCATTGCCCTGTATGTCGTCCACTTTCCTCCCGCAATAGTGATCAAGTTCGAAGGAGATACGGCTATGAGATGATTACGGACAAGGTCTTTACTGTTGGATGAGTTCGGATCGCGGATGAGTGGGCGAAGACCGCACCAGGCAGAGAGGACATCTCCTCGGCGGACGCGGATATCGGGAGAGAGGTATCTTAATCAACAACCCCCGACCGAAGTAGTGTGCATTGAGTGCGAAGAAAAGGATGATTAGACTCTACATACCGTTTGATCTCCTCCAAAATCCACTCAATCTCTTCCTCCTTAGGGATCGGCACATCTGATACATTTGTTGGCGTGTCCGTTGTTCCTGCTATCGTATTTCCGTGCCACGGAAGGAAGAATATAACCCGTCCATCGCTCGTCGCCGGGTCAAGGAGCCCCATAGTGCGGGGAGAATAATAATTCGGTAGCGTGACGTGTACGCCGGAGGAGGGGGACACGATGGGCTTCGGAGGGGCTTGACCAGAAATTGCCGCATCCATTTGCAGAAGCGAGTCAGTGAATGGTCCGGTTGCATTTATGATTCCCTGTTGCGATGATGAGACGCCCGGCTACGTATAATAACGGAAATGCGCACCTTTGCACGAACGCTGATCTCTTCACCAGTTAGGCGGTCCCGGACGCGTGCACCGTTCAACTTCTGAGTGTCTTCATTCTTGAGTAAATCTATCACTTCGACGTGGTTGAGAACCGTAGCGCCATGCTGGACCGCTGTCATTACCAGAGAGACATTCATTCGTGCGTCATTGTGTTGTCCTGATAAGCTTCCCTTCAGCATTCGTGAAGGTGGACCAGCGGAAAAGATGCTCACCATCGTAATAAACCAGCGCGCCGACCAATCCCTCACTCTTGAGCATAGGAAACGTCTCAAGAGCCTTACCCTTGGTCATGACATAGCTAGACTCCATGTTCTCACTTCCAGCCAAGAAATCATAAGCTTTGCACCCAGCCCAATAGTAAGGCAGCTGCCACCACTTGTACAGTGGAAGCATGATAGGGAGCATATGGGAAAGGTACGGCGCGGTCTGCAGGAAAATACGGCGTTCATGGAGCGCTTCACGTACAAGTTTGTACTGCTCATAATCGAGTTCGAGGAAGGCTTTTTGTAGGTAGCGGACGCCGCCATGAACAAGCTTGGTAGACTTTGATGATGTGCCTAATGGAGTGCACACAACTCTCTAATGGATAGATCGGGTGGTCAAAAGCACAATTCGCTCACCAGAGCTAAAGTCATCCCTCTCGACAAGAGCAACCTTGAGACCTCTTGAGGCAGCATCAACAGCAACCCCAGACCCCGTGGCTCCTCCTCCCACAATGAGCAAGTCAAACTCCTCATCAGCCTTGAGGTCGTCACGAGCTTGGAGAACCTTCACCGGAGTATTTGCCCTCAAACTACTCAGCATCTCCCGCCTTGAAGGCGGAGTCCACGGAGGGGGTGGTCGCCCACCAGGTGGGGGAGGGGGGAATGCAGGCTTGCTGACGCGATACAGTTGCCATCCAACACCAAAGGCGACTGTTCCCGCAGCGATCACAAGGACACGCTTCCTTGTAAGGGCCCAAACAGGCGCCATCTAGGCTGTTCCTATTATCGCTAGCGTCGCAAGCACTATATCAGCCGACAAGGGCAGTTAACGACTATAAAGCAATCGATGAGCACGGATCTAGGCAAGCAACCTTGATCCGGCGGTAAGTTGTTGAGATTAACCCTTGAAAATCCCGTGGGAATTAAGCGGGACAGCCACTTGTACCTGTGAGAACCAGATGATACTTTTAGGAGATCGGGGCCGCCGCTACATCCGCGAGGACCCGCGTACGTGGCAATTGCAAATATCCGGCCGGTTCGTGCGGTTAATCCCTTTCAAGTTGCTACCAACTTCCGACTCTTTGCTCTTGCGGTTCCCAAAGCCAGCCCTCTGAGTCCATCCACAAGCGTACCTCATAGAATATTAAAAAAATCTCACCCACAAATGGGTCACTTCCATAAGAGCCCACGGTTCTCTCTCTGTTTGACTGGCCCTGGCGTTCAATTGCTTATCCGGCGAAATAACTTCGTCACTGACACCTGCTTTTCCGGTGTCATTATAAAAAATACTGGCTACATGCATATGCCGGATACCCACATAGTCAAGAAACGATGATAAACGAGTTCCATTACATGCCAAAGCAGCCTCTAAGCAAAAATATCCTAGTCCATTTCCAAGCTAGGGTCAATAATTGAGTGACAGGGTATAAAAGACTATTTAAGGAGAAGTATGGAATAGGATGATTAGAAACGAACAATCAAGAGAGGGCAGCGGTCTCCGCGGGGGAATGAAAAATGGGGTTGGCACTAGCAAATCCTCTTGCGTCGCTGATGGTATATTCGTTACCGACGAAGCTCATGACACTGCAGAATGGGAAACATTGTCTATTGGGAAATGAAGGAACGAGGATTTCACGTACTAGATGGTTCCATCCGCGCATCCAACGACGATTTTCTCATGATTCAATGCGAGAGCCTGCAAACGCAGTTCGCGTCAGGTCACGTCTCATCAAGCCAGGAAATTCACGTACCATTGGGTTAAGTTCAGGGATCGCAAGGCCTTTGAACGCCTTTGGGAGCGCACTGGTATCCAAATCCCCCGGACCATGTGCCAGAGCGCTCCACGCTCCTCTAATCGCCGAGATGCCTCGCGCATTAGGATCGAACGTGGGCATAGGCGGCTGGGGTATTTCTTCAGTGGGGGCTTCCGTGGGAGAGGGGACCAAAGTCTGCGTCATTCGCGCAGTTGCAATCTCGTCATATGTTGAGACGAACACCTGGCTCATCGAATGCATACTCATCAGACAGCCGTTGGAAAAAAGGTTGACTTACCCTGCGATCAGCTCCCAAGCGTGACGAAAATCGCGTGCTTGTTACAACCCGTCTCTTCCTCGGATCAACAGCACCGCATGCCACATCTGGTGTAATCAATACATGATCAAGTATTGGTACGATTCCCACTTTCTGCGCGACGGAGTACTAGGAGACAAACTACTGGTTGAAACAGACAGCCTAGTCCTGCCATTCATCAGCTTGGTAGACACGATCCGCTGACGTGCGACGGGGGGACTGAGGGAAGATGCGGGCGTCGGGATCCCATTCGAGGGCAGGTTAGCAGTATGGCCAGTAGGGGATGTGGGGGGATGCATCTCCAAAGCTGGCCATGTCAAATGTAGGATGACATTCTTAGTGGCACACTGTAAGAGGTGTCAGTACACAGGAACACTGTGCATAGCCAAGGAGTGAATCTTACTGTCATCTGACGACCCTTGGCGGCGAACCATCTTCGAGGAAACAATACTCAACCTCCCAGTCCCACCAGAGTTACGGATTACTTACTGCAACATATTGTTAGGGCCAACGCCCACGCTTGCCAGATGTTTGGCAAGCAGAATGTCGGGGCATGTAAGTTGATTGAGCTGCGCACCGCCTGCTCAGCCGAGCGACCACCACAACAAGGGATGGACATACTTGAAATTGGCCGAGCATTTCACGTTTGTCTGTTTAGACGATCATCAACAGGTTCGAAACCTGATCCAGATCCAGTGACTTACTGATGGAAAATGTTCTGAAAATAGTATGGATCGCATAAGAGGCTACATAACGTTAATTCAGATTTCAAACATTTGCCTACCTCACAGTACCATCTATATAGGGGAGACTCTTCAGATAATGTTGTTGGATGAGTGATGATGGGATACTCCTTACCAATCGTAACCGAGACAATCTTGTCCTCTTCCATGATCTGCACTCCAATACACATATTGATCTGTTGTCCAAATCTAACTATCTTTTTACCTGTCCGCCATTCCCACGCCACGATAGCTAAAAGGAGAGTTAAGTATTTGATGCGTCTACTGGGGCTGGCATATCTTGTACCTTTGTCGGCTCCAGCGCTGACCATGTAGGTGGATGAGATAGCAACAGCTCGGATCTCAAGTCCCAGATAAGCGATGCGAGTCGATATTAGATAGGGAGAACCACACTTACTCCGTACAAGTGGCCTTGCAGTGTTTGCAATGGCGACCATGTTAGGGAAGAGAAGACCTGAACACGACCTAAGTAGACCTCACCTGTGAAGAGGTGATTCCCTGGGAAATGAATGCACTAACCAACATCATGGAAGCCCACAGCAAACACTTCATGCTCCTCGAGATAATCGACACATGATACTGCCTTGACCTGAAGACACTTTAGCTGCTCGCCTGTGTCTATGTCCCAGAGGCGAAGGGTCCTAAGGGATATGAATTACATTAACTCCACAACATGAACGCAGGTGTCCACGCACTCATCATAGGATCCACTAAGTAGCATGTTTCCCTTTAGGTTCAAAGTCGTGCAGAAGCCTGTATGGCCCTTGAGGAACCTGCATAGACCAGAATATGGATCATGTCGTATCCTAAAACATAACATGACCCACCGCAAAGACTGAACATTGCCCCAAGACCAGTTCAGCTCCCGATTACGCAAGGCCTTATACATGGATCGCCAATACCCGTTGATCGACTCGACAGGCTCCTTCGGAGGCCAAGGGTCATGTCGCGTAATCTTATGGACAAGCATACGATATAAGGAGTCGTCGCGGCATATCTTGAGCCAGGCGCGGCTAACGAGTTCGCAGGTCAACAGCTCTTCGAGGCTTGGGAAACTTCAGCATCTTCCAGTCACCAGACGTCACACTGATACCACTTACGTCAAGTATGAGAGAACTTCTGCAGTTATGTCTGAAGGAAGGTGACCGAGGATATCATACCCATTGCTGGTACAGTCATTCAATGAATCTTGCATCATCTTACAAGCGCATTCGATCGGCTTGTCTCATGGCTCGCACAACAGTCCGGATACCTTGTTCATCGAATCCACTAAAACCATCACCTCGCATAGCGGACACAATATCGAACCCAGATTGCCCAAAGTCAATGGCTGGACGCGCCTAGCGGATCCAATTGAGCTGTCACCTTCAGTTCAGCGCATATATTCACCTTTGCCATCTGCAATGAATCCTTCAAAGTTCTGGTCCTCACTTCCATGTCCTTTGCTCGGTTCCTCTCGGTCTCGAGAGCCGCCTGAAGTGCGAGTAGTTGTTGCGCCGACGATGCTTGTGTCTGGTGAAAGTCATGGGCATTCCAGGGGCCGAATATGAAAAAGAAAACTCACCTGCTCTAGGAGCCTTTTGTATTGCGTGACTTTCGAAGTATAAATACTTTGGACGTTTTGGATAGCCATCGCCATCTTCGATAAGAATTAGTACGACATTACATTAAACCCAATAGGAGAGAGCTAACATCTTCGTCAAGCTGCTCTGCGTCAGAGATCATATCAAATGTGACATCCTCGTCACCGTACCCACCAGCCCTAGATGGAGCCATTCGGTTGAACTCCCGAACGGACTGGGCCCATGCACTTTCCGATTCATCAGGAGCAGGAGTCCTGGGAATCTGCCGGGTCTGGCGAGCAAGCGAGTCCAAATCAGAGATAAAGGTATGATCAGTAGTATTGTTGTCGGAGCTTGAGACTGAGTATGCACCATTCGTCGAGAGCGAAGTACTAGTAAGAGATTTGCCTGCTGATGATGCATCAACAAGGAAAGGATTTGAGGATTGTCCCTTTGGGATGACACCAGCCTGAGACGATTGGGTCGTTCTTGGAGACGATCTCGTTTTAGCACCCAGACCTTGACGAGGCGTCATTTCGATTGTTTGTTTTGCTCGAGCGACGGGAGATGCAGAGAGACGTTGATTGAGAGTAACGACTGCAAAAGAGCTATGTTCAGTGGATCTGGGCCTCGGCGTCGGGGAAACTCTATTGATAGGTAAACCTAGAGGCATGAGATTTTCTTTATCGCGAGGAGTGGTTTTGAGTGTATCGTTAGGAATGACTGTTTGGGTCGGAGATGCAACAGGACGACCAGCGTCTGCAGCTTGAGAACGAGAAAGAGAATGAGAAAGAGAGGCTGGAGATTTTGGCGGTGTACCCATGGACCTAACCCGGGTCATTGGGATCATAGATGCAACGCGAGATCGAATCGGGTTGGAGGTAGGCTTTGATGCCTGACCCTGAGAAGCAGATACGGACGCGCTAATGGATCTCGCGGAACTAATGCCACTCTTTGTGGAGCCCCCAACGCTGGGTGTAGAACACTTTACTGGCGTTTTGGGCAGGACTCCCGAAACTCGACGTGAAGCGAAACCCGGCCCCTGGATACCCGAACGCGGAATCTTCACTGCTGTCTGCAGTTCCCCAGCTGGCTTTTGCGACATAACGCCAAAGGGAAAGTCACCAATTGGTCTTCGGTGCCTAGGTGTCGCGATTCGCGACGGTTCGCGCTAAGCGTGTGATGGCAAACTCCGAGGTGCCGTAATTTATGAGTTTGAGCCCAACCAGAGCCTCCAGAACGTTGAGGCACCATCGCTCGGCTCATTCCACAAGTATCAGAGTACCCTCGCACACCAAAATGCGCTCTGCTCCTGCTCTCAAGAACTTGTTGCCTACAATGGGCGGATCTCTGTATGCCCCGCTTGATAATAGAATAGACAACCGCAGACAGCGTCCATGGGCCAAGATCATACTCATTGGGGTGGTCCTTCTGTTCTTTGTATGGGTCGTTTCCCCTTCAAGCTACACCTCGAGGCTGCACGCTGAGACTCTGATCAGTAGGTCGTTCTGACTCTAAATACACATGTTTTGGACTCATGCTGGGTCGCACCAGAACCCAAGCCATTCACGGTCGAGAGTGAAATTGGGGACCAGAGACCCCCTTTCCCCCATGACTCAACCCCCCCAGCTCACCCCAACAAGAAGCCCCCGCTGGCACCTCCCGCACCTCCATTGAAAAGCACAACCAAGCCTCCTTCGAATGCTCCAACTTCTTTTGAAACCGATAAAAACCCTGCCTCTACTGTTTATTGCACTTCACCCTACTCCAGGGGCAAACAACTAGTTCAATTTGCGCTCATGATTGATGCCGGGTCTCAAGGCTCACGCATCCACGTGTACAAGTTCAACAACTGCGAAGCTACATCCAAACTAGAGTATGAAGTCTTCAAAGAGCTCCGACCTGGTCTTTCAGCATATGCATCTGACCCTGCCGCAGCGGCTGCGAGTCTGGACCCTTTGATGCAGGAAGCAGTGAAGGTCGTTCCACGCCAGCTCGTCAGTTGCACGCCCGTCGCTGTGAAAGCCACCGCAGGCCTACGTCAGCTAGGTACCGACGCGAGCGCTGAAATTATCCGAATGGTTCGCTCGCGGATACGTTCTGAGTACAAATTTGAAATGACCTCAGACGACCGTGTAGCAATTATGGACGGGAAGGATGAGGGTGTGTTTGCATGGATTACGTCAAACTATCTACTAAACTCCATTGGTCGTCATGTACCCAAGGGGGAGCCGCCATATGCAGTGCTGGACCTGGGTGGAGCGTCAACACAAATCGTGTTTGAGCCGACCTTCGAACCTAATTCCAGAGATAGCTTGAAAGACGGCGACCATAAGTATGAGCTTACCTTCGCCGGCAAAACGCATATACTGTACCAACACTCTTATCTTGGTTATGGTCTTATGCGAGCTCGTCGCAGCGTACACAATCTCGTGGCTTTCATGGGTGAATTCGGTCAAGGCCACCCTGCTGCGAAGCAGGAATCAATCATGGGTAATCCATGTTTATCGAAGGGGACGACAAGAGTAGTCGAGATTGATGATGTTGGTTGGCGCGAAAACGCGAATATCACGATGGAGGGGGGGAATATCGGCACCTACAAGGCTTGCAACAGGGTGATGGAACTTGTGATGGCTAAAGATGCAGTATGCGAAGTCAAGCCGTGCTCCTTCAATGGCGCCTATCAACCTTCAATCGTGGATACGTTCCCCTATGGTGGTATCCTCGCTTTGTCATACTTCTCAGACCGCCTCTTGCCACTTATCAAGAAGAAGCAGAGACAGGACACTCTCAAGATCGGGGAAATAGCCACCATTGCTGAGCGTGTGTGCGATGGCGCCGGATCGTGGAAGAAGCATTGGGGCGACGACCAGAAGGCAATGGAGGAGCTGGAGGGAAGATCAGAGTTCTGCCTAGATCTGACATTTATGCATGCTCTTCTCCGACTAGGCTACGAGTTTGCAGACGATAGAGAGGTTACGCTGGCGAAAAAGATTAATGGGGTTGAACTAGGGTGGGCATTAGGTGCCGGTATTGCTCTCATAGATGGCAAATTGTCTTGCAAGGACTAGAAACCTCGGCGCTGTAATTATATTGGGGGACTACTTCTCACCTGGGATCACCATTTTTTATTCGATTCGTCGGCGCGCTTTTAATAAAACTATTTAGAATTTAATGGAGATTTAATGAGGCTTGTGTGAACATCGAAGGAGCTCCACTTAAACCTTTAACGCCTCGGGGCACACTTGCGCCTCCTCGGGCACCCCATTCAAAGTTTTTCCGGGACTGTTAATGGTTGATTAGGCTTGTTCGAAGTCGAACCGGTCTTGTCATTTTGGGTGGTGCTAACGACCTTTGGATACCCTTATCCCGGTCTGATTTACTTCAAGTGTAATGGTCTTTCCGGTCTTGTCTATATGATGGCTGGTGTTCTCGTGACCATGTCTCAGCCTTATCTCATCATTTTGTATCATGTAACACCATGTTTCTGTAATTTGTTGCTCAACATTCGCGGTCTTACCCCCTTACCCGTGCAAAGCTTTCTCACTATGTGGGTGTTCAATTTTGGTGCTGGCCGGGCTCCAATTTTGTCATGTATCCTCGATGTTCTTGATGGGGCGCTTGCCTCATTAATTTCCTTTCTGACCGAGTCGCCTGCTCAAATTCAAAGTCTCTAATCATTTCGGGACTGTTGTCTTGGCTAACTCTCATATCGGAGCGCTTTTTCGTGGAGCACACAAGAACTCCATGGATCTGAAAGCATGTGTGAGAGTACTGTTCTAAGACCAAAAAAGCAAGTATCTCGTCTCCTTCAAGTCCCCTTGAGCTTTCTGACGGTATAGATACCATGAGTTGAGGCAATAAAGTG
>WNFI01010523.1_pt1 | contig 18604 bp, 18 predicted proteins | sample 5400471 | NCBI WGS metagenome assembly WNFI01 (sample SAMN13153348, study PRJNA577476) | soil metagenome | isolation source: 100 cm saprolite on Douglas fir-dominated hillslope | place: USA:California | collected 2013-09-17 | reverse complement strand
GAGGGCATCGAGAAGGGTGAGGGCCCTGGGCTGGTTCGGTCGCGATAGCGTCGCAGATCCCAGGAGTGGGACACATATCTCCTTGAGCTGGACAGATGGGTCGATAAACCGCAGATTAGTGTCAAACCAGAAGGCCTCCTTCGCATCAGTGTCATGTTCAGCGGCCAGAAATAGGGATGTCATGGTTTGGATGCTCGAACCGTGGTTCGGTTCGGGTTCGGTACTTTATTGGATTATGTAGTGTTGCCACTCGTTGCTAGTGCAAGAGAGCATGCCAAAAGAGAGCCAATATTTGGCCTAGATTATTGATAATGGACTGGCGGAAGATGAGCATGTCATAATAACCTCGGTGTATCTGTGCAGATGCAAGCGAACCGACATTAAGCCTCTTCCAATTCCGGACATGTGATGCCGGTTACATCGGCTTGCACCTATGACTTGGGCCTATTACTTGTCTATATACGAGAAGCGCTACAGTGAGCTCTGAGGTGCCCTCTCCAGCTGTCGTACTATTGTGATTTCAAATCCGTGTCGTATCACCCAAATTAATCGTACCATCTCAAAATCAGTTACGATATTCAGGGACTCTGTTACCTTATAAACGAGCGATGTTCCCCCGAGTCCTCATTCATCACCCCATCTCCCGTCAGCTTATCCGCTCGTTCTCAAGATCCACAATGGTGAGCAGTGCTTTGCCATTGACTTGAGTGTTAACCTGACGCTCAATAGGCCCAAGTGAATTTCTCGTCTCCTAACGAAACTGTTATCGTCTCTGCCGTCCGAACTCCTATAGGGTCATACCAAGGTTCAATTGAGTGCAGCTATGTATCAAACATACTCGCTAACTTCGGTTCTCTTTCAACAGGCGCTTTCAAGGACCTCAGTGCACCAGCACTTGGTACCATCGCAGCCAAGGGTGCGATCAGTGCTGCAGGCATTGCACCAGAAGATATTGAAGAGGTTTACTTTGGTAATGCCCTTCAGGCTGATGTTGGCCAGTCACCTACTCGCCAAGTTGTTCTCGGCGCTGGTTTACCTAACTCAACCGAGGCGACGACGATTAATAAAGTCTGTGCTAGTGGCATGAAGTCCATCACGCTTGCCAGCCAGTCGATCCAGCTTGGTCACCGCGATGTCATGCTTGTTGGCGGGATGGAGAGCATGAGCAAAGTGCCATATTACACGCCTCGTGTGAACCCTGCGTTTGGACATATCCAAGCGTCTGATGGGTTGATAAAGGATGGACTGTGGGATGTATACAATGATTTCCATATGGGTAATTGTGCCGAGAATGCTGCTGCTAGGCACAACATTACTCGGGAGGATCAGGATGCGCATGCGATCGAGTCGTACAAACGCGCTGCAAGGGCGTACGAAGCCAAGGCATTCGATAAGGAAATCGTTCCCGTCTCCATCAAAGACAAGAAGGGTAAAGAGACTATTATCATTGAGGATGAGGAGTACAAGAAGGTCCTGTTCGATAAGGTTCCTGGCTTGAAGCCTGCATTTAAGAAGGACGGAACGGTCACTGCTGCTAATGCTTCCAACTTGAACGACGGTGCCTCTGCTTTGGTTCTTATGAGTGCCAAGAAGGCCCAGGAGTTAGGTATTAAGCCCTTAGCACGAATCGTGTGTAAGTCGCATACGGTGTTCGGTGTTTTACTGTCACGTTGACTTTTTTTTTGTGTTTCGCAGCCTACGCTGATGCTGCTCTGCCACCCATTGACTTTCCCCTCGCCCCAAGTGTTTCACTTCCCATCGCTGTTGAGAGAGCTGGTTTGAAGCCGGAGGACATCTCCGCTTTTGAGATTAACGAGGCTTTCAGCGTCGTCATCCGGGCCATCGAAAAGATCCTCCAGCTCGATCCTGCGAAGGTCAACCCGAACGGGTGAGTACTCGCAATCCTGAATAGTGACTTGAATCTACATTATTGTTGATACTTTTCTCTTCAGTGGTGCCGTCGCTCTCGGTCACCCTTTGGGTAGCAGTGGTTCCCGCATTGTCGTCACCCTTGTACATGAGCTCAAGTCCGGCCAGTACGGTGCCGCCGCCATCTGCAATGGCGGAGGAGGCTCATCAGCCATTGTCATCCAAAAGTTGTGAATCTCTTAACACATTATACTATCCCTTCATTTCTATTTTCGACTCGGAGTACTGCATGTACAAATTTATGCTTTTTGTATCAATCCTAATATCAAAACTGCACTATATACATACCATGCGTGCATCAAGGCTCGTAGAGGGAAAAACAAATAAGATACAACCCTCCGTTCCGTTCTTGACCGGGAGGCTTTCGCAATATTTTGCACTGTGGCTCACGTTCACTACTGGACTGAATAGTTTGGGACGAACATCGTACCTGAGGTTGAGGTCTGTCCGAAGTTGCAAAAGCAATCGCCATGCTTGCTGTCGTGAATGCACACCATACACGGGCTGTTTTCCACGTATAACAAGTGAAGGAAGATAACACATCGATATCATGACTAACGTTTATAGGTCCCATCATCCTGGGGTTCTTTGACGAGGAGTACGATCCCAGCTTCCAACGGAGAGTCCAAACCTGGAAACTGATGGTTGAGCCGTACATTTACCGGGCTATCCCTTCAAAGCTGTGTACCATTGTGGTGCTCGAATATCTCTTTGATAACCTCGTCCACTTGGTCGGGAAGTGCCGTAACACGCTCGCAGAGTTTTCGTGCCAGGGACACCCTTATGATGTCCTCACCCTGTCCTTGAGGCCATGGCATTAAGGAGTGAAATCCGGCATGTCGGCCTTTCAGTCATTCAAAGAATTACCTGAGGTGCTGGTAGCAACGCCACCGCATGTTTTGCTAGGAGACCAGGCCCAACAACCTGCTCCATACATTGCAGCCTGTCGAAAAGAGCTGGAGAAGGAGGCAATAAAGATGACTATTTGGACTTTACCTCGCCGATACGCCCTGGTTGCTTGAGCAAAATCCCGCCACTGGGGAGATGCAGATATTTCATGAACTAATGTCCGAAGAAGTCCAGCCTTGACTGACCTCGATACACCCGCCGCTAGCCTCCCTTCACTATCCAGCACTACGGCTCCGACAGTGTCATTCACCTTATGATCAGGCATCTCTGCCTCTTGACGATGTTCTATGCGCCATTTCCACGTCTTCCAGGCTTGCGTTGCACGGGGTGTGACCAGTTCATCCTCAGACACGGTCTGAATATTGTTCCTCTGCGCGAATGAGAACGCTCCGCGAGAGGCGAGCATCCTTTCGAACGAATCAGTTGACAATGTTGTGACAAGTTGGTGGAGACTCACAAAGGTGGTACAATCCCCATCGGGGGTGGGATTCGGGACTGCTCCAACAGTTTTTGAGCTACTATTATTGGGTTCTTTATACCTGAGGGGTACCCGTCAGAGTGACCATACTCGTGATAAGTGCCAGGCTTACCGGAAACGGCCGTCACTCCTCCGAATGCACCGTCGACGCCAGCATGAATGGAGGCATCACATTCCACGAAACCATCCATGTTGAGATTTGAACCATAACCTGAGTCGTAAGTCTGAGCATCATCTTCTGGGACATCGGCTGGAAATTCACCTGCGTTGAGACTACCGTCATCCTCCATCGCACTGATGGTGAGTGATACAGCTCCTACGCAGTCGGTCTCCCCGGAGCCCATGCACTGTACGGCAGAATTGCATGCCCTTTCTTTCGAAAGGGTGGTCAGATTAATGAATTATCGCGTCACGGTGATGAGGTCTACCGTTTCATGGCTTGCTTCACTTCGAATGCCTGAGAGCGAGAGTGGTGCCCTGCCCCTCCATGGACAACTACCACAAGCTGTTGAAAGCAGATCAAACAAGCGGCTTAGTAACCCCTCCACAATGCGGCCCTACCATCATGCCACGGCTTTGACCAGATGGGGCAGCCAAAATTGAGGCTCGGCAAATAGCGTGCTTGATGTGAATTTGCAGCGGGGTTTGCCGAATCATAAAATCAAATATTAATATACCTAATATGCATACCTAAATCGCTCCCAATTTTGCATCCCGAGCCCCTCTGACACGATGCACATAGAGCCACAACCAGAATTCTGCAGGTGTGGAGAGCCCCTTAGACCACACAATAACCAATAAGCCCAGCCACGCATTACTCTGGGGTGCTGCCAAACATGTCGACAATAGGACGAGCTAATGCGGAAGGTTGTGGAGAAGTTCATAACGGTGATGCATAGAGAAGAACGTAGCGGAATGGGCCATACTTGGCTCAAAGGCAATGGTTATCAGGCGCGCCATAGCCACTTTAGGTTCTCATACTTCCAGCGATTGGGACTCAAACAGTGTAGATTTCTCTAATAATGGTGACTTTGTGACTGAATTTTTTGTATTGCCTTCCTCATTTGTATTTACAGCATATTCAAAAAGAAAAGAAAAGAATCTTCCCTGGGGGTCCTCATCACCTTGCACAGCCGTGTCCAGCTCGCTATTTACCGATCCTCAATCTGGCTGCCCACGGGCTTTTAGTGGACAGGAGTACATAATACTTCGGCGATGGGGTCGCACGTGACTGGGCAGTATTCGGTGTGAACAATTGTAAACAATTACGCTTGTGATTTACCCACCACCTCGGTAGAGTCTGGACGTTCAGCTGTGACCGCAGGATAGCTAGTGTGAGCTAGGGAGGCGATTCAAGTAATCTGGCGCGAACTTTTTCATCACGATATCTCCCTCAACTATTATGTCGTCCAACATTTCTGCCAGATCAGCGGCGACCACGTCTTTGAAAGCCGGCAACTCTACTCCGGCGCAGTTTAAAGTTGTCGGGGTACTGCTGGCAGTTATCTCTGGCGTTCTTATCGGCTCCTCTTTCGTCTTCAAGAAGAAAGGTTCGCCGGACATAACGCTTCGGGGCCACTCTTTGGAATCTCAAGTACTTTGGGTCTAACATTAGGTTTGCAGTCGTCTCAAAACAAAGCTGGAGAAGGAGTGGCATACCTAAAATCACCAATGTGGTGGGCAGGTGAGTTTAGACTCCGGGCCCTTGGACGAACAACTAAAATTATGAGAATTTTTAAGGAATGATTATGATGATCCTTGGCAAGTCATTCAGTACCACGTCCTTGAAGGGCACACGTTGACCCGGCCGTCAAGGCGAATTATGTAACTTTGGGAGCTATGCGTTCATCCCCGTGAGCCTATCCTGGCTTAATACTACTCTGCACCTCGGCTCACTGAAATCTACCTTGAATTTCAGGCTGCAATTGTAACGCCACTCGGTGCATTGTCTGTGGTTATATGCGCCATTCTATCGTCAATATTTTTAAAGGAAACGCTTACGTTCTTTGGTTGGATCGGTTGTTTCTTATGCATCGTAAGTGTGTTGGGCATCCGACGCAGCTGCGGACACGTCTTAGCACTTTCCCCAGGTTGGCTCTGTGATAATTGCGCTCAATGGACCTCAAGAGCAATCTGCATCGACCATTCCAGACTTTCAGCGCCTCTTCCTTTCGTTGGGTTTCATCATCTTTGGTTCCTTCATCATTCTATCTGCTCTCATCGTCATTTTCTTCTTTGCCCCAAAGCATGGAAAGAAAAACATGCTTTGGTACATCTTAGTTTGTAGTCTCTTTGGCGGTCTTAGTGTGAGCTGCACACAGGGACTAGGAAGTTCAATTGTGACCACCGTTCGTGGTAACAACCAGGTATGTGAAGCAACCTGGATATGAGGCGTGATTCTTACAATCCGTATAGTTTAAACATTGGTTCATGTATTTCGTGAGCTTGTTTTCTCGGCTGTCACACTCGGGGAGGTCAAGAATGTTTCTACCGACAGCTCATTGGCTTCGTTGCGCTGACACTAGGTGCGTCTTCAATCTTCGGCAATCCTTTTTGATGAATGGCTGAATATTGCTGCAGTGACGGAGATCTATTTTCTCAACATGGTACGTTGTTATGTTTATTCGTCGAAGGGTTATACCATCCTCATCCGATTCGTTCCAGGCGCTGGCGCTATTCAATACTGGTAATGGTTATTGCAATCTTTCGTCTATGTGGTGCTCAACAACGTTCTTCCGATCCATCTTTTCATAGCCATGGGTATGCGTTTTGCCTGAATTGTTATCGTATCTGATTGTTCTTTTAGTTACTCCGACGTATTATGTAGTCCATCTCCCTGATGTTGCCAATGTTATCCTCACCCTCCATTTCCACAGGTTATCTTTACATTCTTCACACTTGTTACATCTGTGAGCAGCATTCGTAGATTTAACGGAACCTCTCTCGAACCACTTCCTTTCAGGTTGTTCTATATCAAGGTTTAGATGCTACATTAGTAGAGATTTTAACGGTTGTGATGTAAGTAGTGACGTTTGATAGTTGCAACGTGGTGCTGATGATATTGCAAATCAGGGCTTTCCTAGTAATTTGTACGCACGATCATTTGGTTCAGAGATACCCCCTTCAATGTTCCACTACAGGTGCTGGTATAACGATTCTTCAAATGTCGAAGGTCGATCCGACGTCCCTTAACAAGCTTGATCGGAAGTCCACAATACTTCTACAAGCATCACGCCAGAATGTGGAGAAGCGAGGTGACGACATCAGTGTGATCGAAGACCCAGGGATGGATGCTCTTCGTGGATCTTTCGGCGCATTTGGAAGTATCATTCGGGCGAAGACTGTTAGCAGAGCGGGCTCGGCTGATTCTGTACGGAATCGGCGGAGAGCAAGTGAATTAGAGGCTGGAGGATCGACGCCTAGGACCCAGTTCCGTGGTGTTGCTGCAAATGAGCAGAATCTTGATAACTTGCCACGACTACAGCTCTACGATGCACCCATGCCATCATCCGATTCCTCCATACATTACTCCGAAGAAGATCACCCCCTGGAAGACCGGGGAAACAGCGGTCCCACAATTCCAGCACATCAACGGACAACGATCAAGTTTCAAGATGGCTACCAGAGCCCGGGGAAATCTGGGCCAACGATCCACCAGGAACAACGTGCAGGTAGGTTCCCTACCCCAAAGCGACATGGTCTTTTAGACCCGATGTCGGAACAAGACCAGAGGAGCACAGTACATCTTGAGGCTGACGAAGCACCCCCACTCCCTCATGAACGATTCCGGACTCCTCCCCGAACCTCCACTTCTGATGCACCGCTAGGCTTGCGGCAGGAAAACAATGTATTCGCAAACAAGCATAAGGCGAATACAGCTTCATCAGAGATCGCGCTTCTTCCCTCACCAATATCGATGTCGAATATGAATTCTGTCCGAGGTGACTCGCAAGATGACTTGTTACCTGCGAATCGGGTGACCCCTACGGAGGACTACACCAGTGACCCACTCACGCATTCCCGATCCACTAACCGTATCTATCCGGGAGATAGGGGGCGAACAAACAGCGAGGACGAGATAGAGGCACATGAGAGTCTCGTAACGCATGAGACAGATGATGAAGATGGTGTTGAATTGCAACGGACACCAACGGGAAATCGTGGTGGTGTACGACTCGTCCAGCACAAGAAATCCACGCCCCGTCGAACGTGAAGGCCTTTGAAACCAGGGGTCCTTGGCGGCACGGACTTTGCTCGTATATTTTACGCTACTTGCTTGTTTATTAAACGGACCCATTGTGTCGCCAGCCCCTGCATATGAGGTACTTCTCACTTGATTCTGATCTTGAGGACTTGGGCTTGAACGCTTCCACTCGACGGAATCCCCGTTTGAGCTCCTGTTGAAACTCTTGAATAACTGGGTGATCGAAGTATTTCATCCTGGGGAAGGTGCTATATGAGTTGGTGGAGATAAGGATATGAAAGACGTTCGCTCACACAAGTGCGCCACTTCTACTGTTCGTGCGATCACTCTCCTGCTGTGACCTGCGACCCGCGTGAACATGTGTCTTTGAGAACTCGAAGGCAGCACGACACAATTCCAGACTATTCTCGGAATCACTGACGCGATTCCCCGTGATATTTGAACACATGTCTGAAATCACTACATCAACCGGGGAGCCGTCAAGCAAGACCTTCAACGCCTGGTGTGTCTCAGGGGAGAGCAAGCTTCCCTGTATAAATTCTACGCCTGGGATAGGATCCATCGCTAGAATATCCACAGCAATCACCCGAGCCCGAGCACCAGGAACGTTAGTTGAAGCGGAAAGGTCGGTACAGTTTCTTTTCTTCAGTGTCTTCACAACCATCTCGCTCCAACCACCTGGTGCTGCACCGAGATCCACAACGACATTGACACCCCTGAAAATATGGTATTTTTCGTCTATCTCGAGAAGCTTGTATGCACTTCTGGATCGGACACCTTCAGCTGAACGTCGCCTAACGAAGGCATCGCGCGATTGACGATTAAGCCAGGTCTTAGATGAGGTGGAGGAAAACCGGCAGGAGCTGCACCCAGGAAGTTGCAAAGCTTTCATGCGAGACAAAGTCCGGCTGAGGACTGTATGCGGAAATGTCATTGGCGCTTAATAGTGAGAGAGTGTGTCCGGACCAACGAATGAGTGCCCGTTTAGGAAATTTTGTGCGTTTCTGACCAACCCGATGACGCGTGACCGGTAGTTTAACCCATTCAGACTCCGCGCGAATGTCGCGAGTCCTTATACTCGACAACGGGGCGTCCACCATCAAGGCAGGGTTCGCCGATAGTGACGAGCAACCAAGGCAAGTGAGCGGTAATAATTGAGTACTGGGTCGGGACGTGGAATTAATACCCCTTCAATAGCCTCATATCAAATGCAGTTGTTAGATCCAAAGGTGGAGGGTCGAAACATTATATTGGGAAAGATATCGAGAAGTGTGATGACTTCTTTGGAACCTACTACAGGAGACCATTTGAAAAAGTAAGTGGTTGGATTCATGATCGGTTCCCGGAAGCTCGAGTTGAGCAATGAGCAGGGTATCTTAACGGACTGGGATACTGAAAAAGCTGTGTGGGACAATCTTTTTTCTCCGGAATGCCTGGACGTAGGTTTGACTCCTCATAAGCAAACGCGTATCGCTTAGGATAATGCTGCTCAGGTCGATACTCGAGCGACATCGCTTCTCGTAACGGAGCCTTACTTCAATCTTCCATCGATACAAGATACGTATGATCAGCTGGTTTTTGAAGAGTACGAATTTCCTTCCTACCTTCGAACACCTGGTGCGTCTTCGCTCTGCTGCGAGTGTGTGAAGTCTGATAGTGCTATGGATAAATCAGCCGCCCCCTTGCTTCACTATGGACCTTTATTTGCTCAACTGAATGTCCCTCCGCCCGAGTGTTACGTAGTTGTAGATTCAGGGTTTTCATTTACCCACATTGTCCCAGTTATGAAAGGGAAGGTCCTGACCTCAAGTATCAAAAGGTCTGTTTGAGCACCATTTTCCCTGCACACCAGCTATAGCCGTTCCTCGGCAGAATCGACATTGGTGGGAAGCTTCTGACCAATTATCTCAAGGAGATGGTCTCCTTTCGCCATTGGGATATGATGGAGCACTTCTATGTCATAAATGAAGTCAAAGAGAAATGCTGTTTCGTCTCCAGTAGCTTCAATCCTGATCTAGAAGCATGCCGGTGAGTAGGCTTCGCACTGTAGGCTCATTTGGTTCATCTGATTTGGCTTGGGTGTCTCGTTCAGGTCGCAGCCACGCCGAAACCCAATAGTGCAAGAGCATATCCTTCCAGACTTCAATACAAGAACGAAGGGGTATATCCGCAGTGGACCGAATGCTCAACCTCCCTCAAATGATTCATCCCACATTGGCATAGACGGCACGGAACCGCAGCCGTCTAAACCCAGTGAAAATGGTCCTGAACCTGTACTGTATATGGGGAATGAACGGTTCACTGTGCCAGAAGTTCTTTTCCACCCGAGGGATGTAGGTGAGTCGAGTGTCTTTGTAGAGGATAATTTATTCCATTTACGGATTCAAGGGCAGGCCTTAACCAGACGGGTTTACCGCAAGCTATAGCAGCATCTATTTCCTCTCTCGAAGTGCCAGATGAGATTCGCGACCTTTTCTGGGCCAATATCGGCCTCATAGGTGGAAATTTCTGTATAGAGGGAATAGTCCCTAGATTGTACGTATGCTCAATTTATATAGTTGCAACTCTGGACAAACTTCAATCAGGAAAGCGGAACTGCGTGCTTTGGCACCACCGGATGTCCAAATCGGTATCTATGAGGTGAAAAAGTGCGTTTATGATTCGTGGAACAGTGCAACGGAAACTCAAATCCCTCGCCAAAACCCAGTCCTATCACCTCTGCATTCCATTCACTTCAGTCATTTGTACGAGCTGCTGGCGATCCTCTCGTAGTCGCGTCTTCTTCCAAGAAAGGCAAAAGCACATCGAAGAATAACAAGTTTCCATCCACAGATTTCTCTGCTCGATGTGTAACACGGGAGGAGTATCTTGAAGGAGGAACAAATACTTGCAGGAAAAAGTTTTCCCAAAATTGGGAAGTTGGCTTTGACTTGGGTAATGAGACCAAAAATAGGCATATCGAGACGGTACATCAAGCCTCACATCAAGTGCAGAAGACTTCAACCCCAATAGCTGACAATGGGGATGGAGATGGACAAGCACGGGAAGGCGGAATGGATGAAGCCATGGAAGTAGATGATGGCTCGATACCGGTAGATAAAACGGACCCTGGAAAGAGGCGAAGGCGCAGTACGGTGACAACTGAGAAGCGGGGTTTCACGGCTACACCACGCAGAGGCAAGGGAAATGATAGAGGGAAGGGGGCTGGGAGGGGCGGTGGTGGTGGGAAGGCTCGGGCAGGCTTCCGAACTCGAGGGCGAGTGGGCTCTAGCAGCGGGACAAAAGAAGCTGCGAAAGTGTAGTAATACTCGAGGAAGTAATTAGAGTTGTTGTCGGCCGCGCGGTCCTCGACTCTTCTCACCACGACGGTCACGTCTATGAGTGCCTTGGCCTTGAACCCTAGCAATCTCCTCCTTGCTTATTTGCAGTCCTGAGCTGGTATACCTGCCTACTCCCATTGACAAGCCGCGAATTCGTTTCCGGGAAGGCTTCTGCGAGTCTTTGGATCCAAATAAGTTCTTGATTATGGGGTGGTAGTTGCCTAAATTCTTTGCCTGACCAATCCAAAAAATTATAAGGTGACGAGGGTGGCAGGGAACAAGTAACGCACCGCCTCCAAAGCCTCCGCATCTCGGTTTGCTTGATTCCTCTTCGTGGCCTTTTGTATCCTTAATGGGTTTCTCGAAGACTCGAATTCCCTAACTTTCTTCTCTCCCTCACCCAATCTAGCAACAGAAGCTAGCTCGAGCACTCGTCCTTCAAGGGCTCTGCGTCGTTGAGCAGGGGCAAGACCCAAAGAATGATCTCGAGATCTCGAGAGGAGTTGGGTGTGCACCAGCTGGTGCAATTCTTTATCATTATGGGTATGATAGCTATGGGGACATATATGATCATCAGTTTTACAATGACACGGAGTAAGTCATACGTATCAGCATCAGCATCATCATCCCCAGCCCCTTCGTTTACAAGCGGGGCCACGGCTTCGGAAGTGATACGGGACACTTTCGATGACTAAACGAGGGTATCAGCACTACCCTAAGCTATGAAAACGGAAGGGTAACCATGAAAGATTTATCAAGCACCGGACCAGATGTCATAACCGTTGGACGAGTAAATAACACGACCTCGGGCTGAGGTTTATTTTTAGCTAGCTCGGTGACAGGCTTCTCCGGTATGTGCGTGTCCCCGTTGAGATCAATATCCTCTATTTGTCATCATTCTCAGTCAGAACACAAAGGGTATAAGGATCAAAGAACATACGTTCACCATTGCCTGTGAGCTTCGTTTTCGTTTGGCATCCACTGATGGGCTCGTGCTTTCCATTGAGCATAGGCATGTCGAAAAGGCCCATAAAAGCCTTTCCATTAGCCTCTAGTGCTCGAAGAATCTCTTGCTCGTCGCTGCCACTTTTGAACCTCATTGAGACGCGCTTGGACATCTGCAGTTGGTTTTAATTTAGCGCGATATGTCACGTGCAGATGGAGGGAACTTGATAGTACTAAGGCCTCCTGACGTATGTTTAATAATCTTTGCGTTATTGAACACCTTCCGCAGGACCGCGAGACAATTCCCCGGCGGAGAACCGTCAACCGCACTCCTTGCCTCCTCTCTAGGCTTCCTAACGTTGCATTTTTACAAAGGGAAGGGGAGTTATGGGCAGCAGAAGCCTTCATGCGGCGGGTCCCGATATCTCCTTCTACCATTGACTCACCAGAGACCATAGAGAGTGCATCAGAGCGCGGTGATCAATCGCCCAGAACGAGGAGGTTGTCGATCGTTTCAACTTCCACAGATTCAAAGAAGCCACTAAAGGCTGAGGTGAAGCTGTCTCAATGGAAAGAGCCCCAAGTATTTGAGGTATTTCGGGCCGTTGAGCGCAAAGATATCATGTTTTTGTAAGGCACCTTCAATTAAATTCTGACACCATCCTGTATCACGAATTGGCGTTAGGATGGAGGTACGGGATCGTGCATTTCATGTAGGTATTCCTGTCCATGAATAATAATTGCGTGGCTTAACAATTTCCAGTTACTTCTACGCAAATCCGGGGATGCAACTCGTAAATGTCGGCTCTCATCTTTTGCGACAAGTGTTAAACTCAGGATACCTCTTTGGAACGCTAAGCTCTTCTTCACGCGATGAGGATAGGTCCAAGTCATAGGGATGTGTCTATCCTTCTCGTTGGTGCCCTGAGTCGCTGGGTGAATCACCTCGAGGATGAAGAAATGGAGAAGCCAAAAACCAAACAACTCCTTAAAGCTCTGCGTAAGCTGGGACATATTTGTGGCATGGACCTGTGTCTTATTATTCTTGTAAAGGCACGAATCTGAAGCTTGCCATTGATTACGGCTTACAGCGTTCTCAGAGTGATTTGATCGCAAGCTATCTTCAGACCCTGGTCATGTCAGAGGGGGACAAATGGGTGAAGAACTCGGTGGAAAGCGTATCTCTTTGTCTTCGAGCCGGGGTTGAGGGAAAGCCCGTTGCAGCAGCTACCAGGGCAGTACGAGGCTTCGCAACAAGGGAGTTGGCCAAAGCAGAGGCAATTGCCGCTCTAGAGGACTAGTACGTGGGATATTAGCAGTTTTCAAATGTGAAATTTTGTGACGCAACAATGACTTTGTTGTAGCATTGCCAACGCCACGTTCGATCTCCTGATAATGGCAGGTAAATAATCGATAGACAGACACATCCAATTACTGACAGTTTTCTATAGCATGGTCACTGACCCTCCAGATATGTCCGGATGCCGAACCAATTCCTGTGAGCATCACAAGCTGGCGGAGTTTTCGCCTAACCTGACCTTTCACACTCCATTGGTCAGACATATTATTTCGCGAGAGACGATCGTGTTTACAGAGTGTTTACCGAGCGCTTGCATGAGCATCGTCTAGTAATCTTCCGAAATGGGAGTAAACGGCTTCGTTGGCAACTTAGAGTATTGGATAAAGCTGGTGAAAATTCATCGATTATGACATTTAGGCGGAAAGTGGAGATTCTTGTCGGTGAGCTTGACGAGGGATCTGGTATTTGATGTATCTCTCAGCCGTTAATTGGGTGGGCGATGGACACAGTAGTTTTGTTATAACGTATCGTACAGAATGGTTACATGAATTGAATGCTCTCCGCAGCAGAAGAATAGCAAACTCTTGATGATGGTAATCGGAAGCTTTGTAGATTAGGATGGAGCAATCAGGGTGGAAAAGGAGAGTCTGTTATCTGCCAGACAAGAGACCAATCGCAGACGATCTCGCTCGATGCTGTCAAAAAGGACATGAGGCACTTGCTGCCCACGGGCAATAGAGCACTAAAAGAATGTATCGTATGATTCAGAAGGACCCGTTCTGGAGATTGGTGACCCACAGAGAAATGATCATCCACGTTTCTCAGATCCCATAACCGAACTGTGCCCATTGCATCGCCTCGTGCATACAACCCATCTTGGAGATCCCCTGGGATAAACCTGTAAGAATGGCAGGGATAAACCTATGGTAACAGACTATTTACCGCGAGCATCAAATGACGGGTGGCGCCTCTTGTTGTATCCAAATCTGCAAGAACTTCTTGGCGCCCTGAGATCATAAATCTCAAACCCGAGATCAGGATCATCAGTCTCGTAGGATTGTTAGCGAATAACGAATGGGACTAATAGATGAGCGCTCACTTCTAGTAAAATTACATGCGCCGAATGGGTGTGCAGGTGACGAACCGTTGCTTCCAACGAAAGAGTGGTAACGTTGGTTGTCGAGTTGAGATCAAATTTGCGGAGAGTGCCATTGTTCTCGCAGAGATATAAAGATGAGGTCTCAGAATAGAAAACGAGGTCATTCAAGGGTGGCGTGTGGGATGTATTTAGTTCTTCTACCCTAGGATCATTTTGCGGTGAATCCGAATTCCAATAGAAGCACCGCCCATCGCTACCGGACGTGATGAACCTAGTGCCCAATGGTGACGTTGGCAAAGCACACAAGCAATCGACTTCTGCGGGATAATGAGGATTTACATGGAAATAAGACAGCTTCGGCGACTAGGGGATGGACAAAGTTAGTTGTTCCACTTATCATGATCGAAAAAATCCCATTATACCTGGTTCCCTTCTTCGCTTGGTTCCATCCCTAGACATGCTATCTGATGAAGAGGGGAGCCATATGCGAAATAGACGAATGTTGGGTCTTCACCCTTCCATCGATCAGCACGGCAGAACTTGTTCTCGGGAGAAGCAAGGATTTCCCATTCCGGTATTGGAGACCTATTACACCAGGTGTTTGGCACAGGGATCTCTCATAACTGGAGATACACGGACCTAGGTGCTTCCCTAGTTGTAAATTCGATGTCGCCTCTTTTTGATACTGAGATCAGGTGAGACGGAAGAGAGATCAGTCGGTGTGCTGTACGTTCCGCAAGGCCAATGATATCGTTCCTGCTTTGCACAAAGTCTTGAACTGAGGATTCCAGACACAATCTCATGGTTGCAAGCCCGGAGTTGTTTGTGGTATCACAACCCAGAATGGATGAGGGTCGAAGGGTCGATAGTACGTCATAAGAATTACTCGAGTGCATGTTGAGAGGAGAATCATCGTAACCAGGGACTTGTTCCAGCATGGGTGATCTGCTTCTGGGCAAAGTGACGTGATTCGTATGGGGCTGAACACCCCCAAATCCAGGTTCAGCAGATGCTTCACGCTTAACCAGACACGCTGGATCATCCTTTCCCGTCCTATCACCATCTACGATAGAACATTCAAGGAGTGAACATCATTGTCACAAGTACTAGAGAGTGGATCGTAGAGCAGAACCAGAACCACGTACCTCTTTCGGCTTCTGGCGCTTGTCTGCTGGAACTGTGATTGCAATCCGACGGTCCAGCAACACTGGAACTCGCATGGCAACCCTGACGCCTGGGTATCCATTAATTGTTTGATGCACTGTCGCGCCATATTCACGCTTACCAATGTATGGCCATGCCATCGCCACTGTAAACGAATGAATGATCCCGAGTAAGCACCTTGGAATCCAAGAACACACCGATATATCACTTTCTCGATTATCTTGCCTTGCACGAGCAAGCTTTTTGCAAGCTCTTTTCTCCATAACCGACGTGATGCCTTTATCTCGGTCTCGGACTTGCCAGGAGTTCTGCGGCAAACGTCATTCATAGGCTCGAAAAGGACACCATCTCCGCCATCATCAGCCGATGTCATCAAAATAGCTTCATCTTCATCATGCAATTCCTTCTTTGCCACACCCTCGACAATGTTAGGCTCCAGTAGATTGCCTTTCCTCCGCTTGGATGGTGGAGAAAACATGTCGGGTTTGACTGGCGGTGGAGACCGCTGCTGACGTTGCAACCGCTCAGAGTTGATGACGATCTTCGGTTTAAAGGAAATTCTTGATGCGGAGTTCGAGAAGTTGTCATTTGCGTCAATGGAATGGGCCGTAATAGCAGCCTTTTCTGAAGGGATGACGAGCCCAGATGCAGAAGAAGCTTCTCCTGAGAACTTGGAGTGAGAGCCTCCTGGGAGCAATATGCTTTCAGCTTGCGTCGCCCTGCTGCGCGCTGTTTTTGATGTCTTTCTCAAACTTCCGGTCCCCTGGGGGACCAGTTCGCCTTGCCTGTGACTGAGTTGTACGGAGTTTTTTGGGAATGCCAGAGCATCCGATGAGACACGTCCAGGAGCGACCGGTTGTGGTCGTGCGGGTCTCCAACGCTCAGTAGAAGGATGCATTGAGAAATCTCGGTGAAAACCATTGCGGATAGAGGTTTCCATCAAGGTCCTAGAATCACTGACGTCTCCGTGCTCCATTGAACCCTGACCAGGAGGGGTTGGAGGACGTGGTCGCGTTGGAACAATAGGCACCGGAGAACGGGCTCCTGAAATGAGTGTGTCAACAACTCGGTCATGAATTGTGAATGAAAATGGATGTGATGTACCCCGAGTACCAAAGTACCCCCTACCCCTTCCCCTCCACGATCGAAAACTTGGTCCAGCTCCACGATGAAAAGATGTACGCATTCCCCCTATATATAATGATAACACACTTGAATTGGATACAGAACATTCTTTGACCGGAAGAAACCACCTTGGAATGCTCCTCTGTCAGATAACGTATTCATCGACCAACGAGGTTGGTCTTCTCTTCCAGATCTATTGGCCTCATCGTCACTCTCTCGACGCGGACCGGAAGTCTGCATTTTCGAACAGCCTGATTCCGTGAAGGATGGTGATTCACAAATCACATTCGTTCCAATTTACAGGCGCTTAGTTGAAGCTTGTTTCACATCACGTGTCGGCGTGTGCAAATTAGAGTTTCACCTCACATTCAGGTTCTGAACACGGTGACAATGTCGATGATCCTCCGAACGGCGACCCGCGCCACGACGCTAAGAAAAACAGCTGTTGCTGTCAAGGGTGCTCGATATGTGCACATCGAGAACACTGTTTATAATGTAGGCGGCCCACATCGTTTTGTCGGCTCTCACGGCGATTCTCATCTATGCACTCGCAGAATATGCCTTTTCAATATCGAAACAAGAAGGCTTTCGCCTTCAAGACCGTTGCTTTCCTGGGGTTTGGCTTCAGTATTCCTTTGCTTGCCGCTGCGTACCAGCTGTGAGTAAAGACGCGATAAGTCGATTGGAGCAATTTCTGACCACGGTAGACATCTACAGGCGCAAGGCTTCTGCTAGCGCATAGACAGAAGGGATTGTCATTACTTGCTTAGAAGGCTCAAATGAAGCGATTTTGGGGTAATTGTTCCACACATCAGAGTATGATCAGACTCGTATCATGTTACCATGCCTAGATGTTGGAAATACTTCAAATTGGATAGGTACTTGAGTCATGCCGTTCCTTGTCCATGATCTCCACTATGTGACCGTGAGCTTCGTCTCATGTGCCCTTCCAAGGCCTTGGATGTAGTCTTTGGAAGTAGAATCGTCAACGTACTCCTGATTTCGGTCATTTGAGACAAATAACGGATCTGTATGTACTGCCTTGGCAGTGTGTTGGCACAGCCTTGTTGTGCCTTGTGTATACGCACTTGCCTTTCTTCAACTTGATCCTCAGAAATCCAGCCTGACCATTATCCAACGTACTAGAAGTGCTCCGGCCGCTGGTAGTACGGAGAGGATATGTCTTCACCACCTCCGAATGAGATCGGAACGCTTATCGTAGTGGTTCTTAGAGGAGTAAGCGCTTAACTCTCCGACCTTCAACAGTCCCTCACATCTAGTAACTAGAAAAATTTACCAAATAAAAGGCATATTGGAAAGTAGGTCAAGCTTTTCCTTTGACTCGGTGTGGAGTTATAGCTCTTCTTTGGCATCAACAGGCAAGATCCCTATTGTACATTGGAGCTAGGCAAGGAAAAACTCCGCACTAAAGTGGTCAAGAGGGGGGGTCAACACCCAGATTGGGATGATGAAGTGCGATTCTCCATACTCGATGAAGACGATACGCCCGCTGCTTCGACCGGTGACCAACCGCCTCCTGTTCCTTCCAAATCCTCTACAGTTGACTGGAATAGGGATCGCAAAATGTGCCTAACTTGTTACGCGGATGATCCAAGAGACCCAGAGCTTATTGGCGAAGTCAGGGTTAATTTAAAGGAGGTGTTTACAAAGGGAGAGACTGATGGTAAGTGGTATTCTCGGCCCAGCAGCCCTCTGTTCACGCCTTTGGGACAGAGTGGTATCCTCTCACATTCAAGGGAAAATACAGCGGGGAAATTTACCTCGAAATGACATTCTGGTCAAATGTGAGTAGGTTCTGTTACAGCTCGAGTCTTAACCGACCAAGCGTGCAATCTATCAGGCTAGGCCACCGATCAGATCTCAGCCATCTGGAGAGGGAATCTCCGAGGCGGCAATGCCAGATCGTCAGCGCATCGTATCAAAATCGACTCTGAAACCGTCTCCCGCGACAGAACCTAACCGTACACGCCGATCCTCTTTCTCTACCTCGCCACGAACTAGTGATATCATACCGCAAGACGGTCTGCGGGCATCTCCACCAGAAATCCTCAGACCATCAAGCTCGCTTGCCAAACTTGATTTATATGTGGCACCTTGGGAAGACCGCAGT
>WNFI01123388.1_pt1 | contig 18608 bp, 18 predicted proteins | sample 5400471 | NCBI WGS metagenome assembly WNFI01 (sample SAMN13153348, study PRJNA577476) | soil metagenome | isolation source: 100 cm saprolite on Douglas fir-dominated hillslope | place: USA:California | collected 2013-09-17 | reverse complement strand
CCGTCCTCGATCGGGATCGACACGCCGTGCAGGACTTCAAAGCCACCAAACGATTTCCGCACGTCGCGAATCTGCACCGACGACATACATACCCTCCCTATTCACGTGAGCCCGGCGGTAAAATCCACCGTCGTGTTCTGGTTTAGCCGGGGTCATACCAGACTTTTTCGGCGATGTCGTTGGATCAAAGTCGTAGGCGGCCGTCCACCCCGGCAAACGTTGCGAACGGCGCGATGACATGCAAACATCGACCGCCAACATGAGCATTACGCACAAAAATAAGGCGCGTGTGCGCTGCGGGAGAAACCATGAACAAGCCGCTTACCGGCGTCACCAGACGCAAACTCCGTTCCAGCGAGTGGTTCAACAACCCGCACAACCCGGGGATGACCGCGCTCTACCTCGAGCGCTATCTCAATTACGGCCTGACCCGGCACGAACTGCAATCCGGCAAGCCGATCATCGGCATTGCGCAGACCGGCAACGATCTTTCGCCCTGCAACCGCCATCACCTTGAACTAGCCCATCGTGTACGGGAGGGAATCCGGGCTGCCGGCGGCATCGCCATGGAATTCCCGATGCACCCGATCCAGGAAACCGGCAAGCGTCCGACCGCAGCGCTGGACCGGAACCTCGCCTATTTAGGGCTCGTCGAAATCCTGTTCGGCTATCCTCTCGACGGCGTGGTCCTGACCACCGGCTGCGACAAGACCACCCCGGCCTGCCTGATGGCGGCGTCGACCGTCAATCTGCCGGCGATCGTGCTGTCCGGCGGGCCGATGCTGAACGGCTGGCACAATGGCGAGCGCAGCGGCTCCGGGACAGTGGTCTGGAAAGCGCGCGAGCGGCTTGCCGCTGGCGAGATCGACTATGAGGAGTTCATGAACATCGTGGCCTCGTCGGCGCCGTCGGTCGGCCACTGCAACACCATGGGCACCGCCTCCACCATGAACTCACTGGCCGAGGCGCTCGGTATGTCGCTGCCGGGCTGCGCCGCGATTCCTGCCCCCTATCGCGAGCGCGGCCAGATCGCTTACGAGACCGGCACCCGCATTGTCGGGATGGTCTGGGAAGATTTGAAGCCGTCGGACATCCTGACGCGAAAGGCATTCGAAAATTGCATCGTCGTCAATTCGGCGATCGGCGGCTCGACCAACGCGCCGATCCATATCAATGCACTCGCCCGCCACATCGGCGTGGAACTGTCGATCGACGATTGGCAAAAGTTCGGCCACGAGATTCCGCTGTTGGTGAACATGCAGCCGGCCGGCTTCTATCTCGGCGAGGAATATCATCGCGCCGGCGGCGTGCCGGCGGTGGTGCGCGAACTGATGGCGCACAAGCGCATCCACGAAGACGCCATGACCGTCAACGGCCACACCATGGGCGAGAACTGCCACAACGCGCCCAAGCCCGACGGCGACGTGATCTGGAGTTACGACAAGCCGCTGGTGAAGGACGCCGGCTTTCTGGTGCTGCGCGGCAACTTGTTCGATTCCGCGATCATGAAGACCAGCGTAATCTCCAAGGAATTCCGCGACCGATACTTGAGCAATCCCAGGAATCCCAACGCGTTCGAGGGACGCGCCATCGTGTTCGAAGGCCCGGAGGATTATCACGCGCGGATCGACGATCCCGCGCTCGATATCGATGAGCACTGCATCCTGTTCGTGCGCGGCACCGGTCCGATCGGCTATCCCGGGGGAGCGGAAGTCGTGAACATGCAGCCGCCGGCAGCGCTGATCAAACGCGGCATCCTGTCCCTGCCCTGCATCGGCGACGGCCGCCAGTCCGGCACATCCGGCTCTCCGTCGATCCTGAATGCAACGCCCGAAGCCGCGGCTGATGGAGGATTGGCGATCCTCAAGACCGGCGACAAGGTCCGTATCGACCTCAACAAGGGCAGCGCCGATATCCTGATATCAGAGGAAGAGCTGAAGCGGCGGCGCGCCGAACTTAAGGCGCGGGGCGGCTTTCCCTATCCCGCCAACCAGACACCGTGGCAGGAACTCTATCGCTCAACCGTCGGCCAGCAGGCCACCGGCGCCTGCATGGAGTTCGCGACGCGCTATCACGACATCGCCGGCCGCGTCGGCGTGGCGCGGGATAATCATTAGCGCATGTTCGTTCTCACCGTCATTGCGAGCGAAGCGAAGCAATCCAGAAATCCCACCGCGGAAACAGTTTGGATTGCTTCGTCGCTGCGCTCCTCGCAATGATGGAATAACAACGCTCGAGTCGAACTATAAGGAGAAATAAATGTCTAACCGCCTTAAAGGCAAGCGCGCATTCGTGACCGCGGGCGCAGCAGGAATCGGCCGCGCCTGCGCCATTGCCTTCGCGCGCGAGGGCGCGAGCGTGTTTGCAACCGACATCGACGACAAAGGCCTCGCCTCGCTCAAGGACGACGGCGTCCCGGAAGTGGCGCGGCTTGATGTGCGCGACAGCGCAGCGGTTGCCGCAACGGCAAAGCGTGTCGGCAAGATCGACATCCTGCTTAACGCGGCGGGCTTCGTGCACCACGGCACCGTGCTGGAATGTTCCGATGAAGATTGGGATTTCTCGTTCGACCTCAATGTCAAATCGATGCACCGGACCATCAGGGCGTTTCTGCCGAGCATGCTGGAATCGGGCCACGGCTCGATCGTGAACATCTCCTCCGCCGCCGGCGTGTTCAAGGCCGCGCCCAACCGCTATGTCTACGGCGCCACCAAGGCTGCCGTCGCGGCGCTGACCCGCGCGGTCGCCGTCGATTTCATCACCAAGGGCGTCCGTTGCAATTGTATCTGCCCCGGAACCATCGAAACGCCTTCGATGCTCAACCGCGCCGCCGCGGCTGGGCCCGGAGGCCGCGAGATGTTCGTGAGCCGGCAGCCGATGGGACGGCTCGGCACGGCTGAGGAAATCGCTTCGCTCGCGCTTTACCTCGCCAGCGACGAGAGCGCGTTCACGACCGGCGTCGCGCATATCATCGATGGCGGCTGGACTCTGTGATCTGTAGTCCGTCAAGATAGCAACGTCTTTCCGGGGCGCGAGTGAAACGAGCGAGCCCGGAATCCATAATCACGATCGGGAGTATGGATTCCGGGCCTGCGCCAAGAGGCGCATCCCGAAATGACGACCGGTGAATTTGTTTGAATGTGAACCCAGTCTAAGTAGAGGATTCCGCATGAACAACATCGATCTGAACGGCCGCTGCGCCGTCGTCACCGGCGGCGCGCAGGGTTTTGGGCGCGCCATCACCGAGCGCTTTGTTGCCTCCGGCGCAAAGGTGGCGATCTGGGATCATGACCAGCCGCTCGCCGGGAAGACCGCAAAGGAGATCGGCAACGCGGTCACGGCGTTCAAGGTCGACGTCTCCGATCTCGCCGCGGTCGAGAAGACGCGAGACGCGACGCTGAAGGCGTTCGGCAAGATCGACATTCTCGTTAACAATGCCGGCATCGCCGGCGTCAACAAGACGGTGTGGGAGACCGATCTCGAGGAATGGCGCAAGGTGTTGCGCATCAATCTCGACGGGCCCTTCATCTGCTGCAAGGCGATCGTGCCTGACATGGTCAAGCAGAATTACGGCCGCATCGTCAACATCGCCTCGATCGCCGGCAAGGAAGGCAACGCCAACGCCGCGCATTATTCGGCCTCGAAGGCCGGCCTGATCGCACTGACAAAGTCGCTCGGCAAGGAACTCGCCGGATACGAAATCGCGGTCAACACGGTGACCCCCGCAGCGGCCAAGACCGCGATCTTCGAGCAGCTGACGCAACAGCACATCGATTTTATGCTGTCGAAGATTCCGAAAGGGCGTTTTGTTCTCGTGGAAGAACTCGCGGCGATGGTGGCGTGGCTGGCGTCGGAAGATTGCGCGTTCTCTACCGGCGCCGTGTTCGACATTTCCGGCGGACGGGCGACTTACTGATCTATCCGGCGTCCCCGCGACAGACGGCTCCCTGAGGCATTAGCCCTGTTGGCGCCGACCGTTCGTGAATACATGGTAGCTTGGCGTCTCAGTTGAACCGGTCAGGACATCCGTTGAACATTAGCCCCTATGACGTATCGGTCTGGGTCTTGCCGCTCGTCTTCGCCATCACATTCCACGAGGCGGCGCACGGTTTCGTGGCCCACCAACTCGGCGACAAGACGGCCTGGGAGCTGGGCCGCGTCAGCTTCAATCCACTCAAGCACATCGACCCGTTTGGCACGGTGGTGCTGCCGGCGATGCTGCTGCTCGCACATTCGCCGTTTCTGTTCGGCTACGCCAAGCCGGTGCCGGTGAATTTTCGCGCGCTTCGCAACCCGCGGATCGGCATGGTTTTGGTGGCGCTGGCCGGACCTGCCACCAATATTGCCCTCGCTCTGCTCGCGGCAGCCGCGTTTCATCTCCTGGCCTTCGTGCCTGCGAGCGCGGCGCAATGGCTGGCCGACAACCTCAAAAATGCTGTCGTCATCAATGTCGTGCTGGCGATCTTCAACATGCTGCCGATCCCGCCGCTGGACGGGGGCCGGGTCGCGGTCGGATTGCTGCCGAGGTGGCTTGCCTTCCCGCTCTCCCGGCTGGAACCCGTTGGGATGCTGATCCTGATCGGATTTCTGATCGTTCTGCCCTTGGCAGGTTCGCAGTTCGGTCTAAATCTTGATGTTATCTCGGCGATATTGCGGATATCGACCGGTTACGTGATCCGGCTAATTCTGGTGGTAACCGGCAACGGGTAGGAAGCCGAAAAGGCTGAGGGCATGGTGATCAAAGCTGCCGACATGTTGATTGCGCGACGTGCCGACACCCGGGCCCGCGCCGATTTTGCAACCTGGAAAATGATGGCCAAGCTCAATGGCGCCTCCTCCCTGCCCACTGAGGCCCAGACCTTCCTTGAGAGCTACAAGGCGCTGCTCAAGGAGATGACGGAGGCCGACGCGACCGAGGCCACCATCAATCTCATTTACAGGAGCTATTACGGTGAAATGGGCGGGGCCGGCGCGCCGCCCGATCTTCCCGCCCGTTCGAAGGATCGGGCGAAGGGAAACGTTACGGCCTTCAAGCGCCCGCCCGCCCAGCGCAAGCCCGTCCAGCGGCAGCCCACGCCAGGTCCGGACGCAAGGCCCAGGCTTCCGGTTGCCCTGATATTCGCCTGCCTCGTCGCCGTCTATGTCGGCATCAGATATTTGCTGCAGTGATGCGAGCGCTTATGGCCAGCAGTTGAGCCGGAAGAGGCTCGCGCTAACCCGCCTTGCGCTGCGCCAGCACCTCCACAACCAATTGCCATGAGTTGCCTCCGCTTGCAGATGACTCACCCAGCCAGTGAAATGAATCTGGCGTGATCTTGGTAAAGCTCCATCGCGACAGCGCCCCCGACTCGGTCTTGCCCTCCTGCACGATGTCGTGACCGCGTTGCCGGCCGATTTGCTGCCGAAACGTATTTCTTGCCGGATCGATCCAATAGATGCGCCAGGCATCGATAGTGGGGTCGTGGACCCTGATGGTCGTTCCAAACCAGTTGCCGGCGACGGGAAAAGGCGGCGCATTCGGCCGCTCGGCCAGGCGCGGTATCATCCAGACGTCCTGAATGGCGCGGCCTTCGAGGATCCAGCCGAAATGGATTTCGCCTGAACCTTCATGACGCGCGCCATCGAGGGCATGCGCGATGATTTTTGTGTCCCAATCGCCAATGAACCTTCCATAAAGCTGCAACTTCTCCGGCCGGCCCGCCGCGGGCGTTTCGGTATGCAGAACCGAGATCAATTTGTTGGAGGCGATGTTCATCGAGCTGCTCCGCGTCCTTGCGAGCTCGACGGAATTACAAACCCTGCAATGAAACTTGGAAGAAATTGCTCTCCGCCTGACCACTCAGCCGTCGTGATCAGCCGATACGGAATGCGCCCGGTCGCAAACTCCGCGTATTCCGCCGCAGTGAGCCATGATCGCAGCTTAGCCCTGCGGTTAACCCGGGCCCGCAGGTAGCCAAAACTTAGCTTCGGCCTTTGACCCGGAAGATCACCGGAAGGGTAAAATTCAATCCCTCGTCGGCGACCAGCGGCGGAGGCTGCGGCACCGGATCGGAGCGCCGTACCATCGCGAGCGCCGCTTCGTCAAACGCCCTGTCGCCGGATCCCTTGACGATACTGGTCGAGAGAACATGACCCATCCGGTCCAGCGCGAAGCCGACAAGAATATCGGCGCCCTTTAGCGTGCGCTCTGCCGGATAGCGTTTGTGCTTCTCCAGATGCGCCATCAGCTCCTTCTGCCAGGTCACGCGCGCCCGCCGAGCGCTTTCACCGGTGCCCTGCGCGGGAGCGACCGAGCGCGGCCCCTTCCGAATGGCCTCCGAGCTCGGCGTCGCGGTCGCCTCAGCGGCGACCGACTCCGTTGAGGCGTTGGTCTGTACTGCGGCGATCTTCGAATCGTTCTCCTTGGGCTTGTTCGAATCGTTCGGCGTCACCACCCGATCGGGATCGTCGGCCTCGGTCGGCACGTCCTTCGGCAGCTCGGTCTCTTTGAGTTCGGCCTTCTGCTCGGCAAGCGCGGGCGATGCAACGGAAGCATCGGTATCGGGACCGGGCGGCAGATCGGTGGCCTCAAGGCGGGGCGACATCAATTCCAGACCGATCTCGATCGCCGGCGCACCGAGAGGTTCGTCGAGATCTTCGGTCCGCAAATGCGCAACCGCGAGCGCGCCGCCGCCGACGTGAAGCGCGAGCGCACCCACTGCGGCGAGAATCCACAGCCGCCGGGAAGGTTTTTGTTCGGTGTCGAGGTCGGTCATCTCGATATCGGCCGCTCAAGGTTTGGGATTTGCAGGCGCCGACGGCGGCGCAGTCGTTTCCGGAACACCCTCCAGCGCTACCAGCTTGATCTTCGAATAGCCTCCGGCGCGCAGGATTTCCAGCACGTCCATCAACTCGCCATAGGGCACGGCGCGATCGGCACGCAGGAAGATAAAACGATCCTTGCTGCTGTCTGCCATCTCGTCGAGGCTGCGAACCAGATCGACGCGTTTGACCGGAGTTTCTCCGATCGCCACCGCGAGATCGGGCTTGATGCTGACATAGGTCGGCTTGTCCGGCTTCTTCTGCGGGGTCGCGGTCGAGGTCGGCAAATCGATCGGAAGATCGACGGTCGACAGCGGCGCCGCCACCATGAAGATAATCAAAAGCACCAGGATGACGTCGATAAAAGGCGTGACATTGATCTCGTGCGTTTCCGCGAAATCGCCGTCGTCATCCAGTTCGGTATCTGCGATCGAAGCACCCATTTGCCTACTCCGCCGCACGCGAATGCGTAGTGCCGTGGGTGCGATCGAGATCGCGCGACAGCAACCGCGCTGCCGCGCCCGACGACCGGCCGACCAGTTCGAGATAGCCCTTCGTCAAGCGCGTGAAATGATTGTAGATGATGACGGCCGGGATCGCCGCGGCGAGACCGAACGCGGTGGCGAGCAGCGCCTCGGCGATGCCAGGCGCAACGACGGCAAGATTGGTCGTCTGCGATTTCGAGATGCCGATAAAGCTGTTCATGATGCCCCACACCGTGCCGAACAGCCCGACGAAAGGCGACGTCGCTCCGATGGTCGCGAGCACTCCCATGCCGAGCCGGATCCGGCGCGCTTCGGCACGCACGATCTCGGCAAAGCTTGATGCCGCCCGTTCCTTGATGCCGGCGTCGCTGGAAATCCCCGCCGACAGCCGCGCCTCGCGCATCGCCGCTGCCAGCAGCGACGACAGCACGCTGCCTTTCGCGCCGAGCGCGAACTGCGCTTCCGCCAGCGACCTGGCATCGCTGATCTTGCCGAGTGCCGCGCGCAGCTTGCGCTGGATCAGCGACAGCTCGATCATTTTTGCGATGAAGATGGTCCAGGTCACCAGCGAGGCGAAGGCAAGACCGATCATGACCGCCTTGACCAGAATATCCGCCGAAAGGAACATCGACCATGGCGACAACTCGCGCAGCGCAACAGTCGTTGATTTCAGCGGCCTGCTGCCGCCGTCAGCGGGAGTCGCGGTCGGGTCGGAGGCGGCAGGCGCTGCAGCGGACGGAGCCGCCGACGGCGCTGGAGCTTGAGCGGGTTGCGACAGCCCGGGGGCTTGCTGAAGCGGAGCCGCATTTTGCTGCGCCGATGACGACGGCGCCAGTGACAGCAAGGCCAGCGCGACAATCACGCCAAATGTCGCTCGAAGAGCTGATATATTCATACTTCAATCCAGGAGTGAATCGTTCAAATTCTGACGTGCGCATTCGGCGAGTTAGAGTTTGCCGGATGCCGAGTGAGAAGCCGCGGCGCAGGCGGATTGGGTGCGAGCGCGCCGATGCCGGGCGGGCCGGTCCCTGATTTCGCAGAACCGTCGATATTCAAGAGATCGGCGGAGCGCGAGGTTGAAAGACGACGCGAGCAGAGTTCAGCGGGGCGAACTCGGTATCGGCGGTCAAATACAAAAATGAAGCCGCTTGAGGGCCCAGCAGATAAGGCGGTGTTGCAACCACCAGCGCGTTGGCCAGCGCCATGATGGCGCAGATGGCGCAGTCATCGGTTGGCCGGCCGTCGGACTCGTGGTCGGAGGAGGTCCTTAACCCGACCGGGGAAAAGGCGTGCTCGTGCGAAGTTCGGTCCCACGCAGCCAAATGCGTGGCCGCAAAGCTATCCGCGTCGTGATGCCCAGGTTGGTTCACGTCCACCAATGCGGGTGCCGCCTGCGCGCCGCCGTGGAAATGTCCGAACGACAGCAGAAACTGGATCGCGAGAGCGAACAGCGCCAGCCGCGATCCATATCGGATGTTTGATCGGAACCATTTCATGCCGGCATGCGCCTCGACCGGAGTGTCTGGAGACCAGCCCCATCACTCAGATTGTTATAATATTACATCTCGGGGATCGCGCCTAGTGAAGTATTCATAGTTCAGCGCGGCAGCGATCAGATGGTGATAGATACCGCTCAATTTGACCGTTTCAGGGTCATCTCTCCAAGCCGCCAGAAGCGCGGCGAGCGTCTGCGGATTTAGACCGGATTACTTGGCTGCGATGCCGCCGCGAGGCTCGGCAATGCTCTTGATCCGCTCCTTGATGTCTCTGAGCGTCTTGAGGCTGGTTTCGATTGGGTTGGCCGGAATATCTTGCAGAACGTCGGTTGCGATGGCGTCGCGTAAACTGTCGAGATCATCGACAAGCTGACGGCCGCTTGCCGTGAGAAACAGTCGATTGGCGCGTCGATCCCGCGGGTCGTGCCGCCGCTCGAGAAGGCCGTGTGCGACCAGACGGTCGAGCAGGCGCACCAGCGAGATCGGCTGCAGTTCAAGCACATCGGCCAAATCGACCTGCGACAATCCTTCCTGCTGCCGCAATCGAAACAATACGATCCACTGAGCGCGCGTGGTACCGCGCCCCTTGGCGCGGTTGTCGATGTAATTACGCAGCAAGCGCGAGCTCTCGACGAGTTGCGCAATCAGCTGGCGTTTCAGATCGAGCGACATGGGCTGCGACGGTCCTAAAGCTTTCCAAAAGTTTAGGTTTTCTCAAGTTATAGTGTGTGTACTCATTAAGTGCACGCATATTATATCGTAGGTCGGTGGGAACCGTTTGGAAGGCCCATTACTTATTTTTGAACACATGAGCGCACATGACCACATCGCGGACCATCGGTTGGGTTTTGCTCATCGCAGCGCTCGCCGCGGTGGGTTATTTCGGCTGGCAGCGGTTTCATCGTCCTGATGCGGCGAAGACCGAAAGCGCTCAAAAGTCGGCTTCCGCGCCATCGACTGCTCCGGTTCGGGTCACCGTCGCACCGGTCGAGAAGGCCGACTTTCCGGTGTATCTGACCGGGCTCGGAAATGTTCAGGGCTTCAACACCGTGGTGGTTCGCACCCGCGTCGACGGCCAGATCGACAAGATTGCCTTCAAGGAGGGCCAGCTGGTCAATCAGGGCGACCTGCTCGCCCAGATCGATCCGCGACCGTTCCAGGCGGCGCTCGATCAGGCGAAGGCCAAGAAGGCTCAGGACGAGGCCAATCTGGCCAATGCCAATCTGGATCTGCAGCGCTTTACCAGGCTCGGCGAATTCGCGACCCGGCAACAGACCGACACCCAGCGCTCCACCGTGGCGCAATTGAGCGCGCAGATCGCCGCCGACGACGCGGCGATTTTCAACGCCCAGACCCAGCTCGATTACACCACCGTCAAGGCGCCGATCTCGGGCGTCGCCGGTCTGCGTCAGGTCGATGTGGGCAACATAGTCAATGCCTCGACCCAGACCGGCATCGTGACCATCGCCCAGATCGAACCGATCGCCGTGGTTTTTACGGCGCCGGAAGAGCAGTTGCCATACATCAACGAAGGACAAGCACAACAGCCGCTCAAGGCGATCGCGATCACGACCGACGGCAAGAAGCCGTTGGCGGAAGGGACGCTCGCGGTGATCAACAATCAGGTCGACACCAACAGCGGAACTATTCGCCTCAAGGCGGTATTCGACAATAAGAACCACGCGTTGTGGCCGGGCCAGTCGGTTTCGACGCGGCTTCTGATGAAGACATTGAAGGACGCCACGGTGGTTCCTGACGACGCGATCCAGCACGGCACCGAAGGCCTCTACGCCTATATCGTCAACCAGGACAACAAGGCGGAGCTGCGCAAGGTCAAGGTTAGCCAGTCGATTGACGGACGTTCGGTGGTCGATGAGGGCCTGTCGCCTGGACAGCAGGTGATCACGTCAGGCCAGTACAAGGTTCAGCCCGGTACCCTCGTCAGCACGGCTGTGGCGAGTTCAGATTCAGCGCAACCCAAGGTCAAGCAGGAATGAGCGAGGGCATTTCCGCAACCTTCATTCGCTATCCCATCGGCACTTCGCTGCTGATGGCCGGCATTCTCTTTGTCGGCCTCGTCGCCTATCCGCTGCTGCCGGTCGCGCCGCTGCCGCAGGTAGACTTCCCGACCATCCAGGTCACCGCAAACCTGCCAGGCGGCAGCCCCGAAACCATGGCCTCCTCGGTGGCGCAGCCGCTTGAGCGGCAGCTTGCGCAGATTCCCGGCGTCGCCCAGATGACTTCGACAAGTTATCTGGGAACAGCGGCGGTCACGATCCAGTTCGACCTCAACCGCAGCATCGATGGCGCCGCCAACGACGTCCAGGGCGCCATCAACGCCGCCGGCGGACAATTGCCGAAAAACCTTCCCTCCCCGCCGACCTATCGCAAGGTCAATCCGGCGGATTCGCCGATCCTGTTGTTGTCGGCGACATCGGATACGCTGCCGCTCACCACCGTCAGCGACGCAGTCGACGCCCAGCTCGCGCAGCAGATCAGCCAGATCTCGGGCGTGGCGCAGGTATTGATCGGAGGTCAGCAAAAGCCCTCGATCCGTATTCAGGTCGATCCGGCAAAACTGACCGCCAAGGGCCTGTCGCTGGAAGATGTGCGCAGCCAGGTCACGATTACGACGGTCGACAGCCCGAAGGGAAACATCGACGGCGAAAAGCGCGCCTATACGATCTACGCCAACGACCAAATGACGGACTCAAAGGACTGGAACGACGTCATCATCGCCTACCGCAATGGCGGCCCCTTGCGGGTCCGCGACGTCGGCCAGGCCGTCACGGGACCAGAGGACGCCAAGCAGGCGGCCTGGGCCAACGGCAAGCGCGGCGTGTTCCTGGTGGTCTTCAAGCAGCCCGGCGCCAACGTCATCGAGACCGTGGACAGGATCAAGTCGCTGCTACCGAGGCTGGTGGCTGCGATTCCACCCGCAATCAAGATCGAGCTGATCAGCGATCGTACCCAGACCATTCGCGCCGCGGTCGCGGACGTTCAATTCACCTTGCTGTTGACCATCGCGCTCGTGGTCATGGTCATCTTCCTGTTCCTCCGCAGTTTCTGGGCGACCGTCATTCCAGCCGTGACCGTGCCGCTTGCCTTGCTCGGCGCCTGCGCGCTGATGTGGGCGTTCGGCTATACCCTCGATAATCTGTCGTTGATGGCGTTGACGATCTCCGTCGGTTTCGTCGTCGACGACGCCATCGTGATGTTGGAAAACATCACGCGTTATGTCGAGGAAGGCGAGAAGCCGCTTGCCGCCGCCTTCAAGGGCGCCAGCGAAATCGGCTTCACGATCATATCGATCAGCATTTCGCTGGTCGCGGTGCTGATTCCGCTGTTGCTGATGGGCGGCATCATCGGACGCCTGTTCCGTGAATTCGCGATCACGCTGGCGATGACGATCTTCGTATCGATGGTGGTATCGCTGACGCTGACGCCGATGATGGCCTCTCGCTTCCTGCGCTCCCACAGCGAAACGCAACACGGCCGGTTCTATCAATGGAGCGAGCGTGGCTTCGAGGCGATGCTCCATGGCTACGAGCGCGGGCTGGACCTGGCCTTGCGCTGGCGCTTCGCGATGCTCATGATCTTCTTTGCGACCCTGGGATTGTCGGTCTATTTGTTCGTCGTCATTCCCAAGGGATTTTTCCCGCAGCAAGACAACGGCCTGATCACCGCCACGGCCGAAGCCTCGCAGGACATTTCCTTCGCCGCGATGAAGCAGCGGATGGAGGCCCTTGACGCCGTCGTGCAGGCCGATCCCGACGTCGCCAGCGTGGCGATGGCGATTGGCGGCAGCGGCCGGGCCGGCAACAACGGCAACATGTTCATCACGCTCAAACCGCGCGATCAACGCAAAGCATCCGCCCAGCAGATCATCTCCCGCCTGCGCCCCAAGCTTGAAAAGGTCGACGGCGCGCGCCTCTACATGCAGGCGGCGCAAGACGTGCGGCTCGGCGGCCGGCCGACGCGGACGCAGTTCGAGTTCACGCTGCAGGATGCCAACCTTGCCGAGCTGAACGAATGGGCGCCGAAGATTCTGGCCAAGATGCAGACCTTGCCCGAGCTGCGCGACGTCGCGACCGACCAGCAGACCCAGGGCACCACGGTCGAGCTGAGGATCAATCGCGATACCGCCTCGCGCTACGGCATCCAGCCGCAGCTGATCGACGACACGCTCTACGACGCGTTCGGCCAGCGCCAGGTCACGCAATATTTCACGCAGCTCAACAGCTACCATGTGATCCTGGAAATCCTGCCCGATCTGCAAGGCAACCTCGACACGCTCGCCAAGCTCTATGTCAAATCGCCGGCGACCGGCGATCAGGTGCCATTGTCGACGTTCGCGAGCTGGACCAGCGTGCCGGTTCGTCCGCTCTCGATCAGCCACCAGGGCCAATTTCCGGCGATCACGATCAGCTTCAACCTGGCGCAGGGCGTTGCCCTGGGGCAGGCGACCGACGCCGTTCAGAAGGCGATGGTCGAACTCGGCGCGCCTCCCACGCTCAATTCGAGCTTCCAGGGTACCGCGCAGGCGTTCCAGCAATCGCTCAGCACTGTGCCGCTCTTGATCCTGGCGGCGCTGGTGGTGGTGTATCTGATCCTCGGCATTCTCTACGAGAGCTACATCCACCCGCTGACCATTCTGTCGACCCTGCCCTCGGCAGGCATCGGCGCGCTGGCGATCCTGATGGCGTTCGGTTTCGACTTCAGCCTGATCGCCTTGATCGGCATCATCCTGCTGATCGGCATCGTCAAGAAGAACGGCATCATGATGGTCGACTTCGCGATCTCGGCCGAACGCGACGAGCATCTCACCTCGGAGCAATCGATCCGAAAGGCTGCGCTGCTGCGATTTCGCCCGATCATGATGACGACGATGGCGGCCTTGCTGGGCGGCGTGCCCTTGATGCTGGGTACCGGCACCGGATCGGAAATTCGCCAGCCGCTCGGCTATGCGATGGTGGGCGGCCTGATCGTCAGCCAGGCGCTGACGCTATTCACGACGCCTGTGATCTATCTCTATCTCGACAGGCTCTCGAACGCATTTGAGCGCTGGGGACGCTCAGGAGATCCCGATCAGGATCGACCTGCGAGCGAGCATGGCTCGGTCAAGGAAGCCGCCGAGTGAGCAACGCGCCTTTAGGCGCTGCCGAGATAGGCTCGTTGCACCTGCGGATCTTCGGCGAGATCAGCGGCGGTGCCGGACAAAACGCTTTTGCCGACTTGCAGCACGGTTGCGAAATCCGAGACCTCCAGTGCGAGCTCGATGGATTGCTCGGCGGCCGACCGCCAGCATCTGCCGTTCACCGCCCGACATGGTGCCGGCGCGCTGGCTGCGCCGCTCCGCAAGTTTTGGAAAGATTTCATAGACGCGCTCGAGCAGCGTTGCCGCGCGCGACTTGTCGCGCAAGGGCGTTGCTCCCAATAGCAGATTGTTCTCGACGCTTTGCTGGACGAACAGCCGCCAGCCTTCCGGCGACAATGCGAGGCCTTTGCGTACGATCGAAAACGCGCTCTCGCCGCCGATCTCCTGCCCGCGAAAACCGATCGATCCGGAATACGCGGGAATTAGCCCGGCGATGGCATTGAGAACCGTGGTCTTGCCGCCGCCGTTGGAGCCGAGCAGCGCGACGACGCTGCCCTCGGGCACGTCAAGCGAAACGTCGGACACGCCAATCAGGTCGCCATAGCGGACCTCGAGATGCTCGATCGTGAGCAAGGGCGCGGTCATGTCGCCGGTCCGCCCATCAGCTCGATCGGGGTGTGGCCGGCGGCGGCCTTGGCGGCGCGCGTGCCCAGATAGGCCGCGATCACGGCCGGGTTGCCGGTGACTTCACGCGGGCTGCCGCGCGCGATTTCGCGGCCCTGGTGAAACACCACTACCCGCGTCGTCAGCGACATGATGACTTCCATGATGTGCTCGACAATCACCAGGGTAATGCCGGAGCGGTGGATATCGCGCACGAGATCGATCGCGAGCTGCACCTCGCGCAGCGTGAGACCCGCCATCGCTTCATCGAGCAGCAGAACCTTGGGCTCGGTCGCCAGCGCCCGGGCGATTTCGAGCCGCTTGCGGCCGGGCGTACCGAGCGATCGCGCCGGCGCATCGGCGAGCTTGCTCATACCGACGCGCGCCAGCACAGAGCGCGCGCGTGTTTCGGCCTCGGCGCGGTGCGAGGTGCGCAGAAACGCGCCGATCATCACGTTCTCCAGCACCGACATGCCCTCGAATGTCTGCGGCACCTGGAAGGTGCGGGCGAGGCCCAGTTGCGCGCGCGCCTCCGGCGTCAAATTGGTGATGTCGTGGCCTTCGAACAAAACCGTGCCGGATGTCGAGAAGAGATCGCCGGTCAGGCAATTAAACAGAGTGGATTTGCCGGCACCGTTCGGCCCGATCAGGCCGAGAATGTCGCCCTGCTCCAGAGTTACCGAGGCCCCATCGACGGCCTTGAAGCTGCCAAAGGCTTTTGTCACATCGCGCGCTTCAAGAAGCATGGGTTGCTCCCGCGGCGACCGTTGGCTCCGGGGCTTTGTTACGCTTCGCCCACAGCCGCTTGATGAGCGTCAGAATGCCGCCGGGCTGAAAGCGCGCGATCAAGACAATGATCGCGCCGTACACGACGAAGGTCAGCCCCGCGCCCTTGCCGCCAAGCAGGTTGTTGGAGATTTCCTCAAGCGGCACCAGGATCGCAGCGCCTACCAGCGGTCCGAACAACAGGCCGGCGCCGCCCAGCGCGGCCATGATCAGGATCTTCACGGAAATCAGGATGCCGAGCCCGGATTCCGGGTCGACGAAGCCGAACATCATCGCGTAGAGCGCGCCGGCGACGCTGGTCAGCCCGGCGCTCAACATGAAGGCGTAGAGCTTGGTGCGGCTTGCGGGAGCGCCGAGCGAGCGCGCCGCGCGCTCGGAATCCTTGATGGCGCGGAGATAAAATCCCATCCGGCTGTTTGCCATCCACCAGGTGATGCCGAGCGTGATCGCAAGGACGGTCAGAAACAGATAATAATACGGCAGCGCCGATATGAACGAGAGATCGAAGATGTTTCGCGGCACGGTCGGACCGCTCAGCCCGACAGCCGCGCCCAGATAGTCGGTATTGGTGACGATCAACCGGATGAGTTCGGCGACGGCGATCGTGGCCATGCTGAAATAGTGCCCGGAAAGCCGCAGCGTCGGCACCCCAACGACGGCGGCAATCGCGACACTCACGACGATCCCGGCCGGAATCCCAACCAGCGGCGATAATCCAAAATGCGCGTAAGCGCCCATCGCGGCGTAGGCGCCGGACCCGAAGAACACGACATGGCCGACCGACACCTGGCCGGCATAGCCGCCAACGATGTTCCAGGCCGACGCCGCGATCGCATAGAGCAGGACAAGCGCGCCAAGCCGCTGTTGAAACGGCGTCGAGAACACAAGCGGATAGGCAATCACCAGCGCGAGCACCACGAGAGGCCACAGAAAGCGCCGCATCACATCTTGCCCTTCAGGACTTGCCCTTCAAGCCTTGCCCATCAAGCCTTGCCCATCAAACCTTGCGGCCGGAACCAGAGGAAACACAGGAACAGCGAATACACCACGATGTCCTTATACACCGCGCCGATCCAGTAGGCCGACAGCGACTCGATGACTCCGATCAGGAGTCCCGCCACCAGCGCACCGGGTACGCTGCCGAAACCGCCCAGGGAGACCGTGACGAATGCAACGATGGCCAAGGTTTCTCCCACCGTCGGCACGATATAAAAGAAGGTTGCAATCAGTGCGCCGGCAAGACCGGTGGCGCCTGCGGCAATCGCCCAAGCGATCGCCTGCATGGTATCGGGCCGGATTCCCATCAGTTGCGCGGCGGTGGAATCCTCCGCCACCGCGAGCATTTTCGATCCCAGCGAGGTACGCGTCAGCAGAACATGCAGCCCGAGCGTCACCAGTAAGGCGACCCCGCCGGCTAACAGCCGCGAGGCCTGGATTCTTAAGCCCAATATCTCGAACGTGCCGCCGACGATATTTTCGGGCAGCGTCAGGAAATTGGCGCCGAACCACCAGAATACTGAGTAGCGCAGCAGCAGCGCGAGTCCAAAGGTGCCGAGGATCTGGGCCAGCATCGGCCCCTTCATGATCTCACGGATCAATCCGAAGTAAACGAGGACCCCAAGGGTCGCGAGCACCAGCGCTGCGAGTGGCGCACCCAGCAAAGGACCCGCGCCGAGCAGTGTCCAGACCACGAAGGCCACATACATGCCGAGCATGACGAAGTCGCCATGGGCGAAGTTGACGATGTTCATCATGCCCCAGACCAGCGTCAGGCCCGAGGAAAACAGCGCATAGATCGCGCCGAGCAACAGGCCGCCGACGATCACCTGAACGAGGATAGTGGACATGCCGGCGATAAATCTTGGGGGTTAAATCCTGTCGCGATACGACGAAAGCAATGAGGGCCGGACGCCTGTCCAGCCCTCGATATCTCACCAGCCTTTGTAGGGCGTGATGGGGGTTTTCTGGGCGTTGGCTTTGGGCCAGACCGCGACATAGTTTTCGCCGTCCTGCAATTGAATGATCACGCCGGCTGCGAGTATGTTCTGGCCCTTGTCGTCGAACTTGACGCCTTTGTAGCCCATCATCAGTTGATCGGGCTTGAGGTCGGTGGCTTTTAGCGCCGCCTGGATTTTGGCGGGATCGGTCGAGCCCGCGCGATCGATCGCTTCCATCAGGACGAAGAAGCCCTGCATCTGGCGCGCGGCGGTATCATCCATCTCGTCGCCGCTCTTCTTCTTGTACATCTCGGCAATCAGGGCCGTCGGCGACCCGGGAGGTCCGACGCTCCATGATGAACGATTGAAGGCGCCCACCGAAATCTTGCCGACCGCCTTGATAAACGACGGATCGGAATAGCCGGCATCGTCGGCAAGCAGCATCGGCGGCTTGTAGTCGAGCGCCTGCATGGTCTTGGAAAACAGGATCGCGTCCGACGTGTAGGTGATCATGATCACGACGTCGGGCTTTTTTTCCTTGAGCTGCAGCACCTGGCTCTGCACGTCGGTTGCATTGGCCGCGTAGGCGATATCGAGCGGGGCGTTCTGGCCGTTCTCCTTGAACACGCTGGTGATCACGCTCGCGACCGAGGTGCCGTATTCGGTGTTGTCGTGGACCATTGCGACGCTGTCGGTTTTCACGCCGGTGGCTTTCATGTCCTTGAGAAACTCGTAATAGATCTTGGCGAAGTCGGAGGCTACCGGCGTGACGCGGAAGAACCATTTGAAGCCGCGCTCGGTGAGGTTGGCGGCTACCGACTCGCCGTTGAGGAACGGAATTCCATATTTTTCGGCGATCGCGCTCGCGGTCAGCGTGATGCCCGACTGATAGGCACCGGTGAGCGCCACCGCCTTTTCCTCCGTGATCAGGCGCAGCGCCTGGTTCTGGCCGGTCGCCGGACTGCCCTGGTTGTCCGCAAACACCACTTCGACCTTGGCGCCGCCGAGGCCGGCAAGGCCTGCGTTCTTCGCCAGCGGGAAATTTCCGAGCTCCGGATGCGCATTGTTGATGATATCGATTGCGGTTTCGATCGCAGCCTTGGCGTGGACGCCGGCGCTGGCGGCGTTGCCGCTTAAAGGAAATATGGCACCGATCTTGACGGTTTTATCCTGCGCCGAAGCATTGGCCGCCAGCAAAACGGAAATCGAGGCGGCGCAAAGCAGCCCGAGGATATGCTTGAATTTCATGTGGATGGTCTCCGAAACGTTCCCACGCAATGCCAGGCTCAGGCCCGAGGACGAGCAAGGGCATAACCCCCGCAACTTCCTGTGATTTATTGGC